>Ga0189278_10024_pt1 | contig 303742 bp, 286 predicted proteins | sample N26A9minimetaG_FD_130326 | JGI IMG/M metagenome (GOLD analysis project Ga0189278, IMG submission 130326) | Marine microbial communities from the Costa Rica Dome - N26 A9 mini metaG | ecosystem: Environmental > Aquatic > Marine > Oceanic > Photic zone | place: Costa Rica: the Eastern Pacific... | reverse complement strand
ATGAGAAGAAAATTGAAAAATAAAAACTAAGTTTAACCCAAGGATAGATCAAATCTGGGCAGTCCATTTGCCATGGTCAGTTTCATCCGGCGAAGGTGGGTCAGTTTACCCGGCTTATCCAGGAAGTTATCCGGTATGTCTTCGTGTGACCAAAGATAGGCGATCCAAATACTTCAAGACCATTTACAGTGCATTTCCCAAAGAGTGGGATGAACGCACCGGTTCCTTCAATAAAAACCACAGCAATTTTATTCAGGACAATCGGTTATTGTTGAAGTTTCGGGACAGGGCGTTAAAAGTTATTGCAGAATTGGAAATGGAAAAGGATGATTTCTCTTTGAGGGAATTTGAACATAATTTCAGGCTGGCATTCAATCCGGTCAGAAGAAACGTTTTTGATTTTTGGGATGAACTGATTAAAGAATTAAAGCTTGCCGGTAGAATGGGCAATGCCCGCTTCCATAAAGACACCAGTAAATCCGTCCAGAGATTTTTGAAGTGGGACAAAGACCTTTCCTTTACGGACATAACCCCTGCATTTCTAGAAAAGTATGAGGCCTATCTGCGCTCACGAGGTGGCACAGATGGCGGTATCGGTGTTAGGATGCGTTCCATAAGGGCTTTGTTTAACCAGGCCATCAGAAGAAACATAGTAAAGGAATCGTTATACCCATTTCGTGCATACAAAGTATCGAGATTAAAAGGAAGGGGGGGCAAAAGGGCACTTAACTTTATAGAAGTGAAACAAATAATCAATGTTGACCTAATTGACCATCCTGAGCTTCGCGATAGTAGAAATTACTTTGTTTTTAGCTTTTATACCCGAGGGATGAACTTTGCCGATATGATGAAATTGAAATGGAAAGACATCAAAGGTGGGAACATTTATTATACCCGTTCTAAGACCAAGGGAAATTTCACTATTAAGATTCTACCACCAGTTCAGGAAATCTTGGATTATTATCGCAAGAATTCATTGGGCACGAAATATGTCTTTCCCATTTTACTCCATGACGAACTTAGCCCTAACCAGATAGAGAACCGTAAGACCAAAGTGCTTAAAAATTATAACAAGGATTTAAAGGCTATTGCTGAATTGGCCGAAATTGAAAAATCTGTGACCAGTTATGTGGCACGTCACAGTTTTGCCAATTGCCTTAAGCAAAAAGGTGTCGCAACAGATATTATCAGTGAATCATTGGGGCATCAGAACATGGCCATCACACAGGCCTATCTTAAAGAATTGGATACTTCGGTGGTGAATAAAGCTATTGAGGTTTTATTATAATAAATTCAAATTACAAGAGTAATACGCACCTGACCATCAATATTTTATTCCTCGTTTATAGAGATTCGGGTTATAACATATGTTTTGAACAAAAATGTGTTTGTCAAACCCATCATATAAATTCGCGAAAATTATCTCTGTGCACAACATTGATTTCTGCATCATAAGTATCCATGAACATTTTGGGAAACTTGGCCTTGGCCTTAGGGTTCCACTTAAATTCATATCCTCTGATTTTACCGGACTCTTCCTCTACATAGTCAATTTCCTGCTGTTGCTTTGTCCTCCAAAAATATGATGAGGCTAAGGAACTCTCATAGGTCAACTTTTTTATACGCTCACTGATCAAAAAATTTTCCCACAACCCTCCTGTATCGGTACGACTGTCCAGTGTATTGAAATTCCCGATAATGGCATTTCTGACCCCTGTGTCATAGAAATAAATTTTTTGATTTGTTTTGATCTCATTTCGAAGATTTCTACTAAAACTCGGCAACCTAAAGATTAAATATCCCTTTTCAAGGATGTCAATATAGCTGTTCACGGTGTTTTTATCCACCCCGACCAATTGTGCGATTTCATTGTAACTGACCTCATTCCCTATTTGGAGTGCCAATGCCCGTAAGAGTTTCTCCAATACCTGGGGCTTTCTAATGCCGCTGAACGCGAGAATATCCTTATACAAATAGCTACTGGTCAACTCCTTCAATATTTCGATTTCCTCACCTTGGTTATTGATAACGTCCGGGTACATCCCATATAAAATTCGCAATTCCAGTTGCTGTTCTGCTTTCACATATCCGACATGGCCTTCAAATTCCCCCCAAGAAATAGGATAGAGCCGAAAATCCCATTTTCTTCCTGTTAAAGGCTCGTTCATTTGATTTTTGAGCTCAAAAGCTGATGAGCCACTGACCAACAATTGCACCTGTTTGAACTGATCAGTAATTATCTTAAGGGTAACCCCAATATTTTCAATCCTTTGGGCCTCATCGATAAATAGAGTCTTATGGTTCCCAATGATACTTTTTAATTGCTCCGTATTTGCATTTCCCAGCAGATTTCTGACCGTAGGGTCATCTCCATCCAGAAATAGATGTTCCTTATTTTCCAAAATTGAATTGATCAAGGTGGTCTTTCCAACCTGTCTTGGACCAATTACGATAATTGCCTTGCCCTTGTCCAACTTTTGGATAATTTTTTGTTCCAATATTCTTTTAATCATATATAATCAAGTGAACGTGTTCACCAAAAGTAATGTCTTTTAATGAATTAAACCTCGAAAATTGTTGTTTTACCTGAATTTTAGCATTCGGACTCCAAAATCCATCAAGATTAGATGGTCCAATAAGAAAACAGTAGGTTGAATTCCCAGAACCTTTGGAAAGTGTGTAATTTTAATCCACAATAAAACAACCAAATCAACGGACTGATTAAATATGCCGATGAACAATAAACAACGTACCGCCACCATCAAAGAAAAAAAATACCCTGATTTTACATGGGTCGATATACAGGACCCCTCCGACGAGGAAGCCAATGAACTGGCGACCACCCAAGGTTTGAACCCCATCTTGGTAAAGGATAGCCTACAGGCAGGGCACCTTCCAAAGCTGGAACACATCGAAGAGGGTTATTTTATGATCCTGAGAGCCTGTACTCAGGAAGTCGACAAACCAACCTCCATCAACGATTTTTCCAACAAGATCGCCTTTTTTGTGTTCAGGGACCGTTTGATCACCATACATAGGGCGGAGTATGCCTTTCTCGATAGTGCTCCCCCCCATATAAAGCATGTGGACGCACTCGTGCTCCATATCGTGGACAACATGGTGGACAGTTTTCAGGAACCGGTGGAAAACCTGTCCAACAAGATCGATGATATGGAGAACCATATCTTTACCAAAAAAGGGAGCAATCTCACTCTGGAGCAGCTTTACTTCCTAAAATCCAAGGCTCGTATCGGTAAAAAACTCATTGGGCTCATCCAGACCGTCATCAACGAGTTAGCGGTGGGCAAGGGCCACAAGTCTAGATTACAGGACATCAAGGACAGTCTTACCGCCCATCACCTGCTCTACGACGAGGCCGTGGAGGATACCAACGGGCTTCTGGCCTCCTACCTATCGGTCACCGCACAGAAAAGCAACGATGTCATGAAGGTTCTCACCATCTTTTCGGCTTTTTTCCTTCCCCTGACCTTCATTGCGGGAATATATGGGATGAACTTTGATGTTATGCCCGAGCTTCGCTGGCAAAATGGGTATTTCTATACCTTGGGGGTTATGGTTCTGATCTGCATCATCGTCTTTTTGTGGTTTAAGAGAAAGCGTTTCTTCTAGCCGAAATTGTGGCAGGTTTTATAACGTCAGTTCTTGGTTTGCAGTAAAACTAATTTTGAACGTCACGGAGAAATACGGTTTCAATCATTTTGGGAAGTACTGAATCTACTAGCATAGAAACAAGTCCCAAAACGTAAATAAAATCTTTATATACTTCTAGGTAACTTTGTCCAAAAAGGTTTGGACCTACTCAGAACAAGAAACTATAGCCGAAAAAAACAGTACACCATTAGCCTTCTGCTCATTGTGGTCGCTTCCGTTCTCTTTTTCTTTGCTGTGGGCTTAATAGGCTACCGTGCCGTTGCACTTATCCTCCTGATGGCGGTTTCCCTCAATTCCATTCTCTTCGATATTTTCCCGGTCATGGTATCGGCACTGTTGAGTGCCCTGATATGGAACTTTTTCTTTATCCCCCCAACAATGACCTTCTACATTAAGACCCCTGAGGACGGTCTTATGTTCCTGATTTACCAAGACAAAAACAAAAAGTAACATCCCTGTTCTTCCCACTGCATTGATGATCCTTGAAAAATACGAACACAGTCCCTTACTTGTTGATAAAAAGGTGCTGCCCATTGACCAACCAAAAAATGAATGCCTATTTAAAGGAATTAGCGGGCCTTAGCGGAATCAACAAACACCTGACGACTCATTTGACCAGACACACTTTTGCAACCACGGTAACACTTTCCAATGGCGTATCTATTGAATCTGTAAGTAAAATGTTATGGCATAAACCACTTCGAACCACACAACATTATGCGAAAATATTGAACCGAAAAGTCAGTGAGGATATGCAACTGTTAAAAAAGAAGTTGAGCTTCCAGGAAAAAGTCAAGTCAAAGAATGCTTAATCTCATTGTATTAAACTATTATCCATAACTTGTTCTGTGAATTCAACTTAAATTTATGGCAATTGGGAAGCACTCAGTTTACCCAAAAATTTGAAAGGTTGCCATATCATTTTAACCTTAAGTTTAGTGCCTTATGCAGATACTTTCGTGGTAAGTCCAATCATACAATGAATGAAAGCATTTGGTTATGAATTCTTATCAAAATTTGTAACCTAGAAATAAAACACAGAAAAATGCATTAATATTTCCACCTTGGCAAATAACCCCTTAGCTGCACTTATTCTTCATTTGGTTTCCATATTATGATTAATTGAATTATTGAGCCAAGTATCAGCATAAATATCAACTCAACGTTCAAAAGTAGCTTCCCCGCCCCTGAGTAATGTCTGGACGGAACAAGTGATGTTGATTCATCATGAACGGTCTCCAACAAGCCCTCTATCTTTTCCAAAATCTGGTCCAACAGGGTTTTTAATTCACTTTTATTCAAAAGAATTTCATCATTCCTCAAACCAGAAGCTTCCAAGTTTGATAAAGTGTTGTAATGACCCTTTATTTTGTTGATTTCCATAGATGCCAAATGAGATAATTTAATCGCTTCAATATTCAACAGCAACTTCTCTATTTCTCCATTGGTGTATGTACTTGAAGAAGTGCGTGAAGAATCAAGAGAGCATTTTTTTAAGCTAAAATTGCGGTAAAGTTCATTCAGGTTGTATTGCGCCAGATGCTTTTGTTCACTATCATACAGGATTTTTGAAAAATACCCGTGGTCGAGCCGATTTGTAAATAGCACCAAGACAAATACAAAAAGTATCGAAATAATCAGCTTTAAATTAAGTTTGCTCATTTTTCCCATGGCTTCTGTTCTTTAAATTGGTTTAGGTTTCCATGTAAAGACCCCTTGTCGTTTCCTTGATTCCCTCCATCATTAGCAAATTCTCGGACCAAATTCAATATATCCGTCATCCGGAGAATCGCAATACACAAAATTCAGTGTTTACATATGGGAATTTTATTGATTATAGTTTTGAAACAGTTGATTTCCACTTTAAAATTCACTCCATTCACAAACCCCAAAAAGAGAAGATGAGCCAAGCCGGCACATTAATCATTTTCTATGTCCTGGCTCATAAATGAGCCTCAAAAATGTGCTGAATCTTTCATTGTCTCTGCTGATTGGCACGCCTGCAACAATCCCTATCAAAAGATTGTCCATGATTCCAAGTCTCATTTGTGGTCTAATTGTCATATCGAAATAATCTGTTCCAACATTTTTGTTCAATTCAATGCCAATGAAATTTCTTGTTCCACTGATCATATAGTGAAAATTGGAATTGATCTGCCAATTTGTTTCGACCAAACCATTTGAGAAATGGTGAAGGAATTGTGGGCCTGTGTATAGCAATGAATGGAAGTTTGAGCCCCAGCGCTTAGCTACAATGTAAAAGGGGTTGTAAACGTTGCCTGTGAAGAGCTGTTCTGTTCCATAATTTACAAACTCGGTCAGCTCTAACTCATGGATATATCCAATTGCCATACTCGTATTGAATTTTTCAGATACGAAGAAAGAATACTGTCCCGCGATTTTCAGGCTATTGAGTTTACTGGACGGGGCATTTCCATTCATCCCTGAAGGGTAAATGGAAAACGGCAATTCCACTTCCAGGCCCAATCTGTCCAAAGGCGCCCACTCATATTCCACCAAGGCTTCGTATTCATCGTATACGCTTCTATCCGTAATTCCAAACCCCACGTTCCATTCCTTTTCACCTTTTCTAGCTCCCAAATCCCGGATTAAGTCAATATAAAGTGGTTCTGCATGCAGTATTTTTACTGGTGCTTGTTTCTCTATTTCATCGATGTATACGCTATCCTGTTCTTTCTTTTCTGGATTCTGTGCTTTCACACCTATGATTGCTATCATTAAAAGAACAATCGTCAATCTCATGTTTTTATATTTATGGTAATTAAATCTTCAATGTTGTCATTGGTCTTGACCATTGAATAGTCAGTCTGTCAGTAAATTGTAAAAACCCAACTTCCCAATGGAAGAAGAATAGCTGACGTCAAATTTTGCCATTCAATGACATCGGATAGTTTTTACAACAACAAAATGACGTTGGTTATGGAATTACAATCAAGAACGAAAGACCTTTTGGATAAGGTTGTACAGTCCAGACTTTTGTCTTTGGGTATTGTGATCTACTTCCTTTTCAATTTTGACCCTTTGGACCTCAGGAACCGTCTTAATTATCAAATCGACAGGGTCAAAAGTATCATCGTGTGAAAAATCCAAAAATCCTTTTTGGGGAACCACTGCTGTTTGAATTTGATGATGGACTCTAAAATTATCGAAAGCAAGTGAGTTTACACCTGTGAACAGTTCTGTATAAATAGAGCTGATGTTCCTAAAATACTTTCTCACAAGATCGTCCTTTGCTCGGGCAAAATGCTCATCCGTATGTTCGGTGATGATTTTTACAGGAGAGAACCAATAAAGCTCGGAGCTCCAGAGTGGCAAATGATATGGATAGACCAATAAAACATCGATGATTTCGTCCGGGTACATTTTAAAGGCTTCTTCAGCTATTTTTAGTGATTGTGCACTTAGGTCTGTGGGAATCAAAACTTTTCTCATAATGTGTTTTTTGATTTTGACCACAAGAATAGCCAGTGAACATTAAAGGGAAGTAAGAAAGGGATTAGAATGAGATTAAAATTTCAACGGGCTATTTCATAACCAAGGAAAATGTTGGGCAATTCAACATATACAATAGTACCCATTCCCAACTTGGAATCTATCCGCATTGTACCTCCATGAAGCCGAACTATTTTTCCGGAAAGGGAAAGACCAAAACCGAAACCTTTAAAAGTTCTTGCATTGGAGCCCCTGTAGAATGGTTCAAACACGCTTTTAAGATCTTTTTCAGGTATTCCAATACCTTTATCTTCTATTTTGACCATTATGATTCCTTCTTCCACGTGGATGCCGATATCAACCTGACCATCCATCGAATACTTAAGCGCATTGTCCAGAATGTTCATAAACGCAATGGTGATAAGACTTTGGTTTCCTTTGAAGGCAAGGTCGTCAGCATTTTTGGGCAGATTTTGGAAACAGTAATTGATCCGACTGGACATAACTTTGTCAAAGTTGGACTTTAAATCCATTAATATCTCGTCAATCCGAATCATATCAATTTTGAGGCCTTTGGAGTCTTGGTCCGTGTAGGCCAAATTGAAGAGGGAATTAAGGAGGTTGTTAAGCCTGTTTGCCTCCGTTTCTATAGCTTTCAATGCCAAGATATATTCCTCCTTGTTTCTGGAATTGGCAAGAGCTGTCTCTGCCTGTCCTATAATGGCCGTCAATGGGTTTTTGAGCTCATGTGATGCATTTTGGACAAAATTGTTCTTCATTTCAAAAGAAGTTTCCAATCTGTCCAACATATTGTTGAAAGTCTGTGTCAAGTCGGAGAGCTCTCCTTTTCCACGAACCTTTTCGAGTCTTAGGTTTAAGTTTTCCGCCCTTATCGTGTTTACTTTCCTTATAATTTTAGAAATAGGGCTTAGCGCCTGTTGTGCAAAATATTGGCCCAAAATGGATATAAAGACCATACTTATCAAAAAGGCTACAACGAGAATATCCCTGAGATTTTCCAATTTTCCGGAACCATAGAGGTCCTTGGCGGACATCAAAACCATAAAATCCCCTTGATTATCATTATAGAGCAAACCCGTGTGGTAGAAGTCGCCCAGCTTCGTTTCCGCATACTTCTCCTCAAATACTTTTTGCAAGAACTGACTTGGAAAATTGGCTTTAAGCTCTTTTGGAGGAATACCGCTTTCGGTGTCCACAGGATAGATAACTTCTTTTTCATCAGGAAGTGTCTGCAAATGCCTAAGTCTGATCGCTTCATAGATTTCGATCGTGACTTCATCTTTTTCAAGATAAACTTGGGCAGCGATAGTTGCCCTTTGGCTAAGCCTTAAGTAGAACTCGTTTTCTGTATATTCCTTGGCAAAGAAGTAAATGGAAAGGAATATCACGATTTGGAGCAAGCCTGTCAGTAGGATAAATATTATTGTGATTCTAGTTTTTAGTGGCATGAGCGCTTCAAATATTATTCCCTGATGACATAACCCATACCAATGACGGTTTGGATTAATTTGTTGTCAAAATCTTTATCGATCTTGTTCCGTAAATAGTTGATATATACATCAACGACATTGGTGGCCATATTAAAATTGATGTCCCAGACACTTTCCAAAATGTCAACACGGCTCGACACCCTATTTTTGTTCTTCATCAAGAACTCCAGCAAACGAAACTCTGTGGTGGTAAGCTTGATTTCAGTCCCACCTCTCTTGACTATTTTAGTATTTGAGTCCAGTTCCAAATCTTGAATAATTATTTTGCCGCCAATTTTTATGACTATATTGCTTCTTCTTGTCAAAGCCCGAATTCGCGCCAACAATTCTGAAAACTTAAAGGGTTTGACCAGATAGTCATCAGCACCGGAATCCAGTCCCTGTACAATGTTCTCGGTAGTACCCAAAGCTGTTAACATAAGTATAGGGGGCGCACTCTCCCTTTTTTTAATCTCTCTCGCTATTTCCCTTCCATCCATTCCTGGTAGGATAATATCAAGTAACACCAAATCGACCGTGTTTTGGTTCAAAAGTTCAAAGGCCATATTACCATCATATGCCAATAAGGTTGTGTAACCGGTATCTTCTAGCCCTTGCTTGATAAAGATTGCAACATTATGCTCATCCTCTATCACTAATATGTTTTTTGGCATACCTTATTCCGAATTATCATTGAAAATTAGAAGGTTAAAAATAGTTTTTTATGCAGCTAACAAATGAAGGTTTTTTTTCCATTTTATTGATTCTTTAAAATTAGAGAATTTGAGTTGATTAAAGATTTCTTTAACTGAAAATATCATGACCCTAAGATTTTGTCATCTCCCAAATCTTACTCCAAATTTAGCGCACGGATCCTGGCCTATTTTTGCAGTGTTCGGGAAGATAAGCGTACAGCAAAAATAGGATAGGGCGCTGTCCTACTTTTTGCCATTTTCTTCCAACCATTTTTGGTAGAGTTCCTTTGCCTGTGGGCTCTCATCAAGGAATGCCCCATAATGTCCCATCACACTGTCCTGTCCTTTGATATATGCCGCCTCTTCTTTCTTTGATATCCTTGATATCTGATATACCGAATAACCAAGCACCAAAAGGACACACACCAACAATCCCCAGAACAGTTTTATGGCCCAACTGGGCAACAGAAGGGACTTCTCCACCTTCTGGAGGATTCTTTCCATCAATCTTTGCTGTTCCTCAATGTTGGTTTTTTGATTGTTGCCGTACTCCTTTAGAAGAGCATTTAACTCGCTGGTATCTGGCCTTAATGGAAGGCCTTTCAAATTTTCATGCGCCTTTTCCAATCGGCCGATGCTCTTCTCAAAGCCGTTGATCTCCTCGGTCAACAGTTCCGCGATTTCATCCAGTTTTGCCATGATGTTTTATTTAGATTCCTATTCCAGTATCCCTGACCACTTTGATGGCCAGTTTGATGGTCTTCTTTATGATGGTCTGGGTCAAACTTGTTGGGATATTCACGGTCTTGCCCAAAAGTTGCATGCTCTTGTCCTTGGCTATCCGCTGTGCCCTTTCCTTTTCAAAGTTCATTTGACGTGCAATCCTGCCCATGGACATAGACCGGTGCACCTCGCTTCCCTTTAGGTTGGTCCCCTTGTACTCAAAACGGAAACCCTGCAATTGGTTCTGTCTGTTGATGCTCGGGATGACCTTTACGCTGTTCCGCTCCATCGACTTGATGTACTGGTCAAAGTCCCTTGGACGTTCCCTGGCCATGACCTTTTCATGGATTTTCTGTATTTCCGATCGGATATGTTGCATCCGGTACAGTTTTTCCTGTTGTACCTCCCTTACGGTGGTCAGGTCCATTTGTTTGGCCACCCGTTCCGCCACTTGTTGGCTGCGTTTTCCGATGAAGCTGTCATTGTAGGCCTTACCCTGAAAGTTTATCCGGTTGGCATATAAGTGGACGTGCATATGTTCCTTGTCTCGGTGGACAAAGGCAACCGCTTGGTGCTGCTTGAGGTTCATTTCCTTAAGGAACCTTTCGGTCATTTCCTTGAGCTGTTCCCTTTCTAATTTTCTGCCGTCCTCGATGGTGGGGCTCAGCACAAAGCTCAACGTGTTCTTCCGGCACAGTTCGTTCTGTTCTTGGATGACCTTGAACTCCTCGGTGATCTCCCTTGGGGTCTCCCCGGCCAGATATTGGCTATGTACGATCTCCGATCCTTTTTCCTGGTTCATCCCGTAGCTCATGGAGGCCGATGTGTGCGATATGGATTTTCCCATGCCTATCATTTCCTGAAGTTTAAAAGGTGTTGTCGTATCTCTTTGGCCAGTTGGGCCGTTTCCTCGGCCAATCTGGGGTTCCGCTTTCGGAACATATTGGTGATGAGCTTAAAATTCCGTTGGTATTTGACCAAAAGCTTATAGGCCTCTATCTGTTCGTCCGTCATCCGCTCCACGATACGGTCTTCGAAGGCTGCCCGTCTGCAGTACTCACTGACGGAAAGACCGCTCTTTCGGGCCTTGACCTTCAGCAATTTCTTCTCGTAGACCGAGCACCGGAACTGGACGAACTCTTTCTTCATTTTCACATCATCTTTTGCGACCTTCGGGAGCAAAAGCAAGATTTGTCATGACAATGACACATCTTGAAATTCGTTGCCGAACTTCATCCTTCGCGCTTTTTACCATCCATTCGTTGATATCCTTGAATACCCCATAGAGAGAGGACATATCCCTACTGTTCGGGCACTTTTCCAATAAAAGTTCCGTCATCCCCATTCCCGTTTTGTCCCTATCAAGAAACAGCTCCACATTTTCATACTCCCCTATTTCTGTGATCATCCGTTTTACAAAGGCCGTAGTGTTCAGAACCAATAGTTCATGGGTTTTAGGAAGCTCTGGTCTAAGTTCCAAAAGGGTGAGCATATCGAACATACCTTCGGTAATGGCCAAATTTTTGGAATCGTTCTTGATCAATGAAACATCCTTTGGCGATGTGGACCCTTTCCAATAGCTGTTTCGCAGTTCCCAGCCTCCCGACCTGTTTCGGAGTCCGATGCCAAAATATTTCCGCTCTCCTATTTTATAGTGGACCTCCTTGCAAAGTTTTCTTGCGGTCTTGGTCGAGATACTTCTGGAGCTCAGATAGTTTTGAAGGGCCTGGTGTTCGATTTCCTTTTCCTCGATGATCTCAATCGGGTTGGCCCTATGTTCCTTCTTGGCTGGATTAGGCCGCCGGTGAAAAGAAAAATGGTCCATGTTCCCGGACAATCGTTCCAATGCCTCCTTTACGGAACAGTTCTCCATTTTCATCACCAGGTCTATGGTACTGCCCCCCTCGAAGGTCCCGAAGTCTATCCAATAGTTTTCCTTCAATGATACCTTGAAAGAGGCTTGGGTCTCGGTCCGGAGCGGGCTGAGGAACCAAGCTTCTTTTTCCGTTTTCCGGACTGGAAAGTGCCCCGACTTGGCCAGCGTGGAAACGATGTCAATGTTGCGGGCTTTTTCGCAGTCCAATCTCTTTTCTTTCATGGTTCTGTTTTTAATCGATTTTTGATGATTTGATGACAAACCTCTGGGAGACCCTGTAAATACTGGTTGTTCCCCCGTCATCATTTTGTCATCGTTTCATCGTTTTTGTTTTTTTCTTCATTGTCCCTGTCATCATTTTTTATTTTGATGACAGAATGATGACAAAGTGATGACAGCCTGAACCCTTATAAACACTGGGCTTATATCAATCTGTCATCAAATCATCAAAATTTTGGACCAAAAAATTCTTTTTTATGGTAAAGTACCTCCCTTTTGCGTCCACGGTGTTGATCTCACCGTTGTTCCAGATGGTAATCTTTTGGTACTTGTTTGAATTGGGCTGGTTGTCCAGTTTCCAATCCTTTTTCAGCAACCGCCTCAATTGGGTCAGGTCGGTCTTGACCCGTGTGCGGTTGAGCATGTGCAGGGCATCGATGGGACAAAGGTCCACCGAGTCCATCTCGAACTTTTCCATGGCACTGAGCATTAGACTGGCCAGTTCCTTCTCCACCCGGTTCCGGTTGTTGTTCACCAGTTTCTTCAACGCTGGTGTATGCACCTGTTTTGGCGTGAACCACATCCTTGTTCTTTGCTTTGTGCTATATTCTCTTTTTGAAAGGAAATCCAAAAAGGCGGGCACCTCCTGGACCAACTGGTCCAGGAAATCGGTATCCTCCTTTTTAAGGGAAGGGATTTTCCGTACCCAGAACCGGGTCTCATGGGCATCGATCTTGATGAAACTGTCCTCGTTGTTGCTGCAGAGGATAAATTTACCAAAGAATTCCACTTCCCTTTTGTCCTTGCCCTTGGCCTCCAGTTTGTTCCGGTTGGTGGTGCTCAGGTACTTGATGCGCTCGGTGAGCTCCTCCTTGTTGAACAGCACCTCGTCCACACATATCAACAGCTTGTTGGCCCAGTCCGCATTGAACTGGCTTGCAAAGCTGTCATTGGTCAGGTAGGTCAGGTTGTTCCCGAAGATTTCCTTGAGCCATTTGAGGAAGGTGCTTTTCCCGGTGTTCCTTTCAGTGGAGACCAGACATAGGATGGGGAGCACCTGCACCGGTCTTTGGTACAGGAGTTTCAGATAGTCCAGTCCCAGTTCCAGCTGGTTGCCGAAGATATGCCCTAAAAAGGCCCGTGTTCTTTTGAAGCTTCCCTCTTTTGGTTCGTGCGCCAACGGGGAATAGGTATTGTAGAAACCGTGGTGCTCCTTTTTGAAATCCACATGGCACGGAATACAGGCGAACCCATCATACTTGGGCACCTTGCCCAAATAGTCCTTGCCATGGTCCTGCTTGATGATGTGCTCGTTCCACGGGACCAGCTGCTCGTTGAAATGTCCTGATATAGTGGGATACTTTACGATTTTATAAAAAGAAGTGCCTACCCTTATGTATGGTACTGTTTCCATAATGCTTGTAGAGAATTAGCTACAGATCCTTCCGGTTCTGTTGCAGCTGTTTGTTGAATTCTTGCTCTAGATGTTCATCGGAAAGGTTTGGATTGCCCATCAGCCATTTATCGATGGTATCCTTATCAAAAAATATTTGACGGATATGCCTGTTATTGCCCATGGGAATGAGCTTCAATTGGGTCAGCTTGTAAATCTTGCTCTTGGACAGCCCGGTGTAGGCCACCAGATCGTCCACGTTCATAGTCTTTTTGTTATAGGACAGAAGCCCTTTTATTTCATTGAGTATTGCTACCACATTCTGTTGTTCTTCCATTATTCTTTCTTTTGGAGTTGGAGAATAGGTAAACGGCCGAATACTTGTTTGTACAAGGCAAACATATGTGAGCCGATGCAAATGAAAAATAGGGAAACGTGGATTGCTCTTTGTTTTCCCTATCTTTTCCTTAATAGGGTGTTTGTTCTGCAGTTATTGGGAGAATCTCAGCGCCAAGGACATCCTTTTACGCAGGTCGTCATAGTCTCCATCCTTGGTCTTTTGGGACCATTTGGAATAACTGGAAATAAAGGTGTTGTTATTGATCTCAGTATGTTCAAAGGTGAACTTACTTTGTAAAAGAGCAAGAAGTGCCTCTCTCGATTCGGTTCCAAGTTCCTGAATGCCATCTGTCACTATCAGGTCCAAAAAAGTGAACAGGAACCGCAAATTTCCAGACTGTTTGTTCTTCGGGACTTCCCTGATGACTATCTTTTCTTGGGAAGGTAATAGGTTCGTCAAACTTTGAAGATTGGCCGTATCCATCTCATCAAAACCAAAATACTCCTTGTCCAATTTTTTGATGGAGAGCTTTTTGAATGTAAATCCATGGACATTGGATTTTTCCAACTCCCTAGCCTTGAACCAACCTATGACTACAATTAGAACCAGGATAAAGAGAAGAATCACTAAAAGATAGCTCGCCAATATCTGTTGCAAAGAATAATGGGCCCCTGAAAAGATGAAATATACTGTCAATGGAAACACTCCAAAAAGTAGAATGACAATAAAGGAAAGTCCATTTAATGAAAGGCTGTTGAGCTTGGAATTGGCCCTTTTGAGCAAGGACCGTTGCCCATGGAACCAAATCGCTAGCATATTTCCCAATTTTTCCATATCCCAAGATAGGGATAAAATGACTTTTTAGGAATGTTGTACCTATGTTGTACCCGTGAAAATAAAAAAGCCTTTCGATTTCTCGAAAGGCCTGTGTTTACTGGGCTCCCCCTCTTGGACTCGAACCAAGGACCCTCTGATTAACAGTCAGATGCTCTAACCAACTGAGCTAAGGAGGAATATTTTACCTTAAGCGGGTGCAAATATAATGGATTCTTTTTTACACCACAAACAAAAAAATTGGTTTTCTATTTAAACAACCATTTATACAAATCGTTGCCATTGGCAAACAGCAACAAAGCAATCAATAAAAAGAAGCCGACCATTTGGGCATACTCCAAAAACTTGTCGCTCGGTTTACGGCCCGTAACCATTTCGTACAGCAGGAACATTACGTGTCCACCATCCAAAGCAGGAATCGGCAAAATGTTCATAAAGGCCAAAATAATGGAAATAAAGGCCGTTGTCGCCCAAAAAGCTGGCCAGTTCCACGTATCTGGGAACATACCGCCAATGGCTGCAAAACCTCCCACACCTTTATAGGCTCCTGTCTCTGGGTTAAAAATCTTCTTGAGCTGCTTCATGTAACTGGAAAGTGTAGAAACTCCTTTGTTGATACCCGCTGGAATCGATTCCAAAAACGAATAGGTCTCTGTCTCCACCTTTAAAATCCCTCTTTGTTCCATCTCTTCCATGGTGAAGGGTGCCGTAACAATGCCCAATTTACCATCACTGCTTACCGATGCGGTAACTTGCCCCTCTGAACCATCTTCCCGACGAACCAGTACATTGATATCCTTCCCTTTGTTCTGTTCCAATTGATCCATCACTTGGTCCCGATAAATGGCAGGTTCCCCATTGATGGCCAAAAACTCATCCTTTGGTCTAAATCCTGCATTTTTGTTATGCGAAGTATCAGGAACGTTGTTTACCATAAATGGCGTCCGATAAAACAAAAACCGAACCTTATCCTCGTCCTCTATTAGAGTAGAGATAAAGTCAACTGGGATTTCCTTTTCTATTCGTTCCCCATCCCTTTCAATGGTAATTCGGTTTCCATTGATCAACTCAATAAAAACACTGTTAAACGATTTCAGCTCTTCACCATCCACAGCAATGATCTTGTCCCCTGTTTGGATGCCCACTTCATCGCCGATTTCCTTTTCTAGTACCCACACACCATCTTTTAGACTGTTCATGGGAATATACTGTTCACCATAGGTATAGGCCATACCAATATAAATGATGACGGCCAACACGAAATTTACGGTTACCCCGCCCAGCATAATGATTAAACGCTGCCAAGCTGGCTTGCTTCGGAATTCCCATGGCTTGGGCTCTTGTTTCATCTGCTCCTTGTCCATGCTCTCATCGATCATACCGGATATTTTTACATATCCGCCCAAAGGCAGCCAACCAATACCATAAACCGTTTCGCCGATCTTCTTTTTGAAGAGGGAAAATTTCACATCAAAAAAGAGGTAAAACTTCTCCACCCTGGTCTTGAAAAGCTTCGCTGGGATAAAGTGGCCCAGCTCGTGCAGCACGATCAAAAGCGATAAGCTCAAAAAGAATTGTATGGTCTTTATAACTATAGGGGTCATCCGTCGTGTTTTGTTAAAACCAACAAAAGTAACCTTTTAGGGATTGATAAAAAAACCTCCCCATTTTATCACAACAGGATTTAAGAAAGATTTAGCATCAAAACTTTCCTTTCTCTTTGATGGATAACCGTTTGGGCCGTAATTTTGCATATATGCTGTCATTCTTTGCCAAGTACAAAATGTTCGGAATAGTCATGTTGGTCCTTTCCGCCATCATTGTCTATCTATTCTACAACGCCCTTCAGCCCGAGAAAATGCTTCCGGTGTACCAGCCTTCCATGGTGGACAAGTCCTTGGTGGACAGCACCCTCCATTACACCAAAAAATACCATAAGATTGCCGATTTTTCATTGGTCAACCAAAACGGGGATACCATTACCCAAGAAAATTACAAGGATAAAATATATGTGGCCGATTTCTTTTTTACCACCTGCCCCACGATTTGCCCGATCATGACCAAAAATATGGCCGAGGTGCAAGCAGTGGTGAAGGACGACCCCAACATTATGTTGCTCTCCCACTCCGTCACCCCAGATATTGATAGCGTTGCCCAACTAAAAAAGTATGCAAGGGAAAAAGGCGTTATCGATAGCAAATGGAATTTGGTCACAGGTGATAAAAAACAGATCTACCAACTTGCTCGAAAATCGTATTTGGCCGTTAAAAATGATGGTGACGGAGGTCCATACGATATGATCCATACCGAAAATTTTATTCTGGTGGATAAGGAAAAAAGGATTCGTGGCTTTTACGATGGCACCAACCGTGACGAAATCGAAAAGCTTTTGAAGGACATTGAAATCCTTAAAGCCAGTTATAACGATTAACGCAAATCTTCTTTCTTCGTGATTGCCTCCTGTAGTTCCCCATTTTTACTTATTTTTGCCCTTACTTAAAATTGTTCTAAATAAAAACAGTGGCCACAGTAGCAGATTTACGGTACGGACAAAAGGGAATAATCAAAGGATTCACGGAAAACAACCTCCCCATCAAGTTAATGGAATTGGGATGCCTGCCCGGCAACAGCGTAGAACTGTTGCGTATTGCCCCACTGAACGACCCCATTTACATCAACCTTAGTGGCAGCCACTTGGCCATACGACGATCCTTGGCGCAGCTCATTGAATTGGAAATCATTGAAGAAACACAGCCCAAATGAGCAAAAACATCAACGTAGCCCTCATCGGGAACCCCAATACGGGAAAAACATCAGTATTCAACCAACTTACCGGTCTCAAGCAAAAAGTAGGCAACTATCCCGGGATTACCGTAGAGAAAAAGGAAGGTATCTGCAAACTTCCCAGAGGCGTAAAAGCGCATATTCTCGATTTACCGGGAACCTATAGTTTGAACACCACCTCCCTCGACGAGAGTTTGGTAGTGGAACTGTTGCTCAACAAAAACGACAAGGATTATCCCGACGTTGCCGTAGTCATTAGCGATGTGGAAAACCTCAAACGGAATCTATTACTCTTTACCCAGATCAAGGATCTAAAAATTCCCACCATTTTGGTGATCAATATGGCCGATAGGATGGACCGAAAAGGGATTTCGTTGGATGTGGAGGCCATGGAAAAAAAGTTGGACACCAAAATCGCCTTGGTCAGCACCCGAAAAAACACCGGTATAGAACGCATCAAGGAGTTGATTGCCGATTACAAAAATGTCTCGTCCAAACCGCTATTAGATCCAACCCGAATTTCCCCAGCATACTTCGAACGATTAAAAAAGGCATTCCCACAAAACGATGTGTACAAACTATGGCTCGTCATCACTCAAGATGTGAACTTCATGCCCATAGAAAAGAAGCGTATCCAAGATGCTACGGACTTCTCCACAAAGTCGAAGGATGAGCTCAAAAAATTGCAGCACAAGGAAACGGTACTTCGCTACCAACTCATCAATAACATTCTAAAGGAAACCTACAAGGTCGATTTTTTGGCGGCAAAAGGCCTTCGAGCTTCGTTGGACAAAATCTTAACGCACAAAATATTTGGGTACCTGATTTTCTTTGCCATTCTATTGCTTATATTCCAGGCTATTTTTGAGTGGAGCTCCTACCCCATGGACTTTATCGATGAAAATTTTGCCTTAGCGGCCGAATGGATAAAGACCACCTTGCCTCCCGGGGTATTTACGGATTTACTTGCTGAAGGAATTGTAGCAGGAATCGGGGGCATTGTTATTTTTATCCCTCAAATTGCCTTTCTGTTCCTGTTTATCTCCCTTCTGGAAGAGTCCGGGTATATGAGCCGTGTCGTTTTTTTAATGGACCGATTGATGCGCCCCTTCGGATTGAGCGGAAAAAGTGTAGTGCCCCTCATATCCGGGAACGCATGTGCCATACCGGCCATTATGGCCACCCGCACCATTGAAAATTGGAAAGAAAGACTCATCACTATTCTGGTAACCCCATTTACCACCTGCTCCGCCAGATTGCCCGTGTATTTGATTCTAATCGCCTTGGTAATTCCAGAGGGCAGCATTTTGGGTTTGAGCTATCAAGCGTTGACATTGATGCTCCTTTACCTCATCGGATTTGGAATGGCATTGTTTTCTGCCATGGTACTCAACAAGATCCTTAAGATCAAGAGCAGGTCCGTCTTTATGGTGGAAATGCCCACGTATCGGCTTCCCTTGCTTAAAAATGTGGTGTATACCGTTATTGAAAAAACAAAAAGCTTTGTTTGGGGGGCAGGTAAGATCATTTTGGCCATATCCATCGTACTTTGGTTTTTGGGCTCCAATGGGTATTCGGATGATTTTCAAAATGCAGAGACCATCGTAACCGAAAGAATAGAAAATGAAGGATTGAGCACCTACAGCAAAAATTACATTCAAAATAACATCGCCTCCCATAGGGAGAACGCCTTGTCAAAAGGAATCGCACCCAGCTCCATTCAAGACTCCCTAAGAACCTTGACAGCAGAACTCACGGAGAGGGCCGTTGCACAGGAGATAGCCAGTTACAAATTGGAGCACTCCTACATTGGCCAGGCCGGAAAAGCATTTGAACCCTTGGTGAAACCCTTGGGCTACGATTGGAAAATTGGCATCGCGGTACTGACCTCCTTTGCTGCCCGAGAGGTCTTTGTGGGAACCTTGGCGACTATTTACAGTGTAGGGAGTGATGAGGAAGAAACCATTAAAAAGCGAATGGCCGCAGAACTGGATGAAAAAGGCAAACCCTTGTTCAATTTGGCATCCGGTATTTCGCTTATGTTGTTCTACGCATTCGCCATGCAATGTATGAGTACCCTCGCCATTGTAAAGCGAGAGACCAATTCGTGGAAATGGCCCATGATCCAATTGGGCTTTATGAGTGTTTTTGCCTATATTATAGCTTTACTCGCTTACCAAATCCTAATTTAATCGCATTATGATCCAACAAATCCTGGTTTATGCCACCTTATTGATTGCTGCAGGGTATTTGGTGTGGAAATTTCTACTCCCCAAATCAATCTTCGGAAAAGGCAAGAACAATTCTGGTTCCTGCGGTTCCGATGACTGTGGTTGTGGTTGATGAATAAAATGTTTTTAGGTTCATTTGTATTAAAATCCATAGATTGTGGGACATTTTGTTCCCATGAAAAACCTCACATCCATTTTCTTGCTCATCATCTTGATGCCTTTTGCAAGTTGTTCCTCAACTAAAAATCCATCTTATAGCAAGTACGCTGCCCAGGAAATCCAGACACAAAACAACAAAACCATCGACTTGATCGATAGAATCAGGCGTTTGCCCGGAATAACGCTCAGGGGCGGTACCCCCTATTTTATGAAATCGGCCAATCAGATTACGGGAACGGCCACCGAGCCATTGTACGTCCTGAACGGATATATACTGGGCAATTCGTTTGAATCGGTAAATCAATTGGTGGACAGTGCCACCGTGAAGGATATCGAAGCACTGAGCGGTTCGGATGCAGGATCCTATGGTTCCAGAGGTGCTAGCGGGGTCATAAAAATCACTACTTTCCAATAAAGCATCACTCTTAGAATAAAAAAATCACTTTCCGTGTAACCTTTCCCAATTTATTGACTATATAAGATAAACGCCAACTAAAACAACAGCATTTGGAAACACTTTCAGATGAAATGATCATGCAAAAGGTATCTGAGGGAAACCTAGACCTGCTGAAGGTGCTTTTTGACCGGCATCACAAACACGTGTACAATTTTCTGTACAAAATGTCGGGTGATAGAATGTTGGCGGAAGATCTTACACAAGATGTTTTTTACAAACTGATCAAGTATAGGGGTACCTACAACAATGGGTCGTTTATGTCTTGGATGTTCACCATTGCAAGGAACAATCTCAAGACCCATTACACCAGAAACCATAAAGCCCACGACGATATCGAGGTTTTGGCCTACAAAGCGGTGGAAGAGGAAAATGAGGTGTCGGAAAACAATGCCCACTTACAATATGCCCTGAGCCAATTGGATCCGTACGACCGGGAATTGGTCATCTTAAACCGATATCAAGAGATCAGGTACGAGGATCTTGCCGAAATTATGGGCAGTACCCCCGGAGCTTTAAAAACAAGAGTGTGCAGGATTTTGAAAAAATTGAAGAATATCTATTTAGAACGTAGTTGACCATGGAAAAAGAGCATGTTTTTGACCAAATACCAGAATATCTGGATGGTCATTTGAGCAAAACGGAGACTGCCAAGCTAGAAAAGCATTTGGAGCAATGTGCTGAATGTCAAAAAGAAGTAGAGGAGATGAGAATTCTTTTCACTGGGTTTGACAATGAGGTGTCCGCACCCACCGATAGGCTCAGAGCCAAATTCGAAGCAGCCCTTGAACAAGAAAAGATGCAGCAGGGAAAAGTGGTTCGCATGGAGAGCGGAAAATCATCCAATTGGGCAGGGAACCTATTAAAAATTGCGGCAAGCATTGCCCTTTTGGTAGTAGCCTTTCAGATGGGCAGCCTCTTTCAACAACGAAAAGTGAACCAGGACCTTGCACAACTGAAAGATGAAACCCATAAAATGAAACAAACGGCCATGCTGTCGTTAATGGAGAACCAATCGGCGAGCAAACGCATTCAGGGAGTGAACTATATCGAAGAATTTGAGGAGCCCGACGAAGCCATCATCCAAGCACTCGCCAACCGATTTTTGTACGATGAGAATGATAATGTACGGATGACCGCCTTTGAAGCACTGGTGAAATTTACCGCATCAGAAACCGTAAAAACCACCTTTATCGAAGCCTTGGAGCACGAAAAGAACCCAAGCATACAAGTAGCCATTATTCAGGCCTTGGTCCAGATTCAGGAAAAGAAAGCGGCCGAACCCATGAAAAAATTATTGGAAAAAGAAGATACACAACCCTTTATCAAGGATCAAATCAGGGCAGTATTGCCAAGTATATCATAAACATCAAAAAAGCGAATATCATGAGAAAATTCACAATTATTGCTGTGGCCCTTTTTATGGGTGCTATGGCCAAAGCACAAAACGATTACACCAAATCCCTCAACGGAATCCAATGGGTAAAAATCGAATCGAAAACGGACATTGTCGTAAAAACACACAACACCAACGAATTGCTGATCAAGTCCGGCCCTCAAATAAAAACGCCAGAGCGTGCCAAAGGACTCAAATTGGTGGGTGAAGGCGGCACGGACAATACCAACGTTGGATTCTCGGTAGTGCAGGACGGGAATACCCTGATAGTGTACAACCTGCGCAAAAACAAGGGAGCCGAAATCTATTTACCGGCTTCACAGAACCTTGCCGTAAAAAGCACTTGGAACGGGGATATTGAAATCGACGGTTTTTCGGGTGAAATTGAAGCCGATGCCCAACTCAATGGGGGGGTACGCATCACCAATGTGAACGGCCCTGTTACCGCCAACTCCTTGAACGGGCAACTGGAAGTGGTTTTTGGAAAAGTCACTCAAGACTCCCCTATCTCCCTGTATTCCACCAATGGTGCAGTAGATGTCAGCCTTCCAGCAAACACCCCGGCCAATCTTGCCTTGAGTACGCTCAACGGAAATGTGTACACGGATTTTGACGTAAAAGCCGAGGACAAAAATGGATTAAAGTCCGTTTTGGGAAGGGATATCAAGGCATCCATTAACGGAGGTGGCGTCAAAATCTCCATGAAATCCACAAACGGAAACATGTATCTCAGAAAAAAATAAACATCAATCAACGTTTAAAATCAAAAATCGAACAGTCATGAAAAACATTATTTTTACCGCATTTTTAGGGTTGGCCACACTTACCCTGAGCGCACAGAAAGTCATCGAAAAAAACTTTGACTACTCCGGTCAGTCCATAGATTTGGATGTCAAATTTGCGAACAACATCGAAGTAAAAACATGGGACAAAAACACCGTCTATTTTAAGGCCGACATTACTATTGAGGATGGAAAGTACTTGGACAAGTTTAAACTCGACATTGCGGAAAGCAACAGTTCCCTCAGTATCGCTTCCAACGTAAAGGATGTTTTTGACGCTTTTAAGGCCGAGTGGGAGAAAACACGCCCAAATAAAAAGGGATATTATTTTGAAGGGGACAGCTACGAGTTCAACTATGTGCTTTACGTACCCAAGGGAGCCACCTTCGCCGTAAGCAGCATTAACGGAGACCTTGCTTCGGATTATATTGAAGGAGACTTTACAGCAGATTTGATCAATGGCGATATCGAAATCAAAAAGTACAATGGCGATATGGACCTTAAGACCATCAACGGCGAAATAGATCTGGTGATGAAGGATTCCAGATTGGTGGCCGAGACCATCCATGGCAACATTTATGCGGATGAAGGCCTAAACCTTACTGTGAGTGACCGTTACGTGGGCCAAAAAGTGGAAGGAAGTTTTGACAATGCCACGCACCGCCTGCAACTCAATACCATTAATGGGAATATGTACCTGCGCCTCTAGATCAAATTGGCAACAAAGGAATAAAGCAAAAGGGCCCAACCAACGACGAGCAATAATCCCCCGATTGGGGTCACCGGGCCTAAAAACCGAGGTTTACTGCCTTTTGCCGCACCCAAACAAAGAGCATAAATACTGAAGGAAAACAACAACGTACCAAAAATAAAGCAGTTGACTATCCAAGAGTCCAATGGCTTATCAAAATTAAGATTAAAGCCTAAGACCAACAGTATGATGGCATGGTACATTTGATATTTGACCCCTGTCTCAAAACTTTGTAGCAGTTCGGGGGTCAATTTCTTTTTAAGGGCGTGGGCACCAAATGCGCCAAAAACCACTGCCAAAAGACCATACAATGCGCCCATAAGTTGGGCCATAAAAATTGTTCCCATCCTTCTATTAGATTAAAGGTCAATATGGATTTCGTAATCCGAAATCATCTTAAAAGCGCACTCGTGATATTTGGGCGGACCAAAGGTCTTCATTTTGGCATTGGAAAATGCCACTTTTTCCTTGGGTATGCCCAACCAATTGGTATCGAGTTTACCATTGTTGTTTTCATCATGGAATACGGCCAAGGCATATTCTCCAGGAGGAAGGTCGGGAATATTGAATTCCACGCTTCCTTCGTTTGCAGCGACACTGTCCGTCTTCAAAACACGGTCAAAAGACAAAAAGGATTCGTCGGAATCATACACTGCAACATTGACACTTCCTTTTTGAGTGGCCACATTGTTCACCCGAACGCTCAATGTATTCTGTGAGAAGCCCACAATGGGCAATAAGAGAAAAAAGAGAAATGCCTTCATACCTATTGGACTTCTTTTTCAGTTTCCATGTTGTTCAACAATTCAGTCTGCAAAATTGCAAATAATTCGGCAGTTTTAAGACTGTCCCTCAAATTCACATACATTTTTAGCGAATCGTGGTGCACCAATTTGATTTTTTGCTGGTAGAGATCATCCACAAAAACATAGACTTTGGTGTTGGTTATGGAATCATTAAACACCCCTTTCTCCCTTTCCATCCAAGAAAACCCGCTAGGACGCTCCATCTCGGGTAATTTTTCCACAAAAACCACACTGTCCAATGCTTTCAAAGGTATGTTTTGATAATAGATACCCGAGTAAATCTTAAGGTGTCCCTCCTCGATCTTATGCCAGTTTTTGTAGTGCTCCACAAAGGCAAGAACGCAAAGTATCAAGGTGATGACAATCAGCAGATTCCATAACCAGTGTCTCTTTTTTGATTTCATAGTATGTCTCGAAAATTCCTGTGTAAGAACCAACAGTTCCTACAAAGAAAAGTAATTATTAGAACAACATGCGAATCCGTAGAATATTGTGCGCTAACTTATTATCTTTAAACAAACCACTGACCATGCCGACCATTTTTAGAAAACTCAGGAAATCCCTGTTGACCAAGAACAAATTCTCAAAGTATCTTTTTTATGCCGCAGGGGAAATTGTGCTGGTCGTCATTGGAATACTATTGGCCTTGCAGATCAACACCTGTAACAATCAAAAGATACAGCGCAACAAGGAACAATTCTATTTACAGGAAATTAAATCGAGCCTGGTTCAAGACTCTTTGGCAATACATGTGGTGTTGGACTTCAATCGGGAAAAACAAGCGACTATTTCCGATATGATGGGAATCTTTGCCGACACCTTGAACAACCAACAACGCTATGCCATTTTTGATGCTGCTACGGATGTTTTTGTAGACTATCGCCTTTTTGAACCCAGCACCACCACCTTTAACAACATGTTGGCCGCAGAGACCATTACCGTAATTCGTGACAATGGCCTTAAAAAGCTATTGACCAATTATTATGAATACCCCTATTCCGAAGGAATTCAAGAACGATTGGTCCAAATGAACCGTAAAGTGGTAGATGAGGCCTTCCCGGAATTCTTTACCAAGGAATTTGCAAAGGCCAAACTGAATCTGGAAACCGAACTAAAATCCATCCAAAATGTAGAGCTGCACAAAAATCCCGTTTTTCTTTCCGATCTTTACGGTATCAGTTATCTTATGACCATGCAGGACAGTTTTCTTGGCAAAACTTTGTCCGACATCAACAAACTGATTACCACAATTGATCAAAATTTAGAATAACAGCAACACAACTTTATGGATTTTAAAGGAAAAAATGTTCTGATTACCGGTGCTTCGCGAGGTATTGGCAAAGCAACCGCATTGGCCTTCGCCAAAAAAGGGGCCAAGGTAGGGCTCAATTATAGAAGTAATGATGAAGTAGCCAAACAGACATTGGCGGAGCTGCCCGGGGAAGGCCATCAACTTTTTAAAAGGGACATTTCCCAAAAACAAGAGACCCGATCCCTCATTGAGGACTTTGTGAATCATTATGGTCAATTGGACGTTTTGGTGAACAACGCGGGCATTTCCATTTTTCATGAGATAGACCAAGTGGATTTTGACCATTGGACCCAGGCTTGGGAAAAGACGTTCGAGACCAACCTATTTGCCGTGGCCAACTTGTGCTATTGGGGGGCTAAGGCCATGATGAAAACTGGAGGCGGACACATTGTAAGCGTGTCCTCACGAGGTGCCTTCCGGGGCGAGCCCACCAAACCGGCCTACGGAGCCAGTAAAGCGGCACTGAACTCCATGAGCCAATCCCTGGCCAAAAAACTGGCACCACATCACATTTATGTGGGAGTGGTCGCCCCTGGATTTACCGAAACCGAAATGGCCAAAGAAACCCTGACCCCTGCCGAAAGGGAAAACCTGCTCCGTGAATCACCCTTTAAACGCATGGCCCAACCCGAAGAGGTAGCGCACGCCATTCTTTTTTTGGCATCTTCCGAGGCGGCTTATTCCTCAGGGACGATCATTGATGTAAATGGCGCATCTTACCTAAGAAGTTAAGGAATGAAGGCTGCTACGATTGCACAACTCAAAAAAGAACTCCAATTCAAATCACAGGAGGAAACCCTCCTGCTATGCCTTCGCTTGGCCCGCTTCAAAAAAGAGAATAAGGAATTGCTCACCTATTTGCTTTTTGAATCCGATAGCGAGGAAAGCTATATTGAATCCGTAAAAGAAGAGGTCGATGCCATGTTTGAAGACATCAATACCAGCAGTTATTTCTACATCAAAAAGAGCGTTCGGAAAATACTTCGTACCATTAAAAAATACATCCGATACTCTGGAAACAAAGCCACCGAAGTGGAACTGTTGCTCCACTTTTGTGAGAGGATGAAATCCTTACGACCGTCCATTCACAGAAATACTACCCTCACCAATTTGTACAATCGCCAATTGGAATACATCAAAAAGAAAATTTCCCTGCTCCATGAGGACCTACAATATGATTATGGGGTTATCTTGGAACAGTTAAATCATTGAAATATGTTCGAAGACGATGATGATCTAAACAAAAACAGGGATGAATTTGAAAAAATGCCCCTTTACAAAAAAGGGTGGGTCATTTTCGATTTGGCCGATAAAATAGCCTCCCTGGCCAATGACGAAGAAGAATATGCATCCCTTCCAGAAACCGAGTTGCGCCTCTTACGGCACCATGCAGAGCAACTGCGCAATGATGCCATGCTCATTTGCCCGAAAATAGCAGGCGCCGAAGGAGGTGACCTGTATGGCATCCGAATGGAGAATGCAACCATCATTCGGAAAGCTGGCCGCGAGATCCAAACGGGATGCTCAGGTTTGGAAATGTGGGGGTTCAAACACACGGAATATCTAGAGTTGCTACGGCAGGAAATTGAGGAATTCCGAATCTTGTTTGCCGAATGGGTACAGACTTTTGATCCATGGAACTATACCTTGGACCGCTGGGGCCTATTTAATCCTCCCGGGGTCAACTTTGATGATCCAGAACTCTAATCCATCCAGCAGCCATGTCAAAAAGTTTGAGTACATTGTAGACTAATTCAAACTACTCACAACCAACCTTTGACATCATGAGAATGCCAACAACCTCGATGAAAACATGGATGCTACTTTCCATGTTCTTTTCAACACTATTTATTTACGCACAAAATGCATCCCCTAGTATCGTTGACACCAGCTTTTACAGCGGTTTTGAATGGCGGAACATAGGTCCAAACCGGGGCGGACGTTCCTTGGGAGCCGCCGGAAGCCCCTCCAGACCCAACGAATATTATTTTGGTGCCACCGGGGGAGGACTTTGGAAAACCATTGACGGCGGAAACACTTGGAAATGTGTAACCGATGGCCAAGTAACGAGCTCCTCTGTTGGGGCTGTGGCCGTGGCAGAAACCAATCCGGACGTGGTGTATATCGGGATGGGCGAAACCCAGCTTCGTGGCAGCATTACTCAGGGAGACGGCGTCTACAAATCAACCGATGGCGGTGAAACCTGGACACATCTTGGACTGGAGGAAACCCAGGCCATTTCCCGAGTACGTATTGACCCGACCAATGAAAATATTGTTTATGTTGCCGCATTGGGCCATCCCTACGGTGAAAACGAGGAACGCGGTGTTTTTAAATCCGTGGACGGAGGCAAAACATGGAAAAAAGTCCTTTACGTGAGCGATAGGGCAGGTGCCGCCGACCTGATCATAGACCGAAACAATCCCAATACCCTCTACGCCACTACCTGGCAAGTCTATCGTAAGGCATGGAAAATGTGGGGCGGTGGTCCAGATAGCAAGTTATGGAAATCCACCGACGGTGGGGAAACTTGGACCGATTTGACCGAAAATCCTGGAATGCCCGAAGGTCCCATTGGTAAAATTGGGGTGACCGTTTCCCCTGCCGACTCCAATCGCGTTTGGGCCATAGTGGAAGCCAATGAAGGTGGTGTTTTTCGCTCTGATGATGGAGGTGACACTTGGGAACTCACCAACAACGAACGGAAATTACGGCAACGTGCCTTTTACTACTCCAGAATTTATGCCGACCCCAAGGATAAGGATGTGGTATATGGTCTAAATGTAGGTTTTTACAAGTCAACCGATGGTGGCAAAACATTTGATGAACGCATAAATACGCCCCATAGCGACAACCATGATTTATGGATAGACCCCAATAATCCAGATAGAATGATAAGCTCCAATGACGGAGGTGGCGTGGTGAGCATCAACGGCGGTAAAACATGGACCGAACAGGATTATCCCACCTCGCAATTTTATCATGTGATGGCCACCAGCGATGTCCCTTATCATGTAGCTGGTGCCCAGCAGGACAATTCTACTTTGGCCATGCCCAGCGATGGTTGGGACTTTATGCAGGCGAGAGGACCGAGCTCCGAATGGTACTACGCCGTGGGCGGCGGGGAAAGTGGTTGGATTACGCAAAGTCCGACAAACCCCGATATTTTTTACGCAGGAAGCCAAGGAGCCCTCTTGACTAGATATGACCGAAGCAACGGACAAACACGCGACATTCAAGTGTATCCAAGATTTTTCTCGGGAGAACCTGCAAGTGCACTTCCAGAACGTTGGCAATGGACTTTCCCCATTATGTTCGCTCCCAAAGACCCGAACGTGATGTATACCTGCTCCCAACACGTTTGGAAAACTACAAACGATGGACAGACCTGGGAAAAAATCAGTCCGGATTTGACCTATGCCGACCCAGAAACCTTGGGCAAAACGGGTGGGGTCATCACCATGGACATGAACGGCCCCGAGATCTATGCCACGGTCTTTGCCTTGGCACCTTCCAATCACGATATCAATACCATTTGGGCCGGATCGGACGATGGTAAAATACACATCACCCGAGATGGCGGCAAAAACTGGGAGGACATTACGCCGGAGAACCTTCCCAAATATTCCAGGGTAAGTATCATTGAGGAATCCATACACAATCCTGGCACCTTGTATGTGGCCGCGAACCGATACCAAGTGGACGACAGGGCTCCTTACGTTTTTAAAACACACGATTACGGAAAAACCTGGACCAAGATCATTAATGGAATAGAAGACGGTCACTTTGCCAGAGCGATTCGTGAAGATCATATCAGGGAAGGCCTATTGTTCTTGGCCACCGAACATGGAGTGTATTTTTCCATAAACGATGGTGCCGAGTGGCAATCCCTTCAATTGAACTTGCCCGATACCCCGATCAGGGATTTGGTAATCAAGGACAACGATGTGGTATTGGGCTCACACGGTCGTGGATTTTGGATTTTGGACGACATTCAGCCATTCAGGGAATACTCCGAAGACCTTAAAGAGCAAAAAAATGTTCTTTTTAAGCCTACCAATGCCATCAGGGGCATCTACAATGCCAATTTCCAATACTACTTGGAAGAAGAGGTGGACACCATCACCTTTTCCATTTTTGACGCCAATAATAACCTCATCGAATCTTTCGGGGGCAATCAACCCAAATATGAGGATTCAGGTGAATCTTCGTGGTGGAGCCGTTTCAGCAGCACCAAACCTACAACGGCAAAGGGCATCAACACCTTTACATGGAACTTGCGCTATCCCGGTCCCACTACTTTTGATGGTATCATTATTTGGGGAGCATCGGCCGAGGTAGGACCAAAAGCACCGCTTGGCACCTATACCGTACAAATGAAAGTGGGCCCTGAGGTCATCAAAAGCTATCCGTTTGAGATTGAAATGGACCCCAATCTGAAGGGAATCACTGCGGAGGATCTCCAAAAACAGTTCGAATTGGCTTCCAAAATCACCCAAAAAGCCACTATTGCCAATGAAGCGGTCATTCAAATTAGAAGCATTCGCAAACAATTGGATAGTTTGGGCAAGGGAATCACCAGTAGACAGTTTACAAAACTATCCGAAGATTTTATGGAAACCATGACCGAAATCGAGGAGGACCTCTATCAAACCAAAAACCAATCAGGACAAGATCCATTGAATTTCCCCATCAAATTGAACAATAGGTTCAATGCTTTACAACGAAGCATTGAAAACGGGGATGCACGTCCAACGGATGCCGCCTACGTGGTATACGAAGAACTGACAGAAGAGTTAAACGGCCACATGGCCAAACTAAACAGTACATTGGAGAAAGACCTTCCAAAGGTGAACGCTATTTTAGCTGAGAACGGAATTTCAACCATAGAGGCCCAATAAGGGCCTCATGGTTTTAAAATCAGATTAATTCTAAATTAAGTCTGAATTGATGCTCTCCTTCTTATTATTCTTAATTTTAGAGTGTCAGGATGAACAAAATAGTTACCATAGGCATATCGTTGCTCATTTTTCTCCAAAGTGCCAATATCCATTTGAAGGATTTGGTGGAACTTGGACAACTGGTTGAGCATTACCAATTCCACAATGAGGAATATGGTGATGACTTTATGGTGTTTGTATCCAAACATTATGGAGAACTTAAAGCTTCCCATAGCGAAAAGCATCAAGAGGAGCGGAAAGAACACGAAAAACTTCCGTTCCAACATCATCAAGCTCCCTGTGCCCAACCTTTGGTGTTTGTTTTAGGACAAGATAGTTTCATCAATTCCTATCCAGAAATTCCATTGGCGGCGAAGGGTAATTTTCATTATCAGATATCCTATTCGCACATTTGGGGGGACAATCTTTTCCAGCCGCCCAAACAGGCATAATTCATAGTACTTCAGCCTTGCTGAACACTTCTCACAAGCTTTATTCCATTTTAATAATGCTATTATTTTCTATGAATCATGTTTTCAAAAATTATCAACTTTAGTATAAAGAACAAGTTTATTGTTCTTCTTTTCACAGTGGCAATAGCCTTGGTGGGGCTATACTCACTATCACAAATACCCATCGGGGCCGTTCCCGATGTCACCAACAATCAAGTGCAGGTCATCACTACCTCAAGGAGCCTTTCTACCCAGGATATGGAAAAATTTGTCACCTATCCCGTGGAGTTGGAAATGGCAAATCTCCCTGGCGTTAAGGAAATTCGGTCCGTTTCCAAGTTCGGTCTTTCCGTGGTTACCATAGTATTCGAGGACGATTTGGGCACCTTTCTGCCAAGACAGCTCATTGCGGAAAAAATCAAATCTGCATCCAGTCGAATACCCGAAGGCTTTGGAACCCCGGAGATGGGACCAATTACCACCGGACTGGGAGAGATTTACCAATATATTTTGGATGTAAAACCCAAATACAGGGACCAATATTCTTCCACGGAGCTGCGTACCATCCAAGATTGGATCGTAAGACGGCAGCTTTCCGGAATTCCAGGAGTGGTGGAGGTGAATACGTGGGGAGGGCACCTCAAACAATACGAAGTGGCCATTCAGACCCAAAAGTTGAACGCTTTCAATATCACCGCTAGAGAAGTGTTCACCGCCTTGGAAAAAAACAACAGTGTTACGGGCGGTGGCTATATCGAAAAAGTAAACCAAGCCTATTTTATCCGTGGGGAAGGTTTGGTGGGCAACCTTAAGGACATCGAAAACATTGTGGTAACCGCAAGGGACGGAATTCCAATTTATATCAAAGACGTGGCCAAAGTTGGATTTGGAAGTGCGCCACGTTTTGGGGCGATCACCGGAAATGGCGAGGGCGAAAAGGTCCTCGGTCAAATTATGATGCTCAAAGATGCTGACTCCAAACGTGTTATCGAAGCCGTCAAGGAACGAGTCGCCGCAATCTCCAAATCCTTGCCAGAGGGGGTGTACATCAACCCCTTCTTGGACCGTAGTGAACTCATCGGAAGAACAACCTTTACCGTTACGGAAAACCTCGTACTGGGTTGCCTCATCGTAATTTTTGTCGTCGTATTGCTCTTGGGCAACTGGCGCTCAGGGCTTGTGGTCGCCTCGGTTATCCCACTCTGCCTATTATTTGCCCTTACCTTAATGAACATTTTTGGTGTGGACGCCAATTTATTGAGTTTGGGTGCCATCGACTTCGGAATCATCATTGATGGTGCCGTAATCATTGTGGAATATATTGCATTTCAAATTACACGAAGGCAGGGAGAGTTGGTGGACTTGGGCAAAGACGCCACACAGTCCATAAAGGATAAAATAACGGTTGAAGGTGCTACCAAAATGATGAACTCCGCCGTGTTCGGCCAGCTTATTATTTTGATCGTATTCATCCCAATCCTGTCCCTGAGCGGTGTTGAAGGGAAAATGTTCAAACCAATGGCGTTGACATTCAGCTTTGCGCTTTTGGGAGCAATATTGTTCTGTTTCACCTATGTGCCAGTGGCATCCGCTCTGTTCTTAAAGCCATCCAAGGAATCCTCCAAAAACATTTCCACTCGTTTGGTAAACTGGATTAACAAACAATATGAACCCGTTATTGAATGGGCCATGAAAAGCAAAAAACTCGTGCTTTCTATAGCTGCTGCACTATTGGTAGGAGCCATAATTTTGTTCTCCTCCATGGGGGGTGAATTTGTGCCCACTTTGGACGAAGGAGACTTTGTGATCCAACCTGTGCTAAAAACAGGGACTTCCTTGGCCAAAACCGTAGAAACGACCACTAAAATTGAAAAAATCCTAATAGAACAATTTCCAGAGGTCAATCAGGTAGTAAGCCGTATCGGCGCAGCAGAGGTGCCCACCGACCCTATGTCGATGGAGGAAAGTGACGTTATCATTTCCTTGAAACCAAAAAGCGAATGGACCTCTGCCGAAACCAAGGACGAACTGGCCGATAAATTTAAAGAGGCCCTTTCCGTGATCCCGGGCATGGAAGTGGAGTTCACCCAACCCATTGAAATGCGTTTCAATGAGTTGATTACCGGGGTACGGGCCGATATAGCCATCAAAATATTTGGTGAGAACCTCGAAACCCTGAGCAAAAAAGCCGATGAAATAAAGTACCTTATCCAAGATGTGGAAGGTGCGTCGGACATTATCGTAGAGAAGGTGGAAGGTCTTCCCCAAATGAACGTTGCTTTTGACCGCGCCAAAATTGCACGTCATGGGCTCAACATTGCGGACCTGAACGAAATGATTTCCATGGGTTTTGCCGGTAAGGTCGTTGGCAGCGTTTTCGAGGGGGAACGACAATTTGATTTGGCCGTCCGCTTGGATTCCGAGAACCGCCAAGATATTTCCAACCTACGGAATCTTTATGTGGATATTCCCAATGGAGGAAAAATCCCGATGAGCGAACTGGCTGAGATTACCTATCAAAAAGGTGCCGCCAAAATCTCCCGTGATGATACCAAAAGACGCATCGTAGTGGGCATCAACGTTAGGAACCGGGATCTTCAATCTGTGGTCGATGATATCCAGTTATTGGTCAGGGACAACATCACGTTGCCCCCAGGCTATCTGATTACCTATGGTGGACAGTTCGAAAACCTTCAAAATGCCAAGGCCCGGTTGATGATAGCCGTACCCATTGCTTTGTTGCTCATTTTTATTATGCTCTATTTTGCCTTTGGATCAGTAAAAGAAGCTTTGTTGATTTTTTCCGCCATCCCATTGTCAGCGGTCGGCGGGGTTCTCTTGCTCTGGTTAAGGGACATGCCCTTCAGTATTTCTGCCGGGGTTGGATTTATTGCCCTTTTTGGGATAGCCGTGCTCAACGGTATCGTACTCATCGAGCATTTCAAGGAACTCAAGGGAAAGGATTTTAATTCTATGGAAGATTTGATTAAACAGGGTACCAAGGACAGGCTTCGTGCGGTTTTATTGACCGCTTCTGCGGCAGCATTGGGCTTTTTGCCCATGGCGGTATCCACCAATGCGGGTGCCGAGGTACAGCGTCCCTTGGCGACCGTAGTCATTGGCGGACTGGTAACGGCAACTATGTTGACATTGGTTGTACTGCCCGTTTTATATGCGTATTCACATCACATAAAATTCAGTGGAATGGGAAAAAGACGAAGAGCGCGAAAAATGAAAAAGAAAGCGCTTACCATTTTATTGCTCATGGTTAGCCTTTCAGGTTTCTCCCAAGAAAAGTTGAACCTGGAGGACCTTATGGCCTTATCAATGGAAAATAACAAAGGTATCCAGGCAGGTTCCATGATGGTAGATCAAGCAGAAACCCTAAAGGGAACCGCTTTTGAGTTTGACAAAACGGATATTTACTATCAATATGATGAGAACAACTTGGCCATCAACAATCAGCCCATACGGGTTTTTGGGGTACAACAGCAATTTGAGTTCCCTACGGTTTACGGAGCAAAGAACAGACTTCAACAATCGAACTACGAGCTGCAAAAATCATCCTTTGAAATTCAAAAGAAGCAATTATACCAAGCCCTGAGCAATGCGTACTACCAATATCAGACCTTGAACCAAAAAGCAAAGCTTTACAAGACATTGGACAGTATTTATAGCAAGTTTGCGCACGCAGCCGACAGACGATTTGAACTCGGCGAGACCAATTATCTGGAAAAGGTAACGGCAACGGCCAAGCAACGACAGATTGCGAACACCTTTGCCAAGATCAATCAGCAGTTGTTGACCACTTATGGTCAGATTGCAAGTTTGGTCCAGACGGGAGACAGTCTACAAATAGCGACCGAAATGCCAGAAAAGCTTACCGTTGTCAATCTGCAAGGGATGATGCCAACGGAAACTTCTTTTTTGGACAATCGCCAACAGCTGAGCAATGCCCAAAAAAGCTTAGAGGAAAACCGATTGCTGCCCGATCTCAACTTGGAATATTTTCAAGGAACCAACAGCGGTCTGGGTACATCCCTTTACGGTCTTCAAGTGGGGGTACGCGTTCCCATTTTCTTCTTTGGGCACAGTAGTAAGGTGAAATCATCCAAAATACAGACCAAGATCACGGAAATGGAAAACACGGAGATCAGCATAGCCATGAACCAGCGCTATAAAACCCTAATGGGCCAATTGGAACAACAGGCCAAGGAGCTCTCCTATTATGAGGACGAAGGTGGTCTACTTTCCGATCAAATTTTGAAAGCAGCCTCCGGGAATTTTCAAAATGGGGAAATTGACTTTTTCCAATATATCCAAAGCTTGGAAAATGCCTACGAGATTCAACTCAATTATTTGGATGTGCTCAACCAGTACAATCAAACCGTAATCGCCATTAATTATTTGACCATAACATTATAATCATGAAACATATACTTCAAATAACCGCTGTTTTCTTCCTAATGATGGGCTGCGGCAATAAGAACAATCAAGCATCCACCGAACAAGAACAAGAAGAAACAGGAATCGTGGTGACGCAGAACCAATTCGACACCAATGATCTGATGATAGGAGGCTTGGAGAAACGAACCTTTCCCAAGATTGTTGAGACCTCTGGAATGATTGACGTTCCTCCGGAAAACCGGGCCAGTATCACCGCATTTATGGGAGGTTTTGTGAAGCAGACTTCCCTTTTGGTGGGTGACCGGGTCAAAAAAGGACAACTCTTGATAATACTCGAAAACCAAGAATTCGTGCAGATGCAACAGGATTATCTCGAAGTATTCAACCAGTTGGATTACCTGAGGGCAGAGTTTGAGCGAAACCAGACTCTTTTTAAGGAGAAAATCGCCTCACAAAAGAATTTTCTTCAAGCCAAGAGCAATTATGAAACAGCCAAAGCACGCTATCAAGGTTTGAGGGAACAATTACAAATGCTCAATATTTCCCCAAGCCAAGTGGAGCAGGGCAAAATCTCTTCACAGGCTGCCATTTATGCCCCTATTGCGGGCAGTATCACCAAAATGAACGTGGCCAAGGGAAGTTATGTGTCACCTGCTACGGAAATATTGGAAATTGTAAACAATGACCACATCCACCTAGAACTTACGGTTTTTGAGAAGGACATTTTAAAGGTGAAGAAAGGACAAAAGATCCTGTTCAAGATTCCAGAGGCGGCCAAATCCAATTTCAATGCAGAGGTATACCTAGTGGGGACATCGATTGATAGCGATAAGCGAACCATAAAGGTGCACGGACATTTGGAGCACGAAGAGAACACCAACTTTTTACCGGGGATGTTTGTGGATGCCATGATTATGACCGATACGGTACAAACCTGGGCATTACCCGATGAAGCGGTAATCGAATCGGAAGGAAACCATTACGTGCTAAAACTGATCAACAAGCAAGATGGCTATACCTTTGAACGCATCCCCGTAGCTCAGGGAAATTCGTATGATGGTTATTCGGAAATCATTTCGGATCAACTAACCGAATCTGACGAATTTTTGATTAAGGGAGTATTTGATTTGATTGGGGGATAATTTACCCCAATCCTACATCCAATATCATCATAATAATAAATCCACCGATAAAACCCATTGTGGCGATATCGGTGTATTTGTCTTGTTGCGTTTCTGGTATTACCTCCTCGACCACCACAAAGATCATGGCTCCGGCCGCAAATGCAAGGGCATAGGGCAAAATAGGTTCAAAGGTCAAAACTGCCCAAGCGCCAAGCACACCGGCAATAGGTTCCACAATGGCGGATGCCTGACCATACATCCAACTTCTTCTACGGCTGAGTCCATGCCTGCGCATAGGCACCGCAACGGCAAAGCCTTCCGGAAAGTTTTGCAGCCCAATACCCAAAGCCAAGGCCACGGCACCACCAATGGTCGCGCCTTCAAAGCCAGAGGCCACCCCTCCAAAGAGGACACCTACTGCCAACCCTTCGGGAATATTGTGCAGGGTAATGGCCAAAACCAAGAGCGTAGTGCGATGCCAGGGGGTTTTTACCCCTTCCGCTTCATCTATTTTAAAATTGATATGGACATGGGGCAAAATTTTATCCAAACCAAAAATAAAGGCTGCGCCCATCAAGAAACCTACGGCAGCCGGAATGACCTTGACAAAGCCTTCCCCTTCACTCATCTCAATGCCCGGTGCCAATAGGCTCCAGAAACTGGCGGCGACCATAACCCCGCCGGTAAAGCCCAACATGCCATCCATTAAGGCCCTTTTTGGACTTTTGAACAAAAACACAAGACCCGCCCCGGCAGCGGTCAATCCCCAAGTGAACAGAGTGGCGTAAAGGGCCGCCAAAATAGGGTCGATACTTTCAAAATAGTCGATTACTGCTTCCATTAGCTATTCTTTTTCACAAATAAGTTTGATGCTATTTGATGTGATATTCGCATTTCATTCCCCTCCATTCGAATCCGAAGGGAATTGTCAAAATCCTCTTTATCCAAAACCTGGATGGTATTGCCCAAAGCGATGTTATTCTTGTCCAAAAACTTCAAAAAGGGAACCGAAGAATCCTTCACTCCTACACAAACCCCTATGGAGTTGATGGGCATTTCGCTGAGCAATTTCTCGTCCCGTTCCTGAAACTTCCCATCTTTGGTAGGAATGGGATCGCCATGGGGGTCATACTTGGGAAAATCCAAGAGCTCATCTATTTTGTCTATCAATTTTTCACTTTTGATGTGCTCCAACTGCTCGGCCACTTCGTGCACCTCATCCCAAGTAAAATCCAGTTTTTTTACCAAAAAGACTTCCCACAACCGGTGCTTACGAATAATGGACAATGCGGTTTTAACGCCGGCATCCGTCAAAGAAACCCCTTGGTAGCGCACATAATCCACCAATCCTTTTTCGGCCAATTTCTTGGCCATATCTGTGACGGACGAAGGTTTGGTTTCCATCTGTTCCGCTATCGCATTGGTGGTAATGGATTTGGAATCCCCACCACCTAAATGAAATATGGCCTTTAAGTAGTTTTCCTCTGATCGGGTCATCAAAAATGTTTTTTCAAAAATACATTTTTATTTAACAAAATTTATTTTTCGTTGTGTCTAAATTCAAGCGTAGATACCCTGACCCTTGCACCCAATCGTTTGTGACTGAGTATATATTCGTTGGTTCTTTGGAATATGCTGCACGGATTTTGAGTGGATTGATTAACTTTGAGTGTGGAAACAACCCAAAACATAACGAATCAACTCTCTCAGCTAAAGGTGCGTTTAAAAGAACGCTATCCAATTGCTTCCATGGCTTTATTTGGCTCATACGCACGCAATGAGCAGACGGCTAGCAGTGATGTTGATATCATGGTAGAGTTTGATGGAAAAATTGGTATCAAGTTTATCGATTTGGCAAATGAACTAGAAAAAGCCCTGGGTCTAAAAGTGGATTTGGTTTCCAAAAAAGGAATAAAGGAACAATACCTTAACACCATCCTATCCGACTTGATTTATGTCTAAAAGAGACAATGTCCTTTTGATCCATGATATGATTGAGTCAGTGCAAAAAATCATGACTTATACACGGGATATGTCGTTTGACCAATTTAAAAGCGATAGTAAGACTGTGGATGCTGTGATAAGAAATAAGTATCCTAGTTGATAGCTGTTATTAATGGTTCAACCTAGGCAATATGGCTTTTGACAAAAGAACAAAAATAACCTTGCCAACATTTAAAGTTAAAAAATGACCAAGCCTTCGTTGTACTTTTTTGCCTGCCTTTTGATTTTCATCCTTGTCCTGTCACTTTTGATTACCGGCTCCTCCATTTTGACCGTCCCGTTGTATGAAGGAAGTTCCATTCCGATGGGAACGCCCATCACTTGGATGGGTCTAATTGCGTTGCCCTTGACAATCTATTTTGGTGTGGGAGAATCTAGGAATCCCAAGAAACGGCACAAACTGTTCAACCAACTTCTTACGTTTTCCGTAGGTTTTGCAGTTCTTTGGGTACCCGTGTCCTATTTACTTGCTGGAAATTTATCATTTTCATTTTCGGGAGCGGCGACAGGTTTTCAGGGAGGCCAACTGGCCATGAAATTATTCTGGGGATATACCTATGGCATCGCTATTTTGCCCGTTTTATTATTAATTATACATTGGTTTTTGAAATTGATAAATACAATAAGAAAATAATATCCAGTGAAGATTCATTTCCTATCCATTATGGTAATCCTGTTTTCCCATTTTACAGGTTTAGGGCAAACTGAAAGAATTGAAAAACAGCTTATGGATTGCTACTATCAATCTTATCCGGATGATGGAGAGGGCTACAAACAATTATTGCTTGGTTATCAAAATCTTCTGATTCTAGAGGGGTTCTTGATCGATGAAAGTGGAAAAAGCTATATCCAGTTTCTAAAAGGAGTGGTTAATGGAACACATCCCAAAAAGGAACCGTCCAAGCTATTCTGTTTAGAGAGTCAAAAATTAAGTGGTTATGACCCTCAAAAAACTATAGGTTGCAATCAGATCAAAAGTGTTGATTCAACAAATTACAATAAGTCAACATTAAAACAGCTAGAGCAATTTGCTGTTGATTCTCCGAAATCTTTAGCAAGAAAGATGTTGGAATTGTTATCCAAAGAAGATTTTGCCCTAGATTATTACAAAAGACTATCCTTTCTAGTCTTTTGCATGATTGATACCCAAGCGGGAATAAATACGGATTTCCAAGAAGTCAAAGAGTACGACCCAGACAAGGCATTGCATATAAAAATCACTGAAAACGAGGAAATCTATGTTGATGATAATCAAGTTTCAAAAGAAAAATTAGCCAGCCACATTGAACAACACGCTTTAAGAAACAAATCCGTAGCAACATTTGTGTTAGCCTATAATGGTAACATAAAATATTCTGTTTACAAGAACACGGTGGAGATCCTTTATAGTACGGTTATTGACTTAAGGGAAAAGCTTGCTCTAGAAAAATTTGGCACCCGTTTGGAAGATTTGGATAATAGCCTTAAAAAACAAATAACAGCCATCTATCCTTTAAGAATCGTAGAGGAAGAATTGGAATAAAAGAAAAAGTCATTCGACCCTTCAAATGCCTATTTTTGACAATATGCCCAACTACGACTACATCATTATAGGTGCGGGAGCCGCTGGCCTCCTTTTGGCGGATGCCTTAGGAAAGGACCCTTTCTTTGCCTCCAAATCCATTTTGGTGTTGGACAAGGATGATAAATCCAAAAATGACCGTACTTGGTGCTTTTGGGAACGAGGAGCAGGGCAATTTGATGAACTGGTCCATAAAACATGGAAGCACATTTATGTGGGCGGGAAATCACTTCAAAAATCCACTTCCATTGCCCCCTATACCTATAAAATGTTGAGAGGGATTGATTTCTACGATCATTTTGTGCCAAGAGTGAAAGCCTATCCCAACATCACTTGGATACAGGAAGAAGTGCAACAATTCGAAGAGCACGAACATGAGGTTGTGGTAACCACCCCTAGCCAAAAATTTACCGGACAAACGGTATTTTCTAGTGTGTACGACGCTTCCCTACCCCTAAAACAAAAGGATTACCCCGTTTTACAGCAACATTTTGTAGGGTGGCACATTAAAACAGACCGGTCGGTTTTTAACCTGAACGAGGCCACATTCATGGATTTTTCCGTACCCCAAAAGGGCAATACCCGATTTATGTACATCCTCCCCTTTTCGGAAACCGAAGCCCTCTTGGAATACACCCTCTTTTCCGAGCATTTGTTGGAAAAACAGGAATACGAAGAAGCCATTAAAGCCTACATCAGCAAAAACTTCGGTGATATAACCTACTCCATCCAAGACACCGAATTCGGAAGTATTCCCATGACTTGCTATCCCTTTCATCAACATAATTCCAATAAATTGTTCCATATCGGGATTGCCGGTGGGTGGGCCAAACCCAGCACGGGCTATACTTTTTACAATACAAGTAGAGAAGTGCCCAAACTGGTAGCACATCTTAAAACGGGCAAACCCTTGATCCAATTTCATCAAAAGAGCCGGTTTCTGTTCTACGATATGTTATTATTGGTCATTTTGTACAAAAACAATCATTTGGGACACGAAATTTTTGAATCCATGTTCAAAAGAAGAAAGGCTTCCTTGATCCTAAAATTCTTAGAAAACGAGACCAATCTTTGGGAGGAACTTCAAATTGTGACCGCTCCCAAACCCATGCCGTTCATCAACGCATTGCTCAATCGCCTATTCTAAACGGTACGCTCCATCAAATTTTTTCCAAACTGCTTTAGCAAAGCTTTTTTGTTCTCTGGCAGGTTGGTATCTGCCAAGGCTTCAAAGGCCCTTTGGGTGAAGTCTTGTATCGCTTTTTTGGTTGCCTCCACTGCTCCACTTTCCTTAAAAATTCCCTTTACCGCAGCGACCTTAGCTGTAGAATCTTCTGGTTTGATGGAATACAGGTGCAACAGCCCTTCTTGATTGTCTTTGGAGGCATTTTCCAAGGATTTCAGGTACAGATACGTCTTTTTGTTCTCCATAATATCACCTCCCACTTGCTTGCCAAAGGTTTTGGGATCGCCAAAGGCATCCAAATAATCGTCCTGTAATTGAAAAGCAATGCCCAGATTTCGGCCAAACTCATAAATGGCATTGGCATCCCTGTCGGGGGCTTTTGCCACAATCGCACCCATCTTCATGGCAGCTGCCACGAGAACGGAGGTTTTGTACTCAATCATTTTCAGGTATTCGGGGATGGTCACATCGTCCCGGGTCTCAAAATCCACATCATATTGCTGCCCTTCGCAAACCTCCAAAGCGGTCTTGCTGAACAATTTGGTCAGCTCCGCATAGATTTCAGGAGGGTAGCTTTCAAAACATTGATAGGAAAGAATCAACATGGCGTCGCCGGATAGAATTCCCGTGTTCACATCCCATTTTTCATGAACGGTCACCTTACCTCTTCGCAAGGGAGCGTCATCCATAATATCATCATGTACCAAGGAAAAATTGTGGAACATTTCCACGGCCAAGGCCGCATCCATGGCATCCGCTACCTTTCCGCCAAAGGCCTCGGCCGTCATCAAGGTAAGTATGGGCCGCATGCGTTTACCTCCCAATCCCAAAATATACTGTACGGGCTCGTACAGATTTTTGGGTTCCCCTAATTGGGTTCTTTGTTCGAGGTACGTAACAAACTGAGCTCTGTACTGACTAATGATATAGATATCTGACATGGAGTCAAAAATACATTCAAATATTGAATTTGAGGATGGGCTACTTTTAAAATCAGTTATTATCCACACCAAATATCTAAAAGTCAATCCTTTGAAAAAAAGTTTCCAAAAAGGTGCAATAGAATCCTTTTACTCCGTCTCTATTAGTGAAGAGCAACCCGAAGTAACCAAATGGCAGCCAAAACCGATAACCATAACAACCTAACCAACTTCTTCACGGAGGAGTACGGATCGTTGCGGTCGTATGTGCAGTCGAAGATCAGGGACACATCGGAACGGGATGCCGAAGATATTGTGCAGGATGTTGCCCTACGGATATTCTCCCGATCGGAAGATGCCATTCCCATAAATAACGTGGGTGGATTTGTGTACAACGCCATTCGCAACAGGATTGTGGACATTATGCGCGGGAGAAAAGAGAAAAAAGTGCCCAGCGAGAACATTGACCAACAATGGCGCGAATTCGCAGAGTTCTTTTATGGTGATGCGGACAATAGTTACTCCCCGGAAATGGAACAGGCCCTCAAAAAGGCCGTGCAGGATTTAAAAGCGCCTTACCGGGATATCGTCATTGCCATAGATTTTGAAGGATACCATTACAAACAAATAGCTGAAAAAACAGGAATACCGGCAGGGACCCTCATGTCACGAAGACATAGGGCCATGTCTGAACTATCAAAAAAATTGGAAAACTTAAAAGAAATGAGTCATGGAGCATAAAAAAGAATTTGAAAAAGCTGTAGAAAAGAAGGTGGAGAACACCGTAAAAAAAGTAGTAAAAGTCATTGCCATGGTCGTCTTGGGAATCTTGGTCTTTCTTTTGGCCAATTATCTACTGATGCGCCTCTGGAACTGGCTCATGCCTGATCTGTTCGGAGTTGGAACCGTCACCTACTGGCAGGCACTTGGAGTGTTCATTCTTGCCAAATTGCTGTTCGGTTTTGGCGGCGGTGGCGGAAAAAGCAAGGGTAGCAGTCACAAAAAGAAGATGAAGTCGTCCAACAAATGTGGATCCTGGAGACGGGATTTTGATGAGTGGAAACACTACGACCAATTTTGGAAGGAAGAGGGCGAAGAAGCCTTTAAAGCATATGTTCAAAAAATCAAAAACGATAATCATGATGAATCCAAAGAAGCATAACCGAAGTAAAAAGTACCTGCGCCAATTCCGACCTTTTTTTTGGAGGTTGGGTCCCCTCGAAGAAAATGAGTCCCATCAAAAAACAGCGGTGGTTCCCGTTTATGTCCACGGAAAAAAACGCAGTTAAAACAAAAAATCAATCCTTCGTTAAAAAATTGTAAAACCACGGAAACTTTTTTTGTTTTTAAAGTTTCCGTGGTTACATTTGCCACCGATTATGAGGGAGACGATTATACAAAAAGCAACTGAAATGTTCTTAAACCTAGGCTTTAAGAGCGTTACCATGGACGATTTGGCCCATGAGATGGGGATGTCCAAAAAGACCATCTATTCACATTTTAAGAACAAAACGGAACTGGTGGAGGAGTCGACCATGACCATGTGTGACTTCATTACTTGCGGAATAGACAACATCGTAGAACTGAAAAAAAACCCAATTGAAGAACTGTACGAAATCAAAAGATTTGTGATGGTACATTTAAAGGATGAGAAATCCTCACCCCTGTACCAATTACAGAAGTATTATCCCAAGGTCCATGCCACCCTTAAGGAGAGGCAGTATAGTTCCATGCACGGCTGTGTCATCGAAAATGTGAAACGAGGTATGCAAATGGGCATATACCGTGACAACCTCAACGTGGAATTTGTTTCCAGAATTTATTTTTCCGGGGTCATGAGCATAAAGGACAACAACCTTTTCCCCACCAAAATTTTCAACAAAGTGGAGCTGCTGGATTATTATCTGGAATACCACCTAAGGGGCATTGTAACCCCAAAAGGAAGACAAATACTCAACTCAATCATCAATTCAAATCAAGAATAAATGCGACAAACACTAATCACCTTACTATTTATATTACCCTGGTTGGCATCTGCGCAGGACTCCATACCGAGTTTTAGCTTAGATCAAGCCATCACCTATGCATTGGAGCACAATTATACGGCCCAAAATGCAGAAAGGGATATCCTTGATGCCCAAAAGCAAAAATGGGAGACCATTGCATCGGGACTGCCCCAGATCAATGGAGCGGTAAGCTACCAAAACCAGCTAAAGCAACCCGTGGCCCAGATTCCCGCTGAATTTTTTGGCGGAGAACCAGGCACTTTTCAAGAAGTGGTCTTTGGACAGCCGCAATCTATTGCCGCCACTGCAACCTTGACCCAACAGATTTTTGATGGATCGTACATCGTGGGCGTTCAAGCCACCAAAACCTTTTTGGATTATAGTCAGAACAACAAGGAAAAAACCGAACTGGATGTTCGTAAATCGGTGGTAGAAGCCTACGGCAACGTATTGTTGGCCCAAGAAAGCGTACTGATTTCCGAAAAGAACAAAGCCACTTTGGAGGAGAACCTCTACGAAACCAAACGTATTTACGAGAACGGACTTGGAGATGAGGAGAGCGTGGACCAATTGCAGATTACGTTATCATCGGTTGAAAATCAGCTTAAAAACGCCCGGCGGATGGAGAAAATCACAAGGCAAATGTTGAACCTGGTGCTTGGACTCCCTATTGAGGCCCCAACGGTTCTGACCGAAAATCTGGATGACCTTACCCAAAAGCAAATTGATTTAGGCCTTATCGATTCCGAATTTGACATAGAGAACAATGTTGATTTTAAAATGGCTGCCAACCTCAACGAACAACGTTTCCTTGAGTTAAAATTGGCCAAGAGCAGAGCGCTTCCCACCTTGAACGCTTTTGTCAACTATGGGGGAAACTCCTTTAGCGATCGTTTCAATTTTTTTAGCAGTGGGCAGCAGTGGTTCGGTTCCTCTATTTTAGGGGTAGACCTCAACATTCCTATCTTCAGTTCCCTGCAACGAAGCGCCAGCACCCAACGCGCCAAGATTGCCTTGGAAAAAGCCAAAACACAATTCACCGAAACCCAATCACGTATTCGTCTTCAATTGGAAACGGCCAAGAGCGATTATATTCTGGCCATTGAACAATATGGCACTTCCAAAGACAATCTGGACCTGGCCGAACGCATCGAAAAAAAGAACCAAATCAAATATTCCGAAGGTCTGGCTACCAGTTTTGAATTGAGACAGGCACAGACGCAGCTATACAACAGTCAACAAGAATATCTACAATCCATGGTCGACGTGATCAATAAGAAAACGGCGCTGGAAAACATTAGAAATCAATAAACAAAGGAGAAAACCATTCCATCATGAAAAAAGCTATATATATCACAATAACCACCTTGGTCCTTGCTTCGTGCGGCAGCGGCAGCGGTAATTCCGTAGAAAGTGTAATCGCCAGTAAGGATGTAGAGGCCATACGCGCCAAACGGAATTCCGTCACTGAAGAACTGAAGGCGTTGGAATCACAAGTAAAACAATTGGACGAGGCCATCGGTGAACTCGAGGACAACACAAAATTACCTTTGGTTTCCGCACTCACCGTAGAGCCACAACAATTTCAACATTATTTGGAATTGCAAGGAGATGTAATGACCGACCAAAACGTTTTGGTATACCCGGAAATGGCCGGTACCCTTTACCGTGTTTATGTAAAAGAAGGCCAACGTGTATCAAAGGGGCAATTGCTGGCCTCCATTGACGATGGTGGACTCTCCAGCCAATTGGCTCAGTTAAGGACCCAGGCCGAGCTGGCGAAGACTACTTTTGAGCGTCAAAAGAGACTTTGGGAACAAAATATTGGTTCGGAAATACAGTACCTACAGGCCAAAACGCAGTATGAGGCCCAACAGAGCGCCGTGAAACAATTGGAAAGCCAAGTAGGGAAATCTTCTATCCGTGCTCCTTTCTCAGGGATTGTGGACGACATTATAAAAGATCAGGGTACTGTGGTAAGCCCAGGACCTGGTTCAGAGATTTTCCGAATTGTCAATCTATCCGATATGTACATTGATGTGGAAGTACCCGAAAGCCACTTACCCAACGTAACCCCTGGCAAAGAGGCAGAGGTCTATTTTCCCGTTTTGGGAGAGAGCATCACTACAAAGGTGCGTCAAACCGGCAACTTCATCAATCCGAGCAACCGATCTTTTAGTGCGGAGATTCCCGTGCCCAACAAGACTGGAAATGTAAAGCCCAATTTGACGGCCAAGGTAAAAATCAATGATTACACCAACGAGAATGCCATTTTAATCCCCCAAAGTGTGGTTTCGGAAAATGCGGAAGGGGAACAATACGTGTATCTTATTGCTGAAGAAAACGGAGAGGTGATGGCCAAAAAATCCATTATAACTCCCGGTAGAACCCAAGGTGATTATCTGGAAGTACTTGAAGGAATCTCATCCGGCAGTCAGGTCATTGTAGAAGGTGCCCGTAGGGTACGAGATGGACAAAAAGTTCAGGTGATCGATTCAACTACAACAGCCAAAAACTAATCCAGGACAATGAAAAAAGCTGAAAAAAACGCAAATAAGGAATTTCGCCTATCATCGTGGGCCATAGATAATCCGTCTGTGATCTATGTGATGATCGGTCTGTTCTTCATCATAGGGCTATCTGCCTATTTTTCCATGCCGCGGGAAGATTTTCCCGAGGTAGAAGAAACGAAGATCTACGTAAGCACCGTTTACCCGGGGAATACGGCGGAGGATATGGAGCGATTGATTACCGACCCTTTGGAAGATGTGCTGAAAAACATCAGTAATGTGGTCGAAATCACATCGACCTCCCAAGAGGATTATTCCATGATCGTTGTGGAGTTTGATGAAGAAATCGCGGTAGAAACCGCCAAGCAAAAAGTAAAGGACGAAGTAGACTCAGAAAAAGCAGGTGAAGATTGGCCTATTTTTAATGGGGCCAAAGTGGAACCCAATGTGTTCGACCTCAACCTTGCCGAGTCGTTTCCTATCATGAACGTAAACCTTACCGGGGACTATCCGGTGGAAAAACTAAAGGAGTTCGCGGAGTATCTGGAAGACGAAATAGAAGACCTCCCACAGATCAAAGAGGTTGACATTAGGGGCGCTCAGGAAAAAGAAGTCGAAGTAGCCGTGGATGTGTACAAAATGATGGCATCCCGTGTAAGCTTTGACGATGTGATCCAAGCCATTGCGAATGGCAACATGACAATGTCCGCAGGTAACTTGATTACCAGCGGCCAGCGAAGGACCATTCGTATTTTGGGTGAAATAGAAAACCCTTCGGAACTGGAAAACTTTGTGGTAAAATCCGAAAACGGAGCCATCTATCTGCGTGATATTGCTACCGTCACTTTCTCGGAAGAAGACAAAACCACTTATGCCCGTGAGCACGGTAGTCCTGTAGTGATGTTGGACATCAAAAAACGTTCTGGAAAAAATACCATCGAGGCTTCGGACCTCATCCGTGACCTTGTTGATGAGGCTAGGGAAAACTACTATCCCAAGGACCTTACGGTAACCATTGCGAATGATTCGTCCAGCAGGACCTTGAACCAAGTTGACGACCTAGTGAACAACATAATCTTCGGGATTATCCTCGTGGTGACCGTTCTCATGTTCTTTTTAGGATTCCGCAATGCACTTTTCGTTGGTTTTGCCATACCCATGTCCATGTTCATGTCCTTCATGATCTTGTCTGCCATGGGCTACACGCTCAATACCATGATTCTGTTTGGTTTGATCATGGGACTGGGTATGCTGGTGGATAATGGTGTAGTGGTGGTTGAGAACGTTTATCGACTCATGGAACAAGAAGGCATGTCCCGCAAGGAAGCTGCCAAAAAAGGGATTGGGGAAATCGCCATCCCGATCATTATTTCTACGGCAACCACAGTGGCGGCCTTTGTGCCACTCGGAACATGGCCAGGTATTATGGGAGAATTTATGATCTTCTTCCCGATTACGCTCTCCGTGGTTTTGGGTTCTTCCTTGTTCGTGGCCATTTTTATGAACTCCATGCTCGTTTCCCAGTTTATGCAGATTGGGGAAAAAGAGCTTACCAGAAAACAGTTGATTCGATTGAGTATCATTTTGGGAGGATTTGGATTGTTCATCTACTTTGTGGGCGGACAAGTTCGGGGGCTCGGTACCTTAATGATCGTTGTGGCCGCCATGTTCTGGATCTATAAGTATTTCCTTAAACCTTCCGCCCGTCGTTTCCAGACCAAGAGTTTGGTGCGATTGGAAAACTTCTATGAAAACCAATTGAAAAAGGCGCTAAGAGGAAAAAATGTGTACTGGTATTTTGGCCTTACCTCCCTTCTTCTGGTTCTTTCTTTTGTGTTCTTTGGGATGTCGCTACAAACGCAACGTACCAAAGTGGAGTTCTTCCCAGACAATACACCGAATGAAATTTACGTATACATCGAATATCCACAGGGAACCGATATCGATAAGACCAATGCCATTACAAAAGATATTGAAAGTAGGGTATACGGGGTAACCGGTCGCAGCAAATACAACGATGGTGATTTTAACTATTTGGTGCAATCCAGTGTATCCCAGGTGGGTAAAGGTGCAGAAAACCCCTTTACAGAGGGAGGTTCCGCAGCAGAGATGCCGCATCGTGGTAAGATTACCTTGTCCATGCGGGAATTCAAATACCGTAACGGATTGGATACGGAAGAGCTTAGGCAGCAGATTCAGGATACCTTGACCGGCGTATATCCCGGGGTTACGATTTCGGTAGAAAAAGATGCGGTGGGACCCCCTGCTGGATACCCCATCAATATTGAAATTGAAGGTCAAAACTATGACACCCTCATCAATACGGCCGAACGCATGCGAAATTACATCAACAGCAAAAATATTGCTGGAATCGAGGAGCTTAAGGTCGATGTAAACAAGGGGAAGCCTGGAATGCAAGTTGTTGTGAACCGAGAAAAGGCCGGCGAACTTGGAGTCTCCGTGGGTCAAGTGGGTCAGCAACTACGTAGATCCATTTTTGGGGACAAAGCCGGTATTTATAAAAAGGATGGTGAGGATTACAACATCAACGTAAGGTTTGATGAGGATATCCGCTACAATACCAGCGCCTTGTTCAACCAGAAAATAATCTTTAGGGACCCTTCCAACGGGCAGATCAAGGAAATTCCAGTATCTGCCGTGGCCGACCAAAAGAACACCTCTTCCTTTAGTGCCATCAAGCACGTGGATACCAAAAGGGTGGTGACCGTATACTCCGCACTAAAACCGGGCTTTACCGATGCTGCAGCCATTGTAGCGGAAATACAGGAAGAAATGCAGGAGTTCAAAGGACTGCCCGAGGGAGTCAAAATTGATTACACCGGACAAATAGAGGAGCAAGAAAAACAGATGGCCTTTTTAATGAGTGCCTTCTTTTTGGGACTTGGATTGATTATGTTGCTTTTGATTTTCCAGTTTGGCGGCATCTCCAAACCAGCCATTATTATGATGGCCATTTTCCTCAGTTTTATCGGAGTATTCGGTGGTTTGATCATCACGGGCTGGCCCTTTGTGATCATGATGACCATGATGGGTATCATCTCCTTGGCCGGGATTGTGGTGAACAATGGTGTGGTGCTATTGGATTATACCCAAATCTTGATCGACCGTAAAAAAGTGAAACTAGGTATTTCTGACGACGATCTATTGAGTCGAGAAGATGTGACAGAAGCCATAATTGTCGGAGGAAAGGCGCGTTTACGGCCCGTATTGCTAACGGCCATTACAACGGTATTGGGCCTTATTCCGTTGGCCATTGGTCTGAACATCAACTTTGTGAGCCTCTTTTCAGATTTTGACCCTCAAATATACATGGGAGGTGACAATGTGATTTTCTGGGGACCTTTAGCATGGACCGTGATTTTTGGTCTGGTGGTGGCTACATTCCTCACACTGATCATTGTACCGGTATTGTTCAATATTTCGTACAGGTTAAAAATCAGAATCCGTAGTTGGACCTCAAAACACGAAACCCCAGAGGTGGTAACGGAGTAAATCAGGATATACAGAAAGAAAAAAGCCCCGACCATTTGGTCGGGGCTTTTTTCTTAAACACTGATTTTAACTATTGGTTGACCGTAACGGCATCGCCTTGGCTCCAATTTTTTACTTGTGCAACGCGGTTATCTGAATAATCCACCTCGCTCAATTCATCATTTTGCCAGAAAAACCATTTTCCGGTCTTTACGCCATTGTCGTATTGGCCAGTGGCAATTTTTTTACCTTCAACATTGAACATTACCCAGTCACCATGTAACTTTCCGTTCAACATATAACCGGTTTGGGCAATTTCGCCGTTGTCATGAAAATAAGTGGCTTTCACCATTTTTCCCATTTTCTCAAAGGTCGGTTCAGTATCTTGAGCAGACACCCCAACCACAAACATCACCGCCAAAAATAATACTGCTTTTTTCATATTGTATGGGATTTAATATTGTTAATACCTAATTGATAACGTAACAAAGATACTTAAATTTTACATTAATAACACATTTAAGTAACATTTAGTTTACATTAAGTTAACATTAAAACTATATATTATTGTATTCCAGTATGTTAAATGTATTGTAAAACTCACTTCTGAAGATATTTTACCCGACATTTTAACCATTAATCGTATCAAAAGCCACTATTATGTAACCTTAATGTTAATTTAAAGTTACGTAATTATTTGTTACCAACGCTCATTACCCACCTAAAAGCGTCCAAAACAGAAAAAAGGCATATCCCCTAAAAATTACACACATTCCTATTAAATTTGCGCTCTCATAACAAGCAGTATGTACAGAAGCAATACTTGTGGTGCCCTCAGGGCATCGGACATTGGAACAGAGGTGGTTTTAAGTGGATGGGTGCACAAGCTACGTGACAAAGGTTTTGTGGCCTGGGTGGACCTTCGGGACCGCTATGGCATTACCCAATTGGTCTTTGATGAGGAGCGCACCTCAAAAGAGCTTCTGGACAAAGCCAGGGAACTGGGTCGTGAAACCGTGATACAAGCCAAGGGCGAAGTCATCGAGCGGGCTTCCAAAAACCCCAACATTCCAACCGGGGAGATTGAAGTATTAGTGAAAGAGCTTACTATACTGAATACCTCTTTGCTCCCTCCTTTTACCATAGAAGATGAAACCGATGGTGGCGAGGACATCCGCATGAAGTATCGCTATCTGGATATTCGCAGGAATCCAGTTAAAAACAAACTGATTTTTCGCCATAAAGTGACCATGGAGGTCAGGAAATACCTGTCCGACCAAGGCTTTATTGATATTGAAACCCCTTATTTGATCAAATCCACACCCGAAGGCGCAAGGGATTTTCTGGTGCCCAGCCGTATGAACGAGGGACAGTTTTATGCCTTGCCCCAGTCGCCACAAACCTTCAAGCAACTGTTGATGGTAGGTGGTATGGACAAGTATTTCCAAATTGTGAAATGCTTTAGGGACGAGGACCTCCGTGCCGATCGCCAACCAGAGTTCACGCAAATCGACTGTGAAATGGCTTTTGTGGAACAGGAAGACATTCTTAACACTTTTGAGGGCTTGACCAAGCATCTGTTAAAGGAAATCAAAGGTGTTGACGTAGCAGATTTTCCCAGAATGACCTATGACGATGCGATGCGACTATACGGTAACGATAAGCCGGACATTCGTTTTGGAATGCAGTTTGGCGAACTCAACCCAGTAGCGCAGCACAAAGATTTTAATGTATTCAACTCGGCCGAACTGGTAGTTGGGATTGCCGTTCCAGGTGCCGCCTCCTACACAAGAAAGGAAATAGACGGCCTCATCGACTGGGTGAAGCGTCCACAAGTGGGAGCCAAAGGAATGGTCTACGTAAAGTGCAATGAAGACGGCACTTACAAATCTTCCGTAGACAAGTTCTATGATCAGGATGATTTGGCCCAATGGGCCGAGGCAACAGGGGCAAAAGCCGGCGACCTTATTTGCGTACTTTCGGGCAACACCAACGAAACACGCACCCAACTAAGTGCGCTTCGTATGGAATTGGCGACGCGCTTGGGCCTTAGGAAACCAGATGAGTTTGCTCCGCTTTGGGTAGTGGACTTTCCATTATTGGAACTGGACGAAGAAACAGGAAAGTACCATGCCATGCACCATCCTTTCACCTCACCAAAACCCGGTCAGTTGGAATTGTTGGACACCAATCCCGGAGAGGTTAAGGCGAACGCCTACGACTTGGTACTGAACGGAAACGAAATTGGAGGTGGTTCCATCCGTATCTATGATAAGGAAACCCAAGCCACCATGTTCAAACATTTGGGCTTTACCCCAGAAGAGGCCAAGGCGCAGTTTGGATTCTTGATGGATGCTTTCCAGTACGGGGCACCACCACATGGCGGTATTGCCTTTGGTCTGGATCGATTGGTAGCCATTTTGGGCGGACAAGAATCCATCAGGGACTATATTGCCTTCCCAAAAAACAACAGCGGACGCGATGTCATGATCGATGCGCCAGCCAACATAGACGACGAGCAATTAAAGGAACTCCATTTAAAATTGGACTTGTGATATATCAAAATCCCGCTCACTGCGGGATTTTTTAATACTTTTATTAGTAGTATATACCTCAATGCCTTACAGCAACAAAAAACTGTTTACCCGATTTCTTAAATGGCGATATAGAAACATCTCCAACAGGACCTTTATTCAATTGATGAGCCTGATGGTGGGTTTCCTCGCTGGAGCCGTTGCAGTGACCTTAAAAAACACCACCTATTTTATAGAGTCCCTTCTAAAGAAGGGAATTGTGTTCTCAGAAAACCAGCTATACTTCATATTGCCTACCATTGGGCTTACCTTGGTGTACCTCTATGTCAAATTTGTACATAAGGAACCGCTACAGCATGCCGTTTCATCCATCATATTTTCACTATCCAAGAAACGGGGATTGCTTCGGATAAAGGACATCTATACACCGTTGATAACCGCTCCCCTTACCGTTGGATTTGGTGGTTCGGTAGGTTTGTTGGGGCCGGCTGTCAAATCAGGTTCGGCGGTGAGTTCCAACTTGAGCAGGCTTTTTCATATTGATGCCAAAACCCGGACCTTATTGGTGGCCTGTGCCTCGGCCGGGGCCATAGCCTCTATTTTTCAATCGCCCATTGCTGCCATCATTTTTGCAGTGGAAGTGTTTACGCTGGACCTCACGATGCTGTCCATGCTGCCCCTGCTGCTTGCCTCTATTTCGGGTGTGTTGACGTCCTACTTTTTTCTGGGCAACGAGGTGCTGTTCAGTTTTTCCCTCTCCGAAGGCTTCCAACTGAACGATACTCCCTTTTATATTCTGTTGGGTGTGGGGACTGGTTTTGCCTCCATCTATTTCACCAAAATGTACTTTTACATCTTGTCACTTTTCAAAAAACTGAAAAGCCCCAAATACAAACTATTGGTCGGAGGCATTACCATCGGGGTTATGCTTTATGCCATTCCTCCACTTTATGGTGAAGGTTTTGGCTTTATCAACAATCTCTTGGACGGAGACCATCTCAAGGCTTTGGGCACCACCCCTTTTGATGCCTATACCAATAATATTTGGGTAGTGATCGCCCTTCTGTTCGGCATTACTATTTTTAAGGCTATCGCCATGACGACTACCATTGGTGCCGGTGGTGCCGGAGGGGTTTTTATTCCTACCATGGTCATGGGCAGTGCACTGGGCAACGTCGTGGCCAAGGTAATCAATAATTTAGGCCTTGGTTTCTCGGTTTCGGAAAGCAACTTCACCTTAATTGGCATGTCGGGACTCATCGCTGGGGTGATCCACGCACCATTGACGGCCATATTCCTTATTGCGGAAATTACGGGAGGGTATCAGCTTTTTGTGCCCTTGATGATTACTGCTGCCATTTCATATTTGATCACCAAGAACGCGCTCGACTATACCATTTACACCAAAGAACTCGCCAAAATAGGTGCCTTATTGTCACACAATAAAGACCAAATGGTCCTTGGACTGATGGAAATGGATGATGTAATCGAAAAAAACTTTAAGCCCGTCCACCCTAAAATGTCTTTGGGGGAAATGCTGCACCAATCGGTTTCCAAGTCCAAAAGAAACCTGTTCCCAGTGCTGGACGATGACAAAAAGCTCATCGGAATCATCGTGTTGGACGACATTCGCCCCATGATGTTCGATACGGAGCTCTACGATACCATTTTTGTTAAAAATTTGATGCATGCCCCGCCAGAGGTTATCTTTTACGAGACGGACAATATGAAACAGGTCATGAAAAAGTTTCAGGACAGTGGCGCCTGGAATTTGCCCGTCATCAAAAAAGGAAAATACGAAGGCTTCATTTCAAAATCGAAAATGTTGACGGCCTATCGCAGAAAATTGATCAATTATTCCCAATGAAAATCAGACTGAAACATATCATATTTATCATTATGCTGTTATCCTTAGGCTCCATAGGCTATGGGCTTACGTTGGAAGACAAGCACCCCCAAGCACCCAAGTACATCGGTGGGGGAACCGTTGGACTTTTTTTGGTGGCCATGCCACTTTTTCTTTGGAAGGAAAGTAGGTTTAAAAACATGAAAGATTACATGTTAACCAAGGAAAATATTATAAAAATGCAAGAAAAAGAACGTAAAAACACTGAAAATCAATAATTTTCATAAGATTTAAACTTCTTTTCATCCAATCAGTCATAAAAAAAACTACTTTCGTGTTTTAACATTTTATTTATTTTTTAATGACTGGTACAGTAAAATTTTTCAATGATTCCAAAGGGTATGGATTCATTACAAACGACGACACAGGAAAAGACATCTTTGTTCATGTTACAGCATTGAACGGGGTGGAATTGAACGAAGGCGACAAAGTAGAATACACAGAAGAAGAAGGAAGAAAAGGAGTGGTTGCTGCAAAAGTGCAGGTAATCGGATAATAATATTTTATTTTGATTTGATTTAGAAACCCTGGCAGTGCTGGGGTTTTTTATTTAGTTCAGATTCCTTCGCTGGATAAAAAACCGTTTTAACAGCTCGGAGGCTTCCTTTTCCAGTATCCCCCCGACCACCTCAGTTTTGGGATGCAGATGCCCGCCCATCACATTGAAGCCCCGTTCCAAATCCGACGCACCATACACCACCTTTGATATTTGGCTCCAGTACAAGGCCCCTGCGCACATTTGGCAGGGTTCCAAGGTCACATACAAGGTGCAGCCCTGAAGGTATTTACCGCCCAAAAAATTGGACGCAGCGGTAATGGCCTGCATTTCTGCATGTGCGGTAACATCCTTTAGGCGTTCCGTAAGGTTGTGCGCCCTACCTATGATTCTATTGTTCACCACAATGACCGCCCCGACCGGCACTTCCCCCCGTTCAAAGGCCATCTCGGCCTCCTGAAGGGCCTTCTTCATAAAATAGGTGTCGTCAAACGGGTTTTCCACAATTTTTACATCAATTTCATCAGATTGCTAAGCTACACATAAAATAATTTTGGGGAGAATCGATACTTTTGTTTTTTATTCATTGGAAAGGCTATTACCACATATCGACTCCCCTAGCGACCTCAAAAAATTGACCTTGGACGAGCTGCCCCAACTTGCCCAAGAACTGAGGGAGTTCATTATTGATATTGTTTCGACCAAGGAAGGACATTTGGGGGCCAGTTTGGGCGTTGTAGAACTCACCATTACCCTGCACTACGTATTCAATGCCCCTCACGATAAACTTATTTGGGATGTGGGCCATCAAGCCTACGGGCATAAAATATTGACGGGTCGAAAAGAAATTTTTGAAACCAATCGCCAATTGGGCGGTATCAGCGGTTTCCCAAAACGCAGCGAAAGTGAGTACGATGACTTTGGAACCGGTCACAGTTCCACAGCCATCTCCGCCATATTGGGAATGGCCATGGCCTCCAAACTAAAAGGCGACCATTCCAAACAGCATATTGCCGTGGTCGGCGATGCATCCATTGCCAGTGGCATGGCCTTCGAGGGTCTCAACCATCTCGGGGTGACCGATGTTAATGCATTGATCGTGTTGAATGACAATGCCATCGGAATTGACCCAAGTGTGGGTGCGCTCAAAAAATACCTTACCAACGTAAAGGCCGGTACCGCCAAGGACGAAAATATTTTTGAGTGCCTCAATCTCAACTATTCCGGGCCCATTGATGGCCATGACCTAAAAAAACTGGTCGATGAACTGGAACGATTGAAACAGCTCGATGGTCCCAAACTGCTCCACATCATCACCACAAAGGGAAAGGGGCTCAAACAGGCCGAGGAGGACCAAGTAGTATACCACGCCCCGGGCAAGTTTGACAAAATCACTGGGGAACGATTACCAAAGTCAGGCGAATTACAACCCCCAAAATACCAAGATGTTTTTGGGCATACCTTGGTAGAACTGGCTGAAAAGAACCCAAATATTGTGGGAATCACCCCTGCAATGCCCAGCGGCAGTTCTTTAAAGTTTATGATGGATAAAATGCCCGAACGCGCCTTCGACGTGGGCATTGCCGAGCAGCACGCCGTCACCTTGGCTGCGGGTATGGCGACGCAGGGATTGGTTCCATTTTGCAATGTGTATTCTACTTTTTTGCAAAGGGCGTATGATCAGGTTATTCACGATGTAGCCCTACAAAAGCTTCCCGTAATTTTCTGTCTGGACCGAGCGGGACTGGTAGGCCAGGATGGTCCCACGCACCATGGTGTTTTTGATATCGCTTTTTTGCGCTGCATTCCCAACCTTATCCTATTTGCACCTATGAACGAAATGGAGCTCCGGAACATCATGTACACCTCGCAATTCGGCCTTGACCTTCCTATCGCCATCCGATACCCAAGGGGACGGGGCGTAAACTTGGATTGGAAGAACAAGTTTGAACAAATTGAAATCGGAACCGCACGTTGTCTTAAGAAAGGAAGTAAGCTAGCTATCCTAACTGTTGGGCATGTGGGCAATACCGTTACCGAAATCATATCAAAACTGGATGGGCAGGAAAAAGTTGGGCACTACGATATGCGTTTTGTAAAACCGTTGGACAAAAAAACGCTTCGTACCATTTTTAGTGCCTACAGCCAAATTATCACGGTGGAAGACGGGACGATAATGGGTGGGTTTGGCTCTTCAGTGTTGGAATTTGCGAACGAAGTCGGAGCATCCATCCCTATTTCCATTTTTGGGGTTCCCGACGTTTTTATCGAACATGGGGAAATGACGGAGACCCATCAACTTGCTGGTATAGATTTTGATACCTTATTTTCACACATACAATCAACCTTAAACCAATGCGATTAACTTGCTTTTTCATTCTTTTCCTTACTGTTTTCCTATCTACCCATGCACAGGTAACCCGCATCAAAGCTTTTGAGATTGACAGCACGGAGTCTGGTTTTCAAATTGTTCGCATCAAAGATGTTAAACTAAAGTACCTTACCCGTAGCGCCAAGCTTACTGATCCACGTACCGTACTGAATAGGATCAAACCGTTAAGAGTATGGTACAACCGATTCAAGCCTACCTCCTTTTGGAAAAAGGTGAACAAATTTGGGCTCAACATCAGCGAAGTGGCCTTTGTAAACTGGAACGCGGGGGGCGACAATTCGGTGACGGCCTTGGCAAGTGCCGACTTTGCCCGAAATTACAAGTTCAGGTATTTGAGTTGGAACAATGAAGCACAGTTTCGATATGGTATTAACGCCCAAGAAGGAAGGAAACTACGAAAAACGGACGACCAGATTCGGATGGCCTCTACCTTAAGTTTTAGAAAGGATACCATCACTAATTGGTACTATTCGGTCAGGGCCAACATCAGGACCCAATTCTCCAACGGTTACAAGTATCCCGACCGCGATAATCCCATTTCAAGGTTTATGGCCCCAGGTTATCTATTTGTGGGTATGGGTTCCTCCTACCTGCCACCTAAAGATCAATTCACCCTTTATATTTCACCCGCCACCATGAAATCGACCTTTGTTTTGGACGAAACGCTTTCCGAGCAGGGCGCTTTTGGTGTAGAAAAGGGTAAAAACCTCTTCTTGGAACTTGGTTTTTTGATTACCAATACTTGGGAAACCGAGGTAGGCCAAAATGTACTGATGAGCCATCGGCTGAATCTTTACACCGATTACATTAGGAGTTTTGGCAACATTGATGTGGATTGGGAACTGAATTTTAACCTAAAGGTCAATGAATATCTCAACGCCAATATCGGAACCCATATCATTTTTGATGACGACATTAAATTTAATGAGGAAATTGCGGAGGATGGGACCATCATAGACCCTGGGATTGCCCGAATACAGTTCAAACAGCTGCTCGGGGTAGGATTGCTCTATTCCTTTTAAACCTTGCGGCCGGTCAATTTATCGTGGATGTGCACAGCCGCACTGTCCGACAGACTGGCCACAAAACAACTGGTATCCAACAATATTTTATAAATGGAGGTCGAGGTGTTCCTGTAGCTTTCGGGTAGACTTTTAATGAGCAATCGATCGTAATTCGTGTCCTCACCTTTCTTGATATTGATCAATGCCGTAGTGTACATGTCCAATAGGTCCGAAATGATTCGGTAGCCTGCCAATTCCTTATCGATAACCTCTGTGGATTGATAGATTTTCTCCACGCTCAACTTGATGATATCGTCCACCTGTGCAGTATACTTTCCCTTATCAAGCAAAGAAGTATTGAACTCCCCCTTAAGGATCTTTTCTTCATGCTGAACAAAAACATCCACGGCATCCCCGATTAAGGTACTAATGGCCAGAGCCCTCAAATAGCTCAATCGGTCACTTGAAGTGGTCATGGCATTGTACTTTTTGGTGTTGATATTATCCTTCACCAAATTGATCAGGTATTCCAAGGCATACTCCTCGGGAATCAATCCAAGGTTGATGCCATCCTCAAAATCGATAATGGTGTAGCAGATATCGTCCGCAGCTTCTACCAAATAGGTAAGCGGATGCCTTAAAAATCCCGTTTCAGGATGCGAAGGATTGGGCAAAAGCCCAAGTTCTTCCACAAGTTCATTAAAAAAAGCTTTCTCGGATTGAAAGAAACCGAATTTTTTGTCGGCAATGTTCTTGGAAGGCTTTTTGGGCAAGGATCCTTTAGGGTATTTGATAAAAGCACCCAAGGTACCATAACTTAGTCGCAGACCCCCCGGAACCCCTTCCCGCGACTCGGTGAGCAGTTTAAACCCGTTGGCGTTCCCTTCAAAATCGATAAGGTCTTGATATTCCTCCGGCGTCAGGATATCCTCATAAAACTTTCCCGGTCCTTGTTTAAAATAATTGCCAATGGCCTTCTCCCCACTGTGCCCAAAAGGAGGGTTGCCAATATCGTGGGCCAGCGCTGCTGCGGCAACAATGGCTCCAAAATCGTTGAAATGGTGCCCGTGCACTTCGGCCAAAAACGGATATTTGTTCAATACTTTTTGTCCAGCGATACGACCAAGGCTACGGCCCACCACGGAAACCTCCAAACTATGCGTTAAACGGGTATGGACGAAATTCTTTTGAGATCCCACGGCGATGGGCATGGGAAACACCTGTGTTTTGTCCTGCAGACTTCTAAAGGCAGATGAAAAAATAATGCGGTCGTAATCCACTTCAAACCCTAGGCGGGTCTCGTTTTGTTCCTTTCGGAGGCGTTTTCCTGTATCCCCGTGTCGTTTTAAAGAGAGTAGCTGCTCCCAGTTCATTGGCCAGTAATTTGCAGCGAAGATATGGCAAAACGGGAACCTATGTCCAACACTGGGAAAATATTGATATTTTTAGTTCCGTATTTGGTAACATTTTGTTAACCTGATTGCCGATTTATAATATCATTTTTGTCATATTTCTGAAAGAATGGGGGAGAATATTTACATTTTCATGGTTGTGGCTCTTGGCATTTTGGCCATTACCGATTTGGTTGTAGGAGTAAGCAACGATGCGGTCAATTTTTTGAACTCGGCCATTGGGTCAAAAGCAATTTCGTTTAGGACCATAATGATTGTGGCCAGCGTTGGTATAGCGTTTGGGGCCATATCGTCCAGCGGAATGATGGAGGTCGCCCGAAAGGGAATTTTTAATCCCGGTGAGTTTGTTTTCGAGGAAATCATGTTCATATTCATGGCCGTAATGATTACGGACATTCTATTGCTGGATTTCTTCAATACTTTGGGCATGCCCACCTCTACCACCGTTTCCATTGTTTTTGAGCTTTTGGGGGCATCTGTGGCCATATCCTTGATTAAAATCGCCGAAACCCAAGGCGGGGTTTCCGATCTTGTGACTTACATCAATACGGATAAAGCGGCAGAAATCATATTCGGCATTCTCCTTTCCGTTTTTATTGCCTTTTCCATTGGGGCTTTCGTACAATTTATATCTAGGGCATTGATTTCTTTCAATTTCAAAAAGAAATCCAAATGGGTAGAAGCTATTTTTGGTGGTTTGGCCATTACTGCCATTGTATATTTTATACTGGTGAAAGGTTTGAAGAGTGCAGCACTTTTCGATGGAGCCCTATCAGAATTTGTTGCCACCCAACCTCAAACCTTTTTGGCAGGTAATTTTGTGTTCTGGACCTTGATTTCTTTCATTACCGCCAGTCTTTTCAAGTGGAATATTTATCGCATCGTTATCGGTTTTGGCACCTTTGCACTGGCAATGGCCTTTGCGGGGAACGATTTGGTCAACTTTATCGGGGTCCCTATTGCCGCATTGCAATCCTACCAAGATTGGCAAGCTTCCGGCATTGATCCAACTCAATTCAATATGAAAGGGTTGTCCGCTGCCGTCCAAACGCCCACCATGCTGTTGTTGCTCTCTGGAGCGGTAATGATTATTACCCTCTGGTTTTCTTCCAAGGCAAAGGGTGTTGTTAAAACCAGTGTAGATTTGGCACGACAGGACGAGGGGGACGAGCGTTTCCAGCCTAATTATCTTTCGCGACAAATCGTTAAGTTCAGTATTGCTGCATTTGATAATGTTTCCAAAGTGGTTCCCAATTCGATTCAATCTAGAATTGACAAACAGTTTGTGCTTCCCAAAACATATGTGCCCAAAAGCAAAACCCAGGAACAACCAGCTTTTGATATGGTAAGGGCTTCCGTAAACCTTATGGTTGCCAGTGTGCTTATCTCCATTGCCACTTCCATGAAACTACCATTATCCACCACCTATGTCACTTTTATGGTGGCCATGGGTACTTCTTTGGCCGATAGGGCGTGGGGAGCGGAAAGTGCCGTGTACAGGGTTGCAGGAGTACTCAACGTCATCGGCGGTTGGTTCTTTACAGCGCTAAGCGCCTTTGTAGCAGCAGCCATAATAGCCTATCTGCTTTTCGTTGGTAAATTCATATCCCTTGTTTTGATGCTAGTGGCCGCAGCAGCCATTTTATTGCGTAATTATATCTCCCACAACAAAAAAACTAAGGAAATTAAGGCGGAAGACAGTCTGCGTAGGGCAGAGAGCAGTTCTATCCAGGGAGTGATTGAAGAGACCGCTGCCAATATTGCCAATGTAGTCAAACGAAGCAATCGAATTTACTCCAACTGTATTCAAGGATTGTCCAAACACGACCTTGACTTTTTGAAAAAGAATAAAAAGCAAAGTAAAAAATTGGCCAATGAAATCGATGGTCTGCGAAATGACACCTTCTATTTTATTAAAAATCTGGACGAGGCCCATGTAGGAGCCAGTAACTTCTACATCAACATTATGGGACACCTTACCGATATGTCCCAATCCTTGGAGTATATTGGAAAGGTGAGTTATGACCACGTGAACAACAATCACAAAAAGCTCAAGTACAACCAAATCAAGGAGCTTAAGGAAATAGACAGCTCTTTGGAAAAGGCTTTTAACAGCACCCAGAAGGCTTTTGAAGATCGCTCCTTTGAACAGATAGGCAGTGTTCTTAAGTCCAAGGAGAAACTCTATGCGATGGTTTCCCAAAAAATTAATCAGCAGGTTTCCCGAACAAGAACCGAGGAATCCAGCCCTAAGAACACTACCCTTTATTTCTCCATTTTATTGGAGAGCAAGGATTTGATTACCGCCATGATGAATCTTTTGGAGCAGTACTACGCGGAACACGACAGTTCCGTTTCCCCTGCCACCATCGAGAAGAAATAAAAAGCGGTATCTTTCATCCACATAATTTAGTTGTGATGAAAAAATACGGTTTTCTATGGGCTTGTCTTGGCCTGTTATCATTTGTCTCTGGACATTCCCAATCCATATCTGCGGAACAGGTTCTGGAAAAGGCAATAGCCTTTCACGACCCAAATGGGAATTGGGACCAATTAAAAACATCCTTTAAAGTGGTTATGGAAACTCCAAACCGCCCAAAACGAACCAGCACCATTCAGGTCGATTTTCCGAAGCAGCTATTTACGTTAACCGTGGAGCAAGGGGAAAATACCTCTTTTTTCAACATTACCCCTAATTCATGCGTCATCACCTTAAACGATAGCGAAGATTTTTCGGAAGAGGACAAAGAAAAAATGAGATTGACCTGCGAACGTGGCAATTTTATGAAAGACTACTACACGTATCTGTACGGTTTGCCCATGAAATTGAACGACCCGGGCACTCATTTGGACCCTAAGGTTCAAAAGAAGACTTTTAAAGGCAAGGCATATCTTGTTGTAAAAGCGACCTACAATGCCGAAGTGGGCAAGGATACCTGGTACTTTTATTTTGACCCTGCCTCCTACGCTATGGAAGTATATCAGTTTTACCATGAGGAGTCCAAAAACGATGGGGAATACATCCTGTTGGATGGTTTGGAAGAAATCGAAGGCATCAAAATGCCCAAAACAAGAGCTTGGTACACAAATAAAGAGGAAAAGTACTTGGGGACGGATACGCTATTCAAATTATAAACGGATGAAACATATTTTATTGGTTGGAATAGTGGGTTTTTGTAGTATCGGTCTATTCGGCCAAACTAAGGAGAAGGATTGGATATTAGGACCCTTTAGTCGGCCTGAAAATGCAAGACCTATTCTCCAAAAGGATAGCTCTTCAACTTTCCTGGACCCCATATCACAGGAAACCGTGCATTGGGAATCCATGGCCACGTTTAATCCAGCTGCCATTGCGGAGGGAGATTCCATATACGTGCTGTATAGGGCAGAAGAAAAATTGGGGGAGAAAGAAATAGGAGGTCACCGCTCTCGTATTGGCATGGCCGTTTCTGCAAACGGAATTGATTTTACCAAAAGGCCCCAACCTGTTTTTTACCCTGACCAAGATGATCAAAAGACTCATGAATGGCCCGGCGGGGTAGAAGATCCGCGAATTGTGGAAACGGAAGATGGGCTTTACGTGCTCACCTACACCCAATGGAATAGGCAAGTGCCGAAACTGGCCGTGGCGACCTCACAGGATATGGTAAATTGGGAAAAACATGGGCCCGTATTTCAAAAATATAAGGATGGAAGTTATCACGATTCCGAGACCAAATCCGGAGCTATTGTGACCCAAATCAAGGATGGGAAATTAGTAGCGGCCAAAATTAACGGTAAATACTGGATGTACTATGGAGTGCCCCATATATGGCTCGCCAGCTCCGATAATTTGATTGATTGGGTACCTGTGGAAACCTACGAAGGCAAATTGGCGCCCGTTTTAAGCCCAAGACCGGGCTATTTCGATTCATGGTTGGTAGAGGCGGGACCGCCTCCGATACTAACGGATAAGGGCATTGTAGTGCTTTACAATGCAGGTAATTCACAAAATATTGGGGTCAAAGCATTGGGCAATCGAGTGTATACTGGTGGACAAGCCCTTTTCGATTCCAACGAACCTTGGAAATTGATAGATCGCACCGATACGGCATTCATTCAACCTGAATTGCCCTTCGAAAAATCGGGGCAATACAAAGATGGAACGACCTTTTTGGAGGGTTTGGTTCTTTTCCATGGGACGTGGTATCTGTATTACGGTACTGCCGATAGTATGGTAGGCGCCGTTACCGCTAAGCAGTAAACTATCTATAAAAATTCATCTCATCCATATATCTCCAAACCGATTCGGGCAGCAGGGGGCGTATGTTCTTTCCAGCCTTGTGTGCTTTTCGAATAAATGTCGATGATATTTCCATAATCGGGGCATCCACTTTTATAATCTTCGGATGGCCCTTAAACTGATGTTCTATTTTTCCTTCGGAAATTCTTGGATACACATGTATGGAATAGTGCTCTAAAATAACCTCGTGGTTCTTCCATTTATGCAGGCCTTTTAAGTTGTCTTCCCCCATAATGAGCGAAAATTGATGGTCATCGCCATACTTTTCATCCAAATGGGCCAAGGTGTTGGTGGTATAGTTGGGCTGTGGAAGGTCGAACTCGATTTTACTGGGCTTTAATTTGGGATAATCATGTACCGCTTCGTACACCATTTGATATCGATGGTTGTTGTCCAAAAGCGATTGCTTCACCTTAAATGGACTTTGTGGTGTGATGACGAACCAAACCTCATCCAGATCGGAAAACTCCACCAAATGGTTCGCAATCACCAAATGGCCTATATGTATGGGGTTAAATGTCCCAAAAAAGAGGCCTACCTGCTTCATCGCCTAGTTGTCTTTAGAAGGAATCTCGACCCCTAAAAAATCGGCAACCAATTTATGGGCCTCATCCAAAGCGACATCGAGATCGTAGTTCTTGATGATCTTATCAAATTGTGGGGCCGTGGCCAGCTCTACGGAAGCTTTGGCTATTCTCATATTGATCTTATCATCACTCTCCGTACTTCTCTTCTTCAGCCTGATTTTTAGTTCGTCCACACTGGGTGGTTTCACAAAAACGGCCAGGGTTTTATCCGGAAACTTCTTTTTGATGCGCAATCCACCGGAAACATCGATATCAAAGATGACATTCTTCCCTTCTGCCCAAAGACGCTCCACTTCGCTTTTTAGGGTACCGTAAAAATTATCGCGGTACACCTCTTCCCATTCCAAAAAGTCACCGTCCTTGATGTGTCGTTTAAATTGGGAAACAGACATAAAATAATAGTTGACCCCATTTTTTTCCTTGCCCCTACGCGGACGTGAGGTGGCCGATATGGAAAAGGCCAGGTTCAGTTCGGGCTGGTCCAGCAAATGCCGTACTATCGTGGTTTTGCCACTGCCCGAAGGTGCCGAGAAAATAATAAGTTTACCGCCTTCCGTCATAGCACATTGAGCATTTGTTCCTTTATTTTTTCCAATTCATCCTTCATCTGTACCACCAATTGTTGCATTGGGGCGTAATTGGCCTTGGAGCCAATGGTGTTGATCTCCCTTCCGATTTCCTGAGAAATGAATCCCAACTTTTTTCCATTGGAATCGTCGGAATTTAAAGTGGTTTCAAAATACTTGAGGTGATTGGCCAAACGGACTTTCTCCTCGGTAATGTCGTACTTCTCCAGGTAATAGATCAGTTCTTGCTCAAATCGATTGGCATCCAACTCCACCTTTAGGTCGGCTACCGCCTTTTCCAAACGTTCGCGTACCGTTCCCAAGCGTTCAGGGTCCATCGCTTTAACCGCCTCCAAAAGTTCGTTCAACGTATGGAGCCTTTCCACGAAATCCTGTTCCAACACTTTGCCTTCTTCATTTCTAAACTCGACAATATTGGAAAGTGCTTCGTTCATGGCTTCAAGGATTGCCTTGTATTCCTCTTCGTCGATAGCATCCTTTTCGGTCTTGAGGGTGTCCGGCATTCGCAGGGCCATTTCCAAGAGTTTGATGTCGTCGCCTTGCACAATCCTGGAAAGTTGGTTCATGTAGTTTTTGACCACTCCTTGATTCACCTCTGCCGTGGTTTCCTCTCCGGTAATTTCAACATACAGGTTAAAGTCCACCTTTCCCCGTACCAATGCAGCTGCGATCATTTTACGCAATTCCAGTTCCTTTTCCCGGTAAAACTGGGGGAGTCTGGCATTGATGTCCAGATTTTTGCTGTTGAGCGATTTAAGCTCTATGGTTATTTTTTTGGAAGGAAGCTGTAAAACATGCTTCCCGTAGCCTGTCATGGACTGGATCATATATGTCTGTAAATTTTGCCAAAGGTAACCAAAATAGGTTTTGGCCCCTTATCGATTCTAACCGTCTAAAATGGACTAAGGGAGTTAATCCAACTCCCTTACCCAAATATTTCTATAGCTTACCCTACTATTGTCTCCGTGGTCCTGCAAACGAAGTGGTCCTTTGCCATGCGGTGGGTTTTTGGGCCACCCAATGTAGGGTGTGGTGCCCTTGATCTCCACATGGTCCTGTATCAACACTCCGTTATGAATCACGGTAAGGGTTCCTGATTTTACCTTTTGACCCTTTTCAAATTCGGGAGCATGGTAAATGATGTCATAGGTGTTCCACTCGCCTGAAGGCACCGAAGCCATGGCCAAGGGCACATGTTGCTTGTAAATAGATCCCACCTGACCGTTCACATAAGTGTCGTTGTTGTTGTTGTCCAACACCTGTACTTCATACAAGTTGTTCAAAAATACCCCGCTATTACCTCTGTTTTGCCCATCACGCTGAACTTCGGCCGGGGATTTCCATTCGATGTGCAACTGTACGCTCCCAAAATTTTGCTTGGTCTGAATATCGCCTGTGCGGTCCTTCACCGTCATGCTTCCATCATCGTTCAATATCCATTTGGCCGCCGTGCTGTCCACGGAACTGATCCAATTATCCAAGGAGGTACCATCAAACAGCACAATGGCATCGCTTGGCGGGGCTCCATTTTCACCTGGGGTAACCTTGGGAGGAACAGGTTCGTATATTTCGGTTTCCTCTGGTGTGGTGGGTTCCTTTTCTTGCGCTGTGGTCCATCCGAAAACAAATAGGGCCAGTATCATTAAAAGATTTCGTGTTTTCATCATCTTATAACTCCTTAATTTTTATGTTTCTAAAAGCGACCATATCCCCATGGTCCTGCAGTCCAATCTTGCCTGTAGTGAAGGCGGCGAAATCTTCCCAATCGGCAAATTTTGAATTCGCAATCAATTCATCCCACCCAGGTCCTTGCACGGGAAATTCCACTATTTTGGTCCCGTTAAGTACTACGTGTCCTTCATTGGTCTTGTGGTTGATCATCAATTCCACGGAATTCCATTCACCAGCAGGATTCGTTACATCTTTTGAAGGTGAAACCATATCATAAAGGGCTCCCGCCAAACGATCATCACCATTTTGTGCATCGGGATGGCGTTCGTTGTCCAACACCTGTATTTCGGGTCCGGTGAGATAAGGTTGACCGTATTTTTCGTCCTCTTTTACGGCCCAAAAAATACCACTGTTTCCCCCTTCGACAATCTTCCAGTCCAAGGTCAGCACAAAGTCGGTAAACTCTTGGTCGCTAACGAGGTTGTAACTAGTGCCTTCGAGCCTTTCTTCGGGTGGATAAAACACCATGGCGCCATCCTCCAATTTCCAAGGTTCTGTTACGGCTCCCCCGTTGTACATGTGCCAGCCATCAAAGCTTTCACCATCGAAAAGTGTGGTCCACTCTGACTCTTTTTCTTCAACGGTCTCGGTCATTTCTTCCTGTACTTCTTCTTTGTTTTCCTTTGGTTTATCCTTGCATGCAACAGCAATGGCAAGGGCTACGAACAGCAATGGTTTTTTCATAATCCCAGTATATTTTTCAGTTTTTCTTTATCGATGTCCGCTCCCGCGAAATCATCAAAGGTTTTGGTTGTGGCCTCTATGATATGATCTTGAATAAATTTAGCGCCTTCGCGAGCACCTTGTTCCGGACTCTTGATACAGCATTCCCACTCCATTACGGCCCACACATCGCAACCATATTGCGTCAGTTTGGAAAAAATGGTCTTAAAGTCAATCTGCCCATCACCTAAAGAACGGTACCTTCCTGCTCTGTCCCCCCAATCATTGTAACCGCCAAAGGCACCTTTCTTGCCAGTTGGGTTAAATTCGGAATCTTTTACATGAAAGGATTTGATGAACTCATGATAGTGGTCGATATAAGCGATATAATCCAGTTGCTGTAACACAAAATGACTTGGGTCGTATAAAATATTAACGCGCTTGTGATTGCCAGTCGCTTCCAAAAATCGTTCAAACGTATCGCCATCGTGAAGGTCTTCGCCTGGATGTATTTCATAACAAACATCCACGCCTTCTTTATCAAAATGATCCAAAATGGGCATCCATCTTTTAGCCAATTCCTCAAACCCCATTTCTACCAAGCCTGCTGGACGCTGTGGCCATGGGTGTGCAGTGTGCCAGAGCAAAGAACCGGAAAAGGTGGCGTGCGCTTTGAGCCCCAGTCTACGGCTGGCGGTAGCTGCTTTTTTTACGGTTTCCACGGCCCATTTGGTACGTTCCTTGGGCTTTCCGTGGAGTTCCTTGGGAGCAAAATTATCGAACATGATATCGTATGCTGGATGAACGGCAACCAACTGCCCTTGCAAATGGGTGGATAGCTCGGTGATTTCCAATCCATAGGAATTAATCTTGCCTTTGAGTTCATCGCAATAATCCTGACTTTCGGCAGCCTTGTCCAAATCTATGAGGAACGATTCCCATGTGGGAATCTGAATGCCTTTATAGCCTAAATCGGAGGCCCATTTACACATGCCGTCCAAGGTATTGAACGGAGGTTGACTGTCCACGAACTGCGCTAAGAACACTGCTGGTCCTTTGATTGTTTTCATTGAAATTAATTTTAAGGGATTCGATAACCCCAAACAAATTGGGATTTATCTTCTATATTTAAGAAAAAAACTATGCTATTTTTACGTCTCATGTGGTTAAGATCTAAAGATAGGAATTCGTTAACAATTAAAACAGCTAACCATTTTTTTTTAAACACTACTTATGGATAATGCTTCTGCCCGAAATCTGTGGGGCGATTTTTTGGATGCCCATTTGGAATTTGCCTCCGAGGATGCCCCTAAAGTCATTCACTTTGGCGACAACGAGAAAGATGCCAACCTATGTGCCGATTTGGTCTGTAAAGAGACCAAAAGAGCAACGTCCCATTCCTTACAAGTTTTACAATTAAAAGGGAAACCACTCCCCAAAATCGGAGATTTTGCCGTGGTGACCGATTGGGAAGGAAAGGCCAAGTGCGTGATTCGCACCACTGCAGTTAAACTGCTCCCGTACTTTAGCGTAAGAGAGGAACATGCGCGTTTGGAAGGTGTTGGCGATAAAAGCCTCGAACACTGGAAAAAAGTGCATTGGGACAACTTTACGCGTGAGCTTGCCCAATTCGACAAGACTCCCAAAGAGAGTATGATCGTCGTTTTCGAACAGTTTGAAATGCTCTTTAAAAAGTAATGGCTGCCTGAAACAAGTTCTTCAACCTCAACTTTTTTCAGGTTTACTACTCTTTTTTCAAACAGCCATATTGCTCAGGTAAACGGAAATCAATCCATGTCTACCCAAATATTTCCTTGTTTGTGGGAGGCCACAGTATTCTCAATAAAATTAAGGCCTCTAACCCCGTCGGTCATGGTAGGGAATTCGCCACTATTGTACTCTTCGCCACGAATGGCCTTTGCCACGCCAAGATAAATATTGGCCATGGCATCAAAAATACCTTCGGGGTGCCCCGGTGGCAGTTTAGTACCGTCCAATGACAATGCTGAGTTGTATTGATGTCCCGGTTTATATACCTGTAATGGTTCGGGGTCGTTCAGCTTGTACAAATAGTTTGGGTTTTCCTGTTCCCATTTCAAGCCTCCTTTTTGACCGTAAATGGCAATAGTAAGGTTGTTTTCTTCACCAGTGGCCACTTGACTCGCCCGAATGACGCCTTTTACATTCTTGTCCAAACGGATAAGAGCGGTTCCATCCATGTCCATCACATTGTCATCATAAACATAATTGAAGTCGCACAAAAGGGATTGCACTTGCAATCCAGTGGTGAACTCGATCAGGTTAAAGGCATGTACCCCAATGTCCCCCATACAGGAACTGATACCCGCTTTTTTGGGGTCCAACCTCCATACACTGCCTCTTTTTTCCTTATCGTGGATAATGGGGTTCATCCAACCCTGATAATATTGGGCGTCTACCTTGTGCACTTTTCCAATAACGCCTTCCTTGATCATCTCCCTCATTTGGCGCACCATAGGATAACCGGTATAGGTATGGGTCACCGCGAATACGGTCCCGGCCTTTTTAAGGGTATCCCGTAAAATTTTGGCTTCTTCGTAGGTGGTGGTCATCGGTTTTTCACAAATGACATGAAACCCGTGGTCCAACAGCTTCTTTGCCATGGGAAAATGAAGGAAGTTGGGTGTAAGGATGGAGCATACCTGAATACGCTCATCTTCCGGCAACTTCATTTCCTCCTCGACCAGCGTATCAAAATCTTTATAGATACGGTTGGTAGGGATGTCTATCTCCTTGGCAAAAGCGATGCTGTCCTCGTGAGCCGGATTGAAGACCGCTCCCACAATTTCGTAGTTGTCATTGATGAAGGATGCGACCCTGTGCAGCACCCCGATAAGAGAATCCCCTCCTCCTCCAAGAATTCCTAGTCTAATCTTTTTCGGCATTTTCTAATCTTTATATTTATTAAACAATTTCTTCCGTTGCATGTCCTTGCGGCACTCTTCGCTCTTCAAGCTTTTTTCGTAAAAGGAATAAAATGAAGAACAGTACGGCTACCGCGAGCGGGAAAAACATCATTTTCCCCAAGGTCGCCTTTCCGGCGGTAAGTTCGGCCACTTGATCGGCCAAACCAGAGGCCAACGCCTCATTTTTTGCGGTGTCCAGCCAACCCCCGATCACCGGTTGCCAAATGGAGGTGGCGAACATGCCCGCTCCACCTACCAGCGACATTCCCAAAGCACCTGTTTTGGGCAGATATTCGGAGGTAAACCCGATCATGGTAGGCCAAAAATAACAAACTCCCAAAGCAAATAAAATGGCGGCCAAATAGATCATGGATCCTTCGGCAATGCTCATACTATATACCGCGGCGGTAGTCACTACGGCAGACATAAGCAATACACCAATGGGATTGATGCGATGTACAATGGGCCCGGCAAAATATCGACCAATAGCCATAATGCCCGTTACCATGGCAAGCACCAACATGGGGCTTGCCCCCGAGTTTCCAAGGATACGCTCCACCCATTGCTGTGGCCCAAATTCGGATATGGCCGTAAGGGTCATACAAATCAGGATAAAGATGAACAAAGGATCGGCAAGACCTTTGATGTTTTTTGTAGTATCTGTTTCGATATGTTCACTTTCAGGAAATTGTTGTTTAAAGAACATATAACCGTAAATGAACGTAGGAATCAACATGACCCCGATCTGCAATTGCCAGCCCATTCCAAAATCGGTCATGAACTTGGAGATCAAGGAACCGATCACGATACCTCCAGGGAACCAAACGTGGAATTTGTTGAGCATCGCCGTACGGTTTTTGGTGTACATGTCGGCTATCATAGGGTTACAGGCAGCTTCCACAGAGCCATTGGCAAAACCAATAAAGAAGGTTGAAATAATAAGTGTCCAGAAACCTCCGGCCACAATAGTGAGCACCAAGCCCAATAAATGGCATACAAAGGCGGCCACCATCAGTTTGCGGGCTCCAACCTTATTATAGAGCAGACCCCCGAAGATCATGGCGATCGGAAATCCAAAAAAGGCCATACTGTTGATCCAACCCAATTGCTGGTTGGAAAGTTCAAATTCTTCCCCCAGCTGGGTCAAAATACCGGCCCGAATGGCAAAGGTCATGGATGTAACGACGAGTGAAATACAGGCCGCTATAAAAAGCTGGTTCTTGTTTACATTTTTCATGTTTGAGTTAGTTGGTTTTGGTTGCACCTAAGATTTATATTCTACTTTTTCATTTTTGAAAAGTACGGCAAAAAGGATTCCGACCGCAAGGGCAAAGATAGCTGGGAACCTCCACACGCTTACCCAATCGTGGGTATTATCGGGCAGTTGATAGGTATCCACAATTTGACCTGCCACCCAGAATCCGATCAGCATCCCCACTCCATATGTGGCCAGGGTAATCAATCCTTGTGCGGCACTTTTATATTTTTCACCTGCTTTGGTATCGGTATAAATTTGACCGGACACAAAGAAAAAGTCATAACAGATACCGTGCAAGGCAATCCCGATAATGAGCATAAATACCAACTCACCTGTGTTCCCGTAAGCGAACAGTATGTATCGCACAAGCCAAGCGATCATTCCCACTAAAATGGTTTTTTTAAATCCAAATTTTTTAAAGAAAAAGGGCAATAACAGCATGAAGAGAACCTCGGATATCTGCCCTATGGTCATCATTCCGGCGGGTCCTACTTCCGAACCCACTACGTTGATAGAAGCTCCTATCTCTCCAAGATATTGACCCGCATGTTGATAGTAGAACCCAAGCGGGATGCATATCAAAACGGAGGCTATGAAGAAAATCAAATAGTTCCTATCGTTTAGAAGTTTCAATGCATCGAGACCCAATATTTCCGAAATGGACACTTTCTCTTCTTTGTCCACCTTTGGAGGTGTCTTTGGAAGGGTAAAACTGAACACTCCCAAAATACCCGACGCAATGGCTGTCATGATAAAGGTATTCCTAAGTGCTCCGTTGGCTATATTTTCAGGTGAATCCCATTGAAATATCAAACTGATAAAGACCAAACCGGCGATGATCCAACCAATGGTACCGAACACACGGATAAAGGCAAACTCTTTGGACGGGTCCTTCATTTGGTTGAACGAAACCGAGTTGACCAAGGCCAATGTGGGCATGTAGGCAATCATATAACCAAAAACATAGGGCACAAATATGGAAATATCGTCGGCCGATGCCATTTGGTACATAAGGAAGGCCCCTATTAAATGGAGCACACCCAAAATGCGCTCTGCGTTAAAGTACCTATCTGCTATTAATCCGATGATGAACGGGGCAATAATGGCTCCCCACGATTGGCTAGAGTAAGCAAGGGCCGTTTCACTGCCGCTGGCGTCCAAGGTATTCGGCAGATATATTCCTAAGGTAACAAACCAACCTCCCCAGATAAAAAATTCGAGGAACATCATAAAGGAGAGCTGGAGTTTGATCTTACTATTCATGTAAACTATGCGTTAGTGGTTTCTATCTTTTGTAAAAAATGTAATCCAAAGGTTCGGGCGTGAGACCTTCATCGCGAAAGGTCCTCATCATTTGTCCCCGGTGGTGGGTTGAATGATTGATGATATGAAAAAGTATGTCCTTCACTTCGTTGGTAAATACCTTTCCTGCACTATTGGTGTATTCCACCCGATTTTCCAAGGCATCCGTACCGGAAAGAATTTCAAAGGTTGTGCGTTGGTTATCGTAATGGATATCTTCCCACCGTTCTACCATGTGCAGGTCCCAGACCCCATAATCAGACGTATTCCCTAAAATTCTTTGGTTCCAAATATGATGGGCATTGAGTATGTGACTAAAAAGTCTAATGCAGTTGTCCGGAACCTTGTCCGGACCACTGCATTGATCAATCATTTTTTTGTTACAATAATAATTGTAATCGAAGAGCTGTTGAAAAAATCCCTTCATCTACCCATTCATCTTTGGTCGGATTACTCCAATATTCTTTCCAAGAGTCTTTTGGTGGCCAAAATGCCTTCCTCTTCGCTCAATTCAGAGCCTTCGTACTCAACTCCCACAAAACCTTCGTATCCAGAATCGAGCACTATCTCCATAATTCTTGGGTAATCTACCCTTGTTTCATTTCCTTGCTCATCAAAACTGTAAGATTTGGCGCTTACCCCTTTGGCATAAGGCATCAGCTCTTTGGTTCCTTTGTAGCGGTCATATTCTTCCAAACATTTGGACGAATAGTAGTCGCCAGCTTCCCTTTTGATGCAGAAGTTCCCAAAATCGGGCAAGGTACCGCAGTTGTCCATACCTACTTTTTCCATCACTTCCGCCAACAATTGCGCATTGGATGATGGTCCTCCGTGGTTTTCTACAATGATATTGATGTTTTTGTCCTTGGCATAGGTGGCCAATTGGGTAAGTCCGGCAACGGATGCTGGCATCCATACTTCGGGCTCCATGCTTCCATTGAGGTTAACACGTATGGAGTGACAGCCCAATGCAGCGGCAGCATCTACCCATTTGTAATGGTTTTCCACAGCCTTTGACCTATCTGCTTCGTCCGGCACGGCAATATCACCTTGGCCATCGACCATGATCAGCAAATTCTTTAATCCATACTTTTCGCTTTCGGCCTTGCTTTTTTCTACCCAGTTGTTCATGGCCTCTTCCGAAAAATCGGCCGCTTCAAGTTCTTTGTAGTACAGGCCGCTCACATATTCCAGACCTTCAAAACCCCACTCGCTGGCTTTCTCGGCAAAGCTGTAAGGATCTACGCCCTCCTCAAATATCATTTTGTGCATCGACCATTGGGCCAAGGAAAGTTTAATATCTGGTTTTGACTCTTCGGCAGCCACTTCTTCGGTGGCGGTTTCATCGGCCGTTTCTTTCTTTGGATTCTGTTTACAGGAATAAAATCCCAAAAAAGCCACTGCGATCAACGTGACGATACTTTTCTGTGCTAAACTACTTTTGTTCATATTTTTACGTTGGTTAATTTCTTCGAGAACCCAAAAACTATAACGTTATAGTGCTGAATTCTCAATAAACATAGGGTTTAAATGTAGAAAATTAATTTAATAATTAATACATTTAGCAAATAAACAATCCGAATAAATGAGTAAATTTTATTACAATCAAGAGCAGGAATCCTATGATGCCATCGTGGTAGGAACGGGCATCAGTGGAGGTTGGGCTGCCAAAGAATTGTGCGAAAACGGTCTCAAGACCTTGGTCTTGGAGCGTGGGCCCATGGTGAAGCACCGCGACGATTACCCAACGGCCAACAAAGACCCTTGGGATTTTCCCCATGCAGGACAGGCAACCCGAGAAGACATTAAGAAGCAGGAAAAACAATCCAGAACTGGGTATACCACATCTGCTGCATCCAAACATTGGTTCGTAAACGATTTGGACCACCCGTATAACGAAGTAAAGCGATTCGATTGGATGCGTGGCTACCATGTAGGTGGGCGTTCCATTATGTGGGGTCGCCATAGCTACCGCTGGAGCGATATCGATTTTACGGCCAACAAGAACGAAGGCATTGCCGTGGATTGGCCCGTGCGCTACAAGGATATAGCCCCTTGGTACGATAAAGTGGAAAGTTTTATTGGAGTTTCCGGTGAAAATCTGGGCTTGCCACAATTACCCGATGGCAAATTTGAGCCGATGATGGAGCTCAACTGTGTAGAAGATTTGGTGCGCGGCAAAGTGGCCGAACACTTTAATGGTCGTGTGATCACTGCAGGAAGGGTGGCCCACATTAATAGTGACAAACAATTTGAGGGCGATGGCCGTGTACGTTGCCAATTCAGGAACCGTTGTATTAGAGGATGTCCATTCGGAGCATACTTTAGCAGTGTTTCCTCAACGCTTCCGGTTGCGGAGCGCACAGGCAACCTTACCCTAAGGCCAGACTCCATTGTTCATGAAATCATTTACGACCCAAATACCAAAAAAGCTACGGGCGTAAAAGTTATCGATAGGGAAACCAAAGAAGCCTACGAGTTCAAGGCCAAAGTAATTTTCCTTTGTGCTTCTGCGGTTGCATCCACTTCCATTTTGATGCAATCCAGATCGGACCGATTCCCCAATGGATTGGGCAACGATTCCGGTGAGCTGGGCCATAACTTGATGGACCACCACTTCCAAGTAGGTGCTTCCGGTAAGTTTGATGGATTCGAGGACAAATATTACAAAGGCAGAAAGCCCAACGGTGTCTACATTCCAAGATTTAGAAACTTGGGCGGTGACTCCGATGTAAGCTCCTTTAAGCGTGGTTACGGTTACCAAGGAGGTGCCAGTAGAGGAAATTACGAAGAATTGGTCGCCGAGGCGTCCTTTGGAAAAGAGTATAAAGATGCCATGCTGACCCCAGGTGGTTGGAACTTTAGTATCAACGCTTTTGGTGAGGTACTGCCTTACCACGAAAACAAAATGACCTTGGATTACGATAAAAAAGATCAATGGGGACTGCCTACGGTTACCTTTGATGCGGAAATCCGGGAAAATGAACTGAACATGCGTAAGGACATGCAGGACCAAGCAGTGCAGATGCTCGAGAAAGCCGGTGCCAAGGATATTACTCCTTTTGATGCACCCTACGCCCTTGGCCTTGGTATTCACGAAATGGGAACGGCCCGTATGGGAAGCGACCCAAAAACCTCCGTGGTAAACGGGAACAACCAAGTACATGGATGTGAGAATGTATATGTAACCGACGGTGCGTTTATGACCTCTGCCAGTTGCGTGAACCCATCGTTGACCTATATGGCATTTACGGCAAGGGCAGCCAACCACGCCGCCCAAGAACTTAAAAAAGGAAATATATAATGGAAAGAAGATCAGCACTCAAAAATATGGGATTGGCTTTCGGATATGCCGTTGCCACCCCAACCCTGCTCTCGCTTTTACAGAGCTGTAAGGACAAGCCGGCATTTGCTGAATGGACACCAAGCTTCCTTAGCAAAGAACAGGGTTACGCCCTTGCACAGACCTTGGACGTAATTCTACCAAAAACGGATACACCTTCTGCCACCGAGATGAACGTACACGTGTTCATTGACGCATATTTGGACGAAGTGATGCCTTTGGAACAGCGGGAGTTTGTAATGATGCAAATGAACAATTTCTATGATAAGGTTCTTGCCGATTCTGGTAAAGAAACTTTGATGGATATAGAACCAGCAGACATAGAACCCGCCTTAAAAACGTACTTGAGAAAAAGGACGAAAGAGGAAGAGGAAGCCCACTCCGAAGCCATCATGAACTATATGGAGGCTATTATGGAAGGCGGCGAAGTAGTTCTGGATGATGAGGTTGTCCGCTTCTCCTTTGCCAACGATTTAAGGGGCTTGGCCACTTGGGCCTATAAATCCTCGGAATATATTGGTGAAGAGGTGCTGGCCTATGCACCCATACCAGGGGAGTACATCCCTTGCGGCGATCTGCAGACATTGACAGGCGGAAAAGCTTGGTCTTTGTAAATCGCAAAGCACTCAAATCAGAAAAGCCTCCAGTTTTGGAGGCTTTTTTAGTTATCCACAGTAACAAAAATACCCCGGAATGTTCTATTGTGGGGTGAACTTGTCCGAGGTATTAAATCAATAAACACTATCACACGTACTGTAATCCAGCACTAAAACTGGTGGTAAAAATAGGCATCACTGCAACAAAATTCTTAACCGGCCCAGTTAACTTTTTCTTTTTTTCCATCCATTTTTAATGGAAAACGAAGGCCTTGGTTTGCGTGGACAAAGATTGAAAAATACGGTCAAATTCTAAAGTGGCTACGCCAGAAACAACGGCAAAGTTTTTAACATAAAATGTTGACATCTAGAGGAAAGCAAGAAATCGAGTTGACCAATGGGAATAGAACCACATAAAACAAAAAAGACCAAGTGGGGAATTAATATCCCTACTTGGTCAAACTTTTATGATGAACCGGCCAAAGCCATATATTACCAAAGAGTACGGCCTCTTCAATCCTGGTTTAAAAGATTCTTTTCGTTCTAGGTAGTTCCCCCGAAACCTAAAATCAAATCCGAATAACACCCTGATCAAAGATGAATTGTGCAAGCGGTTTATACAATCAGATGATTGGTTGCTGTGGCCGTACAATTTTTTGGTAATACAAATTTTTAAAGAACATTTGGAGCCTAAGCTATTTCTTCACGACCATTTCCTTCCAATCCTCGTTCCATTTAGTCTCTTTCTTTTCTGCCACCGAGGCAAAGATCAAGGCTACAACAAAAATCAAGAACAAAACAATGCATTTTCGCATGGCCCCAGTATCTATTGGTTTTTTAGTCAGGCCGAAGATAATTAACAACAAATATGCAATAGGGGTTCTATGTATAAATTGCATCATTTTATGTATAATTGGTTTTGCCATTTTTTCGCTGTTTGTAATCCTTTTCTTGTTTTTTGATTTTGATACTCTTAAAAAATGCGGCTTTTTCCCTTGATTTTGATTTTTATACCAGTTATACGTGCTGCTGATCCATTAACACATAATTTTAGCACTATGTGAAGAATAATTCTAAATTTGAATTTAGGTATATAGTTTTATGATAGAAGCCGTAATCGTCGATGATGAAATCAAGGCCCTTCAGAGTTTGAGTTGGGAGCTGACCAATTTGAGCGATGAGGTGGATATTATTGCATCCTTTACAGATGCCCGCGAAGCCTTGAACTATTTGGAACAGAACACGCCCGATTGTTTGTTCCTCGATATCGAAATGCCCTCCATGGACGGTTTTCAGTTCATCAAGAATCTAAAGAACAAGGATTTTCCGGTTGTCATCACCACGGCTTACAATCAATATGCGCTACAGGCCCTGAAGAACGAGGCCATCGACTATCTTTTAAAACCCATAGATTCCGATGATCTTGAAGTAACCTTGGCCAAAATCAAAAAATACAACGCCAAGAATCTGACGGTAGAACGATTGGAGAAAATATTGCTCAACTTCAATTCAGAATCACAGAGCAAAAAAATTACCATCAACACCGACGGTAAGCTCGTTTTCCTGCACAGCGACGATATTCTTTATGCAGAATCCGACGGTAACTACAGTACCATTTTTTTGACGGACGGCCAAAAGATCCTACTTACCAAAAAATTAAAGGAGGTCAATTCCCTGCTTCCCGAAAACTGTTTCTTCCGCATACACAATTCGTACATCATCAATCTTAATAAAATAAAGGAGTTCCTTAAAACGGACGGCTACGTAGTCTTGGAATCCAACCATAAAATCCCAGTGTCCCGGCAAAAAAAATCCGACTTTTTGGATATGCTCTAATACCCGTATTCCCGTGCCCACATCAAAGTTCCATCCCATCGAAAACCTGTATCGAGCACAAAGGTCGGCGGTTACGGCTTTCCTTTTTTTCTTGGTTCTAGGGGGATTGGAAGCCCAAGAAATTCCAGAAGCATTTCAGGAAAAAGCGGAAACCCTTGTTCAGTTACAACCAAAAACCTATGAAGTTCTGGACCAAGAGCTTTATGAAGAAAAAAAGGACACTACCCTTCTACGATATTTTGCCGACTTGAGTGCAGCGAACGATTATCCAGTGGGACAATCCTATGCGCTGAACCAATTGGGCATGAAATACCGTAACTTTTCCCAATACGAAAAGTCTGTCAACCTCCATGAACAGGCACTGGAGGCGGCAGAAGAGGGCAATAGTACCGACTTTAAGATTTTGAGCCTTAATATGCTCGGGGTGGTCTATAGACGCACGGATGCCATTAAAACGGCTTTGGACTACAACCAAAAAGCACTCGAGTTGGCAGAAGAAGTGGAGAACCCATCCAACCACATCAAGCGCAGTATCAATGTGGCCCTGAACGGAATCGGAAACCTGTACCAAACCTTGGAACAGTACGATTTGGCCATTATGCAGTTTAAAAGGGCCCTAAAACTGGAAGAGGAGCTGAACAATAAGTTGGGCTTGGCCATCAATCACCAGAACATAGGGCATTGCTTGGAAGAAAAAGGCGATTTGGAGGGCGCACTGGAAAACTACAGAAAGTCCTTGGCCTATAACGAGGAAATCGATTCGGATATCGGCCGTGTCATTTGCAAGAATAGTTTGGCCCAAATCTACTTGAAGCAGGACATGCCCTATCTGGCCCTGGTACTCTTGGAACCCTTGCAGGAAGAAGCCAAAAAAATCGGAGACTTTTCCATTACTTCCTTGGTCTACATCAACACAGGATGGGCCCATACCAAACTGGCGAACTACAAAGTGGCAGAAGATTTTATCCAAGAGGGATTAAAAATGGCGCAAAACCGAAATATTCCCACCAATATCCTCTATGGATACGAAAAAATGACGTTTTTAGAACAAACCAGGGGGAATTTCAAAATGGCATATGAGTTCTACAAAAAGGCATCCGAATCCGAAAAGCAGATTTCAAGCGCTACGAATCTACGGTACATGAACGACATCATCGTTCGGTACGAAAATGAGAAAAAGAACAACCAGATCGCGGTGTTGGCCAAAGAGAATGAAATTGTGCGGTTACGACTTAAAAAAAACCAGACAACGCTTTTGGTCAGTGCCTTGATCGTAGGACTGATTTCGTCCATCCTTTATATTCTTTACCGCCAATACCAGAGCAAAAACGAAAAAAGGGTGCTCACTTTGGAGCAGCAAATGCTGCGCAGCCAAATGAATCCACACTTTTTGTTCAATTCGTTGAATTCCATTAAGCTGTACATCATTAACAACGAACAGAAAAACGCTGTTCACTACCTAAACAAGTTTTCAAAACTCGTCCGTAAGATTCTGGAGGCATCTTCACAAAAGGAAATCCCCTTATCGGAGGAATTGGAGACCATGGAACTTTACATGAACATTGAAAACATACGCTTTTCCAATGAAATCGATTTTAAAATTGAGGTAGAGGAAGATATCAATATAGACAACATCAAAATACCTTCGCTCACCCTGCAACCCTTTTTGGAAAACTCTCTCTGGCACGGATTATCACCAAAAGAAGGGGATAAAAAAATCCAGATCAACGTAAAACACAAGGACAAGGGCCATGTTTCCATAGAGATTGTGGACAATGGCATTGGGCGCACCATGGCCGAGGTAAACAAGGAAAATCGGGTATTGAAACGCAAATCACTTGGAATTCGCATCACCAAGGAACGCTTGGCCAATTTTGCCAAGGACTACCAGAACAAATTTGATGTGGATATTTTGGACCTGTTCGATGAGAACGGGGATCCCAACGGAACCAAAGTGGTATTGGACATCCCTACGATTTAGCGCTTGCTGCCGCGACCTCTTCCAGTTCGCTATACCACTTTTTGCCAAACTTTTTGATCAAGGCATCCTTTACAAATTTGTATATCGGCACCTTTAGTTCTGCCCCCAACGTACAGGCAGGGTCGCATATTTCCCATTTGTGGTAGTTCACCGCGGTGAATTCGCTGTACTCCCGTGTGCGAACAGGGTATAAATAGCAAGAAAGAGGTTTCTTCCACTTGGTAGCTCCCGCTTCGTAGGCAGCCTCAATACCGCATTTGGCGATGCCCTTATCGGAAAAGATCACATAAGCACATTCATTGTTGTCCACCAAAGGAGTTTCCCATTCCCCATCTTCACCTTTTACAAAAGCACCCTGTTCTTCAATGGCAGCAATACCTTCAGGACGCAAAAACGGTTTCACCTTATGGTAGATGTCCACCAATTTATCGGTTTCAGCATCTTCCAATGGCGCCCCGTATTCTCCTCCTACACAACAAGCGCCTTTGCATGCGGTTAGGTTGCATACAAAATCATTCTCCAAAATCTCTTCGGATACAATGGTTTTTCCAATCTGGAACATAGTCTGCCCTTACTTTTTTGGCAAAGGTAATCCAAAACCAAAAAATTGATGATTTCTAAACATTTTATGTGATCCAAAAGTATTTTTTACCCGTAAATTTGCCGTCCGAAAAAAATGACGCCATGAATTTTAACGTTAAGGAAATAGCCACCGCTGGAATGATCTTGTTTGCCGTAATCGATATTTTGGGAAGTATCCCGATTATTTTATCGCTTCGCCGTAAAGTGGGGCACGTGCAGTCCGAAAAGGCCTCCATTGTGGCCACCTGTATCATGATTGCCTTCCTATTTGTTGGTGAAAGCATCCTAAAGTTGATAGGTATAGATGTCAATTCCTTTGCCGTGGCGGGGGCTTTTATCATCTTTTTTCTGGCTATTGAAATGATTTTGGGCATTTCGCTTTACCGGGATGATGAGCCTGAGACGGCATCCATTGTGCCCATCGCCTTTCCATTGATTGCCGGTGCGGGTACCTTGACCTCCATTCTCTCCTTACGGGCAGAATACCACGTGGAGAACATTATCGTCGCCATTATTATAAACGTTATCTTTGTATACATCGTGCTAAAGTCCAGTGCCAAGATCGAACGGATTTTGGGCAAAAATGGACTTAATATTATTCGAAAAGTGTTTGGGGTCATCTTAATGGCCATTGCCGTAAAGCTTTTTGCCACCAATGTAAACGAGTTATTGTCGCACGCTGCTTAAAACAATGCTATGAACAAGACCTTCGCCGTAATTTTAATCGTACTTGCTTTGGCCCTTATTGCCTTTAACGTCACCTTGGTCGATTTTGAACAACCTTTTCAGGGCGATAGCACCATTGCCCTTATCGGAATAGTGGCCTCGTTGTGTGCCATTGTGTTGATGTTGATTTTTATGACCTCCAAAAAAATCGACAAGAAACTAAAGGATTGATCTAAGGTTTCATTTCCACCGAACCAAGTTGTGAAGCTTCGATATCGGCCTTGTCCAACTCCTTGACGCGTTGCAACATGCTGTCGTAATCTCCTTTTATTTGTGCGGACACATTGGGTGAGAACAGTTGCTCTGCAATATTGGCTTTTAGGTAAGCTTTAATTTTGTCTTCGTATGCGTAGAAGTCCAACTTTATTTTGCGGTCCAGCACAAATTGGATGAAGTTATCAAAAAGGATATCATCCACTCGGAATTCATCCAAAAACTCGTTTTGGGTGTACCCTTCATATCGGGTCCTATCCTCCTCCAAGTGCTCAAAAATAAACCTTGCAAAGAATTGATAGGTCTCATCCATACTCTCAATGGCTTCCTCTTGATTACTGCCAATAGGCACAAATACATCGGGAATAATTCCTCCACCACCATAGACTACCTTTCCTTTTGGGGTAACAAACTTTAAGGAATCGGCTACTTTGATACTATCCGCAGAGACCAGTTCTCCGCTTTCGTATCGCTCCATGAACCTATGGTAATAATCGTAGTTGCCATCCTTATAGGATTTTTGGATGGAACGCCCGGTTGGGGTGTAGTATCGGGAAACGGTAAGACGTACAGCCGAACCATCGCCCAGGTCCATTTCACGTTGAACCAATCCCTTCCCAAAGGAACGACGGCCCACAATGGTCCCAATATCATTGTCCTGCAAGGCTCCTGCAATAATTTCACTGGCAGATGCGGAACGTTCATTGATTAGGACGTAAACCGGTTTATCCTCAAAATCGCCTTTTTTGGTAGCGTAAGCTTTGTTGATTCTACCCTTTTTGTTTTTGGTGAACAAAATCAATTTGTCCTCCCCCAAAAACTCATCGGCCAATTGCTCGGCAATGCCCAAGTATCCGCCAGGGTTATCCCGAAGGTCCAGAGTCAACTTTTCAGCGCCCCGTAGCTTTAATTTTCTAAGTGCGTCTTTAAACTCATCAAAGGTGGACTCGGCAAAACGATTGATTTTGATGTAGCCCATATCCTTGGTCAGCATATAGTAGGCATCCACACTGCGGATAGGCACCCTATCACGGACCACAGGAACATCCATCAGTTTATCTTCGCTCTTTCGATATACCTTGAGATTGACCTTGGTCCCTATTTTGCCTTTTAAGGTGGAAACCACATCGTCGTTGGCTATTCTACGTCCGAAAAGGGTGTCATTGTCAGCCATAAGGATACGGTCGCCAGGTTTGATGCCCCCTATGTAGCTTGGACCATTTTTAATGGTTCTGATTACGGTAATGGTATCGCGGTACATGTAGAAACTCACTCCTATTCCAGCAAAATCCCCTTTCATGCTTTCCGCAACGTCCTTCATTTCATCTTTGGGAATGTACACGGAGTGTGGGTCTAACTTGCCCAGAATATTGTTGACGGTCACGTCCACAATGCTATCGGTATCCACATCGTCCACATACTCATAGTCGATGTAGTCGATAAGCCTATTGAGTTTATCCTTTTTGGAATTGGTGGAGAAGAGCTTCTCCGGCGAATCGTTAAAATGGAGCTTGCCTCCGATAAATATGCCAAGGGCCACCGCTAAAGCAAGTAACGTGGGCCAAATATATCCTTTAATCTTTTTCATATAGCAATTATGGTTTTAAACCATTTCTTCCAAAACAGGCAAATGCACAATCTCTACGCCTGCCCTTTCCAGAAATTTTAATCCAGAGTCGTCTTTGTACGCTTTCTGGTATACCACACGTTTTATGCCAGCTTGGTGAACGAGCTTACTGCATTCCCTGCACGGGGATAGGGTAATGTACAGAGTCGCCCCTTCACAGGATTGTGTGGAGGAGGCTACCTTAAGAATGGCATTGGCTTCAGCATGGAGCACGTACCACTTGGTGTACCCTTCATCATCCTCGCAATGGTTTTCAAAACCAGTGGGAGTCCCATTGTAGCCATCGGAAATAATCATCCTATCCTTTACGATAATGGCTCCGACCTGCCTTCTTTTGCAATACGATAGTTTTCCCCACTCTTGGGCCATCCGCAAGTAGGCCTTATCGTATTTTTCTTGTTTGCTCGCCTTCATAAATCCAAAAACGCTGATATTTAACTAAATATACCTGCTTTACAAGACCCTCACAACCTTATTCGATAAAATTTAACGAAGGTTCCTACTTGGGGAACGTAGCAATGAGCAGGGGTATTGTAATGGCAATGATTAAAATTGATGCTACTGCTATAAAAATGGAGCGCCTTACCTTGAATAGGTCCAAAACTACATAGGCGATGGCCAAAACCACCAATATAATGGTAACCTGGGACAGCTCGATTCCCGTGGCAAAACCCAACAAAGGGGTAATCTTGTCCTCCTCCTCTGCCATCAACATTTTAAAGTAATTGGAAAACCCAAAGCCGTGGATCAACCCGAAGAAAGCCGTAGCCAATGCGTGTAGGAAGAGTCCAACGTCAAGTGCTTCCTTGTACACGTAGGCAAAATTGAACAGGGCCGTAAGGAGTATGGTTACAGGAATCAAAAATTCTATCAGACTTACGTCAACGGTAGCGACTTCATAAACCGACAAAGCCAAGGAGAGACAATGCGTTATGGTAAAAATAGTAGCCAATATGAGCACCCGTTTCCAATGTCTAAAGGTAAAGGGTACGGCCAAGGCTGATAAAAACAAAATATGATCATAAGCGCCAAAATCCAGCACGTGGTCCAGCCCCAACTTGATGTAGAACAAAAACTCTTGCATAATATATTGGTTAAGAAATACCTCTTTCTTTTTGTATGGTCTCGTAAGCCTTTTGCACTTCCTTGAACTTCTCCTCCGCTCCCTTTCGTATGGCTTCGTTCTCTGTCACCACCCTATCCGGATGGTACTTTTTGGCCATGGTTCGGTACGCCTTCTTGACTTCTTCGTCCGTGGCGGTCTTCTCGATTTCCAGAATTTTGTACGCCGTATCAGCAGATTTGATGAACATGGCCATGATACTTTCAAAATCGTGTTGGCCCAACCGAAAGTAGCCAGAAATTTCACGGAGCTTTTCCACTTCGCCCTTGCTTACCTGTCCATCTGACTGCGCAATTCCGAACAGAAAGTGCAACATCTGCAACCGTACTTCGTAACGGGTACGCTGCACCATAAAATTACAAATTCGTTGGGTAGATATCTCCCGCTTTTTGATGACCTCGTTGAACGTCCTGAAAATGGCATTGGCCTTTTCCTTGCCGTAGGTGCTCAGAAAATATTGGCGCACATAGTCGAGCTCCCGTTGATTTACCTGTCCATCGGCCTTGATGATGATAGAACACAACGAAAGCAGGTTCAGCTCAAAATCGGCCGGAGAAACCGATTGCCGCGTCACATTTTCGAAAATGGAACCTGACCTGCTACCGGAACCTCCCAGATTATCCAAGAATGTCCCCATGATAAATCCCAAAACCGCTCCAGGAAACCTAAACATAAAATAACCGATAAAGGCGGCTATCCACTTGATCATGCATCAAAATTTAAAGGGCAAAGATAGGGGTTTGATTGACAAACAAAGCTTTATGCAATGTTAAGGGTGATGAAAAAAACCAAACGATCCCTTATCTTTGTCACCTAATTAAATCGAAGCCTATGTATCCAGAAGAATTGGTAAAACCTATGCGCGAAGACTTGGCCGGAGCCGGGTTTGAAGAACTACATACAAGCGAAGCCGTGGAAAACGCCCTTAAAAAGAGCGGCACCACATTGGTCGTAGTTAATTCGGTTTGTGGCTGTGCAGCGGCCAATGCCCGACCTGCAGCCAAATTGAGCCTTCAAAATAGTAAGACACCCGACAACTTGGTGACCGTTTTTGCAGGTGTGGACATGGATGCCGTGCAAACAGCAAGAAACCATATGGTTCCGTTTCCTCCATCTTCACCAAGCATGGCCTTGTTCAAAGATGGGGAGTTGGTGCACATGATCGAAAGACACCACATTGAGGGCAGACCTGCCGAGCTTATCGCTGAAAACTTGATGGAAGCCTACAACGAGCATTGCTAACATTGGGCAAATCCTATAACAAACAGCCACCTTAATAGGTGGTTTTTTTATTTTTACGCAACCTAAAAACCATCATAGTGCTAAAATTGTTATCCTATCCTTTGACCATCCTCTTTTTCCTGTTGTTTGGTCTGGTATTGGTCATTTTTCATCCCATACAATGGTTGTGTCTCAATCTGATTGGATATAATGCTCACAAAAAAAGTGTATCCGTCCTCAATTGGTTCATTATGCGGTGCACGAATGTTTTGGGAACCCGGTATACTTTCAGAAACCAACAGCAACTTCCAACGGATAGACCCCTCATCATTGTGACCAATCACCAAAGCATGTACGATATCCCCCCAATTATCTGGTACATGCGCAAGTTCCACCCAAAGTTTGTCAGCAAAATCGAATTAGGAAAAGGAATCCCAAGTGTTTCCTATAACCTTCGCCATGGAGGTTCTGCGTTGATCAACAGAAAAGACCCGAAGCAATCCATTGCCGAGCTTCAAAAGTTGGGCAAGTACATTGAAACCAATAACCGCAGTGCCGTGATTTTTCCTGAAGGCACCCGAAGCCGAAACGGGGTGCCCAAGCCCTTTAGGACCACTGGTCTAAAAGTGATGATGAAAAATGCGCCATCGGCCCAAATTGTGCCCATCAGCATTAACAACTCTTGGAAATTGCTGCGTTATGGCAAATTTCCTATGGGATTGGGCTCCCACGTTACCTTCGATGTGCATCCGCCCTTGGAAAATTCGGGAAACCCTGATGAGCTCATCACCCAAATTGAAAACCTAATTGTTTCTGGGGTCAAAACGGGATAATAATGGAAAACCAACTTATTCAAAATACCATCGCCTTGGTAAAAAGGGAACTGAGCGATGCCGAAGGAGGCCATGACTGGTTCCACATTCAACGGGTTTTCAACACTTCCAAACTTTTGTTGCAGCATGAAGAAGGTGACTCCCTTGTGGTGCAATTGGCCGCTTTGCTGCACGACATTGCAGACCCAAAATTCCACAATGGCAACGAACAGATAGGACCACAGACCGCCCGTGATTTCTTGGAGACCCAGCAGGTTTCACACGAAACCACAGCGCACGTGGTCAATATTATACGCCACATGTCCTTTAAAAATAGTCTGGAGCAGGGCGGGGAGACATTCACTTCCAAAGAAATGGACATTGTTCAAGATGCCGACCGATTGGACGCTATTGGTGCCATTGGCATTGCCAGGGCCTTTAACTACGGAGGCTTTAAAAATAGGGAACTGTACAACCCGAAGGTGCCCCCTAACCTGAACATGACCAAGGAGGAGTACAAAAAATCGAAAGCGCCCACCATCAATCATTTCTATGAAAAACTGCTCTTGCTCAAGGATGGGATGCGCACCCCGACCGGAAAAAAACTGGCCGAAAATCGGCATGAGTTCATGTTGGATTATCTGGAACAGTTTTACAGGGAGTGGAACGGGGCGGAATAAACCCTAGGATTTCTTTTGGCCTTTTTTGTATCTTGGGAACTCACATAAAAAATCAAACTAAACAAGATGCAAAGAAGAAAGTTCATCAAAAACACGGCAGCGGCTTCGGCTGCGTTTTCCATTGTTCCGAGTCATGTGTTGGGCAAGACCCACGTTCCCCCCAGCGACACCCTGTATGTGGCAGGCTTTGGTGTTGGAGGTAGAGGGAACAGTGTGATCAATGGACTGAACGACACTGGCCGTGTAAAATTTGTGGCGTTCTGCGACGTGGATGACCGCCGTGCCCAAGAAACCTACGAACAGTTTCCCGATGTAAAACGATACAAAGACTTCCGGAAGGTTTTTGATGAACGCTTGAGCGATATCGATGCGATTATGGTGGCGACGCCAGATCATACACATGCCAGCATTGCGCTGCCTTTTATGCGTGAAAAAAAGCACGCCTATGTGGAAAAACCGCTCACGCACAACATACAAGAAGCCCGATTGATGACCAAGGTAGCCCGCGAAAATGGAATTACCACACAAATGGGCAACCAAGGAGCGTCCAGCGACGATAGCCGTATTGCCCGTGAATGGGTGGAATCCGGTATTATTGGAAAGGTACACACCATCGATTGTTGGACCAACCGACCTGTATGGCCCCAAGGAGTGCCCATGCCTACCCAAAAGGACCGTATCCCAAGAGGATTGGATTGGGACCTGTGGTTAGGGCCGGCCAAAATGCGGGATTACAATGATGCCTATCTTCCCTTTAAATGGAGAGGGTTTTGGGATTTCGGAACCGGTGCTTTAGGCGATATGGGTTGTCACATTATGGAAACGCCCTTCAGTGTGCTGGACCTCGGGTATCCTACGGAGGCCGAAGCCAGTTGTACCACCGTTTGGGTAGATGATTTTGTGGAAGCGGATTACAGTCATTCCTGTCCACCCTCTTCCAAGATACACCTCAAGTTTGAGCACGAAGAGCACGGCGATATTGCCCTAAACTGGTACGATGGCGGTTTGAAACCAAATTTACCGGACGAGTTGAAAGATGGGGAAACCATTGGTGACAGTGGGGGTGGGACCGTAATTTATGGTGACAAGGGCATCTTGGTGTGTGACACCTATTCCAGAAATGCCCGTTTATTGCCCTCCGAGATGATGGACCTCTACAAAGCCCCTGCTGCCAAATACCCTCGGGTACCGGGCGGGATGGATGGCCATATTGCCAACTTTGTAGACGGTTGCCAAAATGGAACACCAACTTCTTCCAATTTTGAAAAAGCTGGAAAACTAACAGAGACCGTGTTGATGGGGAACCTTGCCGTAAAAGCCTACCAGTATAAAGAATTACAACCGGGCAAAACAGCACGGGACTGGAACCCCTACAACTCCCCAGGACGCAGAAAACTGATGTGGGATGGCGAGAACATGAGAATTACCAACTACGAGAAGGCCAACGAATGGGTAACGCGCGATTACCGTGAAGGCTGGGAGTTGGAATAAGTAAACCAAGAAAATTGATATAAAAAATGGTCCGTTTCGGGCCATTTTTTGTTGTCAATGCCTCAGGTAGAGAAGGATATTTGAAGTCATTTCGACATGAGATGCGAAGCATTGATTGAGAAATCTGATTGAAAAACTCAAGTTCAGATTTCAAGTTCAAACTCAAAAGGCAAGTCCAAATTCAAAAAAGGTCATTTCGACATAAGATGTGAAGCAGCGATGGAGAAATCTGATTGAAACACTCAAGTTCAAATTCAAGTGTCAAGTTCAAAGCTTAGGGTTATGGGTTAAAGATGAGTTTTGGAGAATTTTCGGCAAGCCGAATCGGTATGGCCATTTTTTGATGGCTCGACTGTAAATCAACCTCTGCCCACTCACAACTCGCAACTCGCAATACGAAACACGAAACACGAAACTCCCAAATTCCGTCTTCCGACTCTGGATAGATTTCTCGACTTCCCCTTCGACTGCGCTCAGGGTGACAGTTCGAAATGACAAAGAACCCTATTCGTGCTAATTCGTGACATTCGTGTCAACTGCCCACAGCCCACCAAACCAAGTCTATTTTCCATGGTTTTTTCGCTCCTGAATCTTGATTCTTGGCTCTTGGCTCCTCACTGAACCAGGTTCTCGATACATTTTTTGCCTCTTTTTTTCAAAAACCTCCAAAAAACACTCGAACTGACATCCTAACTCGCAACACGAAACCCGAAACCCATAACTCGTAACTCCCAACTTCGGACTCCTGACTTCGGACTTCCAACTGCTAACCAAAACTCAAAACAACTTTAGCTGCCCATCTTTGTACTGTTCATGAAGTTCTCTGTTCAGGGTAGGAAAGCTTTTATCCCGAAAATATTTTTTCTTAGCAAGCTGTGCCATGTGATGGATTTGCTCCGCAATTTTGCCCTCTCCCCTTGTTCGGGTTCCGAATCTGGAATCATTTACCGTTCCTCCGTGGCAATCCTGTATTTGGTGCAGTACCTTTTCCGCCCTGTCTGGCATTGCTTTTCTGAGCCAATCCGAAAACAATTGCCCAATCGTCCCATTAAGCCGAACCACCGTGAGTCCAAACGAACGTGCGCCATGATCAGCCACCGCCTTGGCCAATGGCAATAGTTCATGCGAATTGATTCCAGGAATCATGGGTGCCAACATTGCGTTTACTGGGATGCCATTTTCGGATAGCGTTTGGATGGTTTTGAGTCGCTTTTGGATGGAAGCCGTTCGTGGCTCGAGCAAACGCCTTGTTATTTCGGACAGCGAAGTGACCGAAATATATACCCCGACCAAACCATACTGATTCAATTCTTTCAACACATCCAAATCCCTTAAAACAAGGGCGTTTTTGGTAATGATGCCCACGGGATGCCGATATTTTAAAAACACCTCCAAACATTTTCGGGTGATTTCGTATTCCCGTTCCGCTGGTTGGTAGCAATCCGTATTGCCTGAAAGTACGATGGTCTGTGCCTTCCAATTTTTATGTTTGATCTTGGCCTCCAAAAGTTCCGGGGCCGATTTTTTAATCAAAATCTTCCGTTCAAAATCCAACCCAGCACTATAGCCCCAATACTCGTGCGTATTTCTAGCGTAACAGTACACGCACCCATGTTCACAGCCTTGATAGGGATTCATGGAATACTGCATGCCCACATCGGGACTCTCCACCTTGTTGACAATGGTTTTGGGAAAAATGGGGATATAGGTCGTTTTGTTGCTTTCCGCTTCTTCTCCCTCCAACCGACAGAATTCCAAAAAATCATCCCGAAGTTCAAAAGAGTGCTGCAAAAACCGGTTATCGGTATTCTGCTGTGCGCCTCTTCCTTTGATATAGTTTTCGGGATTCATGTATTGGATTTATTCCAAATATATGGATTATTTCCTATATTTAAGTATTTAAGATTGACAGTAATTTCACGGATTATCGCGAATGCATCGGCTACACCCATCCCTACATCGCGTCCAGTCAGGCAATCAGCAACCGAACGGAATGACACCGAAATATCCGATTTAGCGCTTTCGGACTTCCTAAAGATTTCTCGATCTGCCTGCTGCAGACTGCCAATTAAGAAGCTTTCACTAGTTCTCGATACTTTTTTTGGCTCCTTTTTTTCGAAAACTCACCAAAAAACACTCGAACTGACGAACAAATATTTGTTTCGGACTTCAGACTCCTGACTCCTGACTCCCTAAAGATTTCTCGACTGCCCCTTCGACTGCCCACAGGGTGATAGTTCGAAATGACAAAGAACCCTATTCGTGCCAATTCGTGAAATTCGTGTCAACTGCCCATTGAATATTTGCCATCAAACCAAGTCTATTTTCTATTGTCTTTTCGCTCTTGAGTTGTGATTCCTGGCTCTTGGTTCCTCACTAAACTTGGTTCGCGATACATTTTTTGACTCCTTTTTTTCAAAAACTCACCAAAAAACACTCGAACTGACAAACAAATATTTGCTTCGGACTTCAGACTTCAGACTCCTGACTCCCTAAAGATTTCTCGACTGCCCCTTCGACAAGCTCAGGATGACAGCTCGAACTGACAAAGAACCCTATTGGTGCCAATTCGTGACATTCGTGTCAACGGCACACTGCTTACTGCACCACTGGACTACTGGACCATTGAAATTTACTTTTTCCGTTTAAAAAGCGGCACTGAGGAACAAGCTTCACCGTACATCACGCTTTTGGCCACTTCTTGGATGCGGGCAACGGCCATGAGGTAGGCATTCTCGGGAACGGGTTTGTGGGAACACCCTTTAATGATAACAGGTTTATCGGTAAATTCCGTAACGTCCAATTGCTCCAAAATAGGTTGGTAAAGTGCGGTTTCCAAATCTTGCAGGCTACCTTGGACCACTTTTTTGGCATAAGGTTGCAATTTGGAAGCTACAAGCATAAAGGCCCAACCGGGCACTATAGCATCCGAGGAACATTGTAAGGCTATGTATGCATCTTGATAGGCTGTCCAATCATGCGCCTCCACATGGGCTCGAAATTCCTTTTCGCGCAAAATAAAGCCTTCGTAGAGCCAATCTGCAATGTCCAACACCTTACGCTCCCCTTCGGGATAGTAATCCTCTAGGTTAAAGGTGATCAACTTGCTGTGGGCTACTCTGTTTATAATTTCATCTTCCATATTGTCATTCCTACGAAAACGGGAATCTTTTTCAAATTGACTTGGTTTCAATAACACGCTTCGACTACGCTCAGCGTCCGTTTGGTTTTTCGATTTACAAGTATTATCCATTCAGTGCCAAAACCAATATGGCGTCGTATCCATTACAATTTTTGATTCTGCGATCGGAATCTATTGGCCGGAGATGTTTTTTGGTGCTTCGTTTTTCTGCCTTTTACCCGTTTGCGCCACAGTTCAAAAGAAGAACGCTTCAAATGGGTACGCATCACCTCGCGCACATCGTTCTCCTTTAAGCCAAACTGAAATTCGATGGCTTCAAAAGGAGTCCTGTCTTCCCAGGCCATTTCAATAATTCTATCAATTTCCCTAACCGTCAATTCCTCTGACATTATGATTTATGATTTTGGAATTATTTCTGGACAGTTTACAACAATCCGAGTTCGAGTTTGGCCTCTTCGCTCATCAATTCCTGCGTCCAAGGTGGGTCGAAAGTGATTTCCACTTCTACGTCTTTCAACACATCGATGGATTTAACTTTTTCCTCCACTTCCACGGGCAAGGTTTCGGCCACGGGACAGTTGGGCGAGGTAAGCGTCATCAAAATCTTTACTTCGTAGTCTTCGTTTACGAAAACATCGTAAATCAGACCAAGTTCGTAAATGTCCACTGGGATTTCAGGATCGTAAATGGTCTTGAGCACCTTTACTATTTTTTCGCCCAGTTCTTGTGTATCTATGGTAGTTTCTTCGCTCATGCTAGGTTATTTTAACTGTGTTTGATAAGCCACTGCATACAATTTGAGCTGCTTGATCATACTCACCAATCCATTGGCGCGTGTGGGGGACAAATGTTCCTTTAATCCTATTTCATCAATAAAATCCACATTGGCATCGATAATGTCCTGTGGTTTTTGATGACTGAAAGCCCGGATTAGTATGGCAATAATGCCCTTGGTGATGATGGCATCACTATCTGCCGTAAAAACCAATTTATCGCCCTCCAGTTCGGCGTGTACCCACACCTTGCTCTGACAACCTTTAATGATGTTGTCATCGGTCTTATATTTTTCTTCTATCAACGGAAGTGACTTTCCAAGCTCTATCATGTATTCGTACCGCTGCATCCAGTCGTCGAACATGGAAAACTCGTCTACTATCTCTTCCTGTATCTCTTTTATGGTCATGCGATTGTTTTGTTCAAAAGTACAACCCAGTGTACTTCAATTCAAGTGTTTGTGCCTTCTCTTTGGCTATAACAACATATTTTTGGCGCGTTTTACCCCTTCCACCAATCGGTCCACTTCTTCCTTGGTATTGTAAAAACTAAAACTGGCCCTTACCGTACCGGGAATCTTATAAAAGTCCATGATGGGCTGCGCACAGTGGTGTCCAGTGCGGACGGCAATGCCCAGTTTGTCCACAATGGTACCGATATCGTACGGGTGAATCCCTTTTATATTAAAAGAGATGACCGAAGTTTTGTTTGCCGCAGTACCGTATATCTTCAACCCATCGATTGTAAGCAATTCCTCGGTAGCATACTGCAACAATTCATTTTCATATTGGGCAATGGCATCAAAACCGATATGGTTCATATAGTCCAAAGCGGCCCCAAAAGCGATTCCACCGCAAATGTTGGGTGTTCCGGCTTCAAATTTATGGGGCAGATCGGCATAGGTGGTCTTTTCAAAGGTTACCTCAGCAATCATCTCGCCACCTCCTTGGTAGGGCGGCAACTTTTTGAGCCATTCTTCTTTTCCATACAGCATTCCTACACCGGTAGGGCCGCACATTTTGTGGGCAGATACCGTGTAAAAATCTACATTCAAGGCTTGCATATCAGCTTTGATGTGCGGTGCGGCCTGCGCTCCGTCAATCAAAACCGCGGCTCCTGCCTTGTGGGCGGCATCAATAATTTCCTTTATGGGGTTGATGGTGCCCAACGCATTGGATACGTGGTTGCAGAACACCAACTTGGTCTTTTCTGACAATAGCTTGTGGTATTCCTCCATGACGAGTTCCCCGTTCGTGTTCATGGGTATCACTTTCAAAATGGCACCCGTGCGTTCGCATAGCATCTGCCAAGGCACAATATTAGAATGGTGCTCCATGGCAGAGACTAATACCTCATCGCCTTTTTGTAAAAACGCGGTGAATCCGTTGGCCACTAAGTTAATGGCATCGGTAGTCCCGGAAGTATAAATGACCTCGTGCGCTTTTGCAATATTGAAATGCTTCTGGATTTTTTGACGGGCAGCTTCGTAGGCGTCAGTAGCTTCTTGCGATAAGGTGTGCACCCCACGGTGAATGTTGGCGTTGTACCCCTGATAGTAGTCCACGATCACATCGATTACCTGCTGTGGTGTCTGCGAGGTGGCTGCGTTGTCCAAATACACCAAGGGCTGTCCGTTCACCTTCCTGTGAAGGATGGGAAAATCCTTTCTAATGGCCAGTATGTCCAGAGTCGTCTCTATCATTATAAGGTTGAGGCTAAAAGTTCTGCTTACAGGTCAAATCCCATACGCACTCCCAATTTATTGGCGATAATCTTATTGATTCGCGCCTTTAGTTCAGGAATTCGTACACTTTCCAATACGTTGTTGGCAAAAGCGTACATCAATAGGGCCTTGGCCTCTTTTTTGGGTATTCCTCTTGACCGTAGGTAAAACAATGCTTCTTCATCCAACTGGCCAATGGTACATCCGTGCGAACATTTTACATCGTCCGCAAAAATCTCCAATTGTGGTTTGGAGTTGATGGTCGACTTATCGCTCAACAAAATATTGTTGTTCTGCTGAAAGGCATCCGTTTTTTGGGCGATTTTGTCCACAATGATCTTTCCATTGAAAACCCCGGTAGAACTGTCCCCGAAAATTCCTTTGTAGTCTTGGTGGCTCTCACAATTAGGCTGTGCGTGGTGCACCAAGGTGTGATGGTCCACATGCTGTTTGTCGCCCAAAATGGTGACCCCTTTCAAAGTAGAGTCAATCCGCTCGCCATTCTGATAAAAGTTCAGGTTGTTGCGGATTAATTTACCTCCCAATGAGAAGGTATGTACCCGCACTACACTACTGTCCTTTTGCGAAATATAGGTGTTGTCCACCAATGAAGCGGTGGGCTCATCATTCTGTACCTTGTAATAATCGATGATGGCGTCCTTTCCAGCAAAAATTTCGGTCACGGAGTTGGTGAACACCTCATTTCCCGTTAAACTTTGGTGCCTTTCAATAATCTGGACCTCAGCGTTGTCCTCTGCCACGATCAAATTACGCGGCTGCAACATCAAGGCTGGCTCTTTGCCCGTAGCCAAATGTAGAATTTGGATGGGCTTTTTGGGCATTTTGTTCTTGGGGATATAAATGTATGCCCCTTCTTTACAAAAGGCAGTGTTCAAGGAGGTCAACGACTCATCCTTGGAGGCCGCTTTATTGAAATATACTTCAATGATGGGTTGATACATCGGCTTGCTGAATGCCGAACTCATCAAACAGACATCCACCCCATCATGCGTTGTTTCTGATAGGTAAGAGCTGTACACCCCATCCACAAATACGATTTTATAGGTGTCAATCTCGTGCAGGAAATATTTTTTGACATCCTTGTACTCCAACGAGGTCTCGTGTTTTGGAAAGATGCTGAAATCCACTTTCTGCAATCCTTTCAACGAGGTGTATTTCCAAGCTTCCTCCTTTTTGGTGGGAAAGCCCTTGGTCTCAAAATTTTTGATGGCATGGGAACGCTCTTCGTGAACTGGATGATCTAAATCCATTCCGTCCTCAAAAGCAAAAAAAGAGGAGACTAATTTTTCCTTTAAATCCATTTGTTTTTAATTGTCATTTCTGCACTCCGTTATGGCTCAGCATAAACTCCAGCAGGAATCTAATTAATGATTTCTTTTCATTTGGGCTCCCATTTTCATGGGAATGATAAAACTGGTTATACCGTAGCTTCTTCTTTCAACCAATCGTAACCTTTCTCTTCCAACTCCAACGCCAATTCCTTGGTTCCGGATTTCACTATTTTTCCATTGTGCAATACATGTACAAAGTCTGGCACGATGTATTCCAGCAAACGTTGGTAGTGGGTAATTACGATAATGGCGTTATCCTTGCTGCGCAATTTGTTTACCCCGTTCGCCACGATACGAAGGGCATCAATGTCAAGTCCGGAATCAGTTTCGTCCAAAATGGCCAATTTGGGTTCCATCATCGCCATTTGGAAAATCTCGTTACGCTTCTTTTCACCTCCAGAGAAGCCTTCGTTCAAGGAACGGGAAAGAAATTTCCTGTCGATTTCCAACATTTCGGACTTTTCACGAATCTTTTTCAGCATTTCGTTGGCCGGCATATCTTCCAAGCCTTGTGCTTTTCTGGATTCGTTGATAGCGGTCTTCATGAAGTTGGTCACCGATACCCCTGGGATTTCAACTGGATATTGGAAGGAAAGGAACACTCCTTTGTGCGCTCTTTCCTCTGGTGAAAGTTCTCCCAAATCTTCTCCTTCCAAGAGAATGGTTCCTTCGCCCACCTCAAACTCTTCTTGACCTGCAATTACTTCGGCCAAGGTGCTTTTCCCAGAGCCGTTGGGGCCCATAATGGCGTGCACCTCTCCCGCATTTACTTTCAGGTCTATTCCCTTAAGGATTTCCTTGTCCTCTACGCTTGCGTGTAAATTTTTTATTTCTAGCATGATTTCTCTTCTTCAAAAATTATGTTCTATCTTAAAATTTGTGATTTCGACTTCGCTCAATCACCAAATCGGGTTTTGGGTGGTTGAGCGTAGTAGAAGCTACCCAACGGAGCCTTCCAAACTGATTTCCAATAGTTTTTGGGCTTCCACGGCAAATTCCATGGGAAGTTTGTTGAGCACTTCCTTACTAAATCCGTTTACGATCAACGCAATGGCCTTTTCGGTATCGATTCCCCTTTGGTTGCAATAGAAAATTTGGTCCTCACCAATTTTACTGGTCGTGGCCTCATGCTCTATCTGTGCCGTTTTGTTTTTGGCTTCAATATAGGGGAAAGTGTGCGCTCCGCAGCGATTGCCCATCAAAAGGGAATCACACTGGGAGAAGTTCCTGGCGTTTTCGGCACGGCTGTTCACCTGTACCAATCCTCGATAGCTGTTTTGCGACTGGCCTGCGGAAATTCCTTTGGAGATAATGGTACTCTTGGTGTTTTTTCCCAAGTGAACCATCTTGGTTCCTGTATCGGCCTGTTGAAAATTATTGGTTACCGCAATGGAATAGAACTCCCCAATGGAGTTGTCCCCTTTCAAAATGCAGGATGGATATTTCCAGGTTACGGCTGAACCGGTCTCAACTTGTGTCCAAGAAATCTTGGCGTTCTTTTCGCAAAGTCCACGTTTGGTCACAAAGTTGAAAACGCCCCCTTTACCTTCGTTGTTACCGGGGTACCAGTTTTGCACCGTGGAATATTTGATTTCTGCATTGTCCAGCGCAATGAGCTCTACAACGGCGGCGTGCAATTGGTTTTCGTCACGCATGGGTGCTGTACAACCTTCGAGATAACTCACATAACTGCCTTCTTCGGCAACCACCAAAGTTCGTTCGAACTGTCCTGTTCCCGCTTGATTGATACGGAAGTAGGTGGAAAGCTCCATCGGACATCTAACCCCTTTAGGAATATAGCAGAAGGACCCATCGGAGAATACCGCAGAGTTCAGGGCCGCATAAAAATTATCCTTTTTGGGCACCACAGTACCTAGATACTTCTTTACCAATTCCGGATGTTCTTGGATGGCCTCGGAAATTGAGCAGAAAATGATTCCTTTCTCGGCCAAGGTCTTTTTAAAGGTGGTGGCCACGGAAACGGAATCCATCACTATATCCACGGCAACCCCAGCCAGTTTCTTTTGTTCGTCAACGGAAATGCCCAACTTCTTGAAGGTCTCCAGCAATTCAGGGTCTACTTCGTCCAAGCTGTTGTACTTCGGCTTTTTATTCGGGGCGGAATAATATGAAATATCCTGAAAATCAGGTTTCTTGTATTTCACATTGGCCCATTCGGGTTCCTCCATTTCCTGCCATGCACGAAAGGCTTCTAATCGCCACTCCGTCATCCAATCGGGTTCCTCCTTCTTTTTGGAAATGGCAATCACGATGTCCTCGTTCAGCCCTTTGGGCAACGTATCCGATTCAATATCTGTGTAGAAACCATACTCGTATTCCTTGGTTTCCAGTTCTTTCTTTAATTCTTCCTCTGTATAAGCCATATATCTTTAAGTTAGCCAATTACAGGCCTTTAGTCAATGTTTATAGTGAAAAACTTTCTCCACATCCGCAGGTTCTTTGGGCATTGGGATTGTTGAACACAAAACCTTTACCGTTCAAACCTCCGGAATATTCCAATGTGGTGCCTACCAAATACAGAAAACTCTTTTTGTCCACAATGATTCTGACCTCATTATCTTCAAAAACCTTATCTGTATCCGCTGCGGATTTGTCAAATTTCAATTCATAAGACAATCCACTGCACCCTCCGCTCTTTACGCCAACACGCACAAAATCGGTGGTCGCATCAAAACCTTCCTCGGTCATGAGTGACACTACTTTATGCTTGGCCGATTCCGAAACCTTAATCATCTTACTTGTATTTAATCTAAATAGCCTACAAATATACTGTTTAAGAAGGGTTTTACCATAGCAACTAACATTATTATAACGTATGATTCGATAGGCGTTTCCTATGGAAATTCGCATAGATTCATACCTTACGCCCATACATGGCGATTCCACAAGGCTTTTTCGTGATTTTGACCTAGTTACGCCAAAAAAATTAATGTTCCACCCTAAACCTAAATTTACGATAATCCTCATTATTTTTGCAAAATGCTAGAAGACAAGAATCAAGAACGAACTTCATTGGAAGAATTGGGCGAATTTGGCCTGATAGAACACCTTACCAAAAACTTTGAACTCCAACAGCCTTCCTCCATTATAGGCGTAGGCGACGATGCCGCCGTAATGGATTATAACGGCAAAAAAACCATTGTTACCACCGACATGCTGGTGGAAGGAGTCCATTTTGATTTGAGCTATATGCCCCTAAAGCATCTGGGCTATAAGTCGGTGATGGTGAACCTGTCGGACGTGTATGCCATGAATGCCATGGCCACACAAGTCACGGTTTCTTTGGCAATCTCCAACAGATTTCCTTTGGAAGCACTTGAAGAGTTTTATGAAGGCGTTGCCTTGGCGTGCAAATTGTACCATGTGGATTTGGTAGGGGGAGATACCACTTCCTCCACACGGGGAATGATCATTAGTGTTACGGCGATCGGCGCGGCAGACGAGAATGACATTGTTTACCGTAAAGGGGCAAAGCCCAACGATTTGTTGGTGGTGACCGGGGATATTGGCGGTGCCTACCTTGGACTTCAGGTTTTGGAGCGGGAGAAAGAAGTTTTTAAGGTCAACCCCAACAGCCAGCCCGACCTTGAGCCTTATTCCTACATCGTGGAACGGCAATTAAAGCCAGAAGCCAGAAAAGATATTGTGGAACTGCTCAAAAAACTGGAAGTAAAACCTACCTCCATGATCGACATCAGCGATGGTCTTTCTTCGGAAGTCATACATTTGTGCAAGCATAGCAATACAGGCTGTAATGTTTTTGAGGATAAAATCCCGTTAGATCCTACGGTAATTTCCGCTTCGGAAGAGTTTAAGATGGATAGCACCATGATTGCCTTGAGCGGCGGAGAGGATTACGAGTTGTTGTTTACCATCGACCAGGCAGATTTCCCAAAAATCAAGGGCAACCCCAATTTAACGGTTATCGGCCACATGACCGAAAAGAGCGAAGGCATCCATTTGGTGAGCAGGGCCAATACCAAGATTCCAATTACCGCACAGGGCTGGAACTCGTTCAACAAATAAAAAAAATCCCGAAAATCAAGACTTCCCTACATCATGGCATTGGGGCACGCAACCATTAGCAGCAGGTAATAACTTAAGTTTTCGGGATAAGATTTGGGCCTTTTACTAAATCAAAAAAGGGCTATGCCACTTGGTGCACCACCCTGTTTTTGCGTTTTCTGTACATATCTTCCAAAGTACTGTTGATCTCTTGCATTTGAGGTGTCAGTGCAGAGAGTTTGCCACTTACATCGGTAGTGACCTCTTTTTGGCAGTGGATGCATTTGTACTCCTTAATGTGTTGGGTCACCTTTTTGGAAACCACGTAATGATGGCCGAACAAACTGCAGAAGAAGGAGGTGAATTTGTTGCCATGTTGCATAGTAGTTGTTTTCATAAGCTGGTGTTGTTTGGAGAAAAGCACTGGATTACGAAATGGGGCTTCGAAAAATGCTTAATTTGGTTCGTAGTTTTATGTTATAGAAATATGAGTTTAATACGTTTATTTTTATAGGAACGGATGTTGATAACTTTTTATTTCACCTTTATCTCGATAAAACATTTTTTTCGATGAAATACCATAAAATCGTTGAAAAGCTGTCTTTTTCCGCTCAAAAACACTTTTGTAAGATACCGTATTGAAAACAAATTATCAACAACCCATCAATAAAAAATCGTTAACGATTACGGCTTTTGCCCTTTTTTCCCTCTTTTTTGGCGCGGGCAACCTTGTTTTACCTCCACTTTTGGGGTTTAAGTCGGGCAATTTATGGTGGCTGGTCACCTTGGGGTTTTGCATTTCGGGAGTACTCATTCCTATTTTGGGCATTGTAGCACACGCCAAACTGCAGGGCACCTTGTTCGATTTTGGCAAAAAGGTATCGCCCCGTTTTAGCATCATCTACTGCTACCTTATTTATGCCATCGCCATTGCATTGCCATCACCCAGAACCGCTTCGGTAACACACGAAATGGCCATTCAGTCCTTTTGGGATGCCCCCTCTTGGCTCACGAGCCTGGTATATTTTCTGTTGGTGTTCGTGTTTGCCATCAATCGCAGTAAAATGCTGGATGCCTTGGGCAAATTATTGACGCCGGCAATCCTCATCATTTTGGTGCTGATGATAGCCACTGCCGTCTTTGGTTTTGATTTTGAAATGGTCCCGTCCACGATGGACCGTCCATTTAGTTCGGGCATATTGGAAGGCTATCAAACCTTTGACGCCATTGGGGCCGTAGTGGTAGGCGCGGTAATCATTATTTCCATCAACCTGAAGGAAAAAACCGCATCGTTCGAGGAAAAGCGAAGACTCATTGGCAGAGCTGGACTTTGGGCGGGCATTGGGCTGTTTTTGGTTTACGGCGGACTTATTCTTACGGGATCCGTTTTTGGAAATACGTTTGATGCCGATATCTCTAGAACCACGCTTTTAAGGAGCATTAGTATGGCAACCTTGGGAAGCACTGCCAATCTTTTCCTGAGTATTTTGGTGAGTTTGGCCTGCTTTACCACCGCCGTTGGTATTGTTACGGGTACCTCAGATTTTATAAAAGGTCGGTTTAACGATTCCATCTGGGCCTACCGCATTACGGCCTTCTTAGGCTGTGTGCTTGGGGTGCTCATTGGTCAGTTTAATGTGGGGTACATCATATTAGTGGCGGTTCCCTCGCTCATGTTCATCTATCCCATCACCATTGTGTTGATTTTGTTGAACGCCGCTCCTTCGGCCTGGAGTTCGACCAGGGTGTTTCGAAGTGTTGTTCTGGTCACGGCCATTTTTAGTGTACCCGACTTTCTGGGAAGTTTGGGATGGGGAGAACAAATAGCTCCCTTTGTCGATTGGATTCCGCTAAGCGAACATCAAATGGGATGGGTTTTGCCCGCCTTGGTTGCTTTTGTAGTGGAAAACTTGATTTTTGGAAACAACCCAACAGTCCAGGAGTAATTACGCCCTTCTTTTAAAGCTACAAAAAAGAAAATGCTGCGTAGTGCCAAATGGAGTTTGATGGTTTTCTGTTTGACAACCCATTTTTTCAAACTTTTGGAAAGTAGCTTCCATTTGATCAGCTCTGTATTGTTTGATGGAAAGACCACTGCATTTTTCAGGGCCATTTTCAGAAAAGGTACCGATAATCAAATGACCCTGTACCGATTCGTTCACTAAATCTACATAGGATTGAATCTGTTCTGGCTCTGTCAAAAAATGAAAAGCAGCACGGTCATGCCACACATCGTAGTTCTCTTTTGGTTGAAATGAGATGATATCGGCCTCTATCCATGTTACCTTTTTAGCGTGTTCGCCCAATCGTTCTTTGGCGCGCTCCAATGCCTTTCCAGAAATGTCCAACACGGTAATATCCTCAAAACCTTCATCCAGCAAAAAATCGACCAACTTGCTATCGCCTCCGCCCACGTCTATGATTTTTGAATTCTTTTTCAGGGACAGGGAATGGATAAGGTCCAACGAAATTTTCGGCACTTCTTGTGTCCAACTGACCTCCTCCGGCGTTTTGGTGCCATAAACTGTTTCCCAATGTTCTTTTTTATTCAATACGTGATTTTTAAGGTTTAATCGCAAGCACAATGTTTGTTGCTCCTTGCCTTTTCAAAGCATTCCTTTCCTTCGGAAAAAGCGAAATAGGCCAAGCCCAAGGTACCTATACTATCTATATATGGAATCTTAAAAAGTTCATAGATACCGCTACTGACCAATAAAATGATCGACATGTACACACAAACCAAGGTACAGTTGGCATCGGCCAAAATAGGAGCTGAATTGAGTTGGCGCCCCACCTTTCGCTTCCACCAGACCAAAATCCACATCACCAGTATGGAAATGGTTGAAATGACAACGCCCCAAAAGGTAGTCAAGGGTTTGTGGCCTGTCCAAATATTGTAAACACTGGAAACCACCAATCCAACGACCAACAAATAAAATGCTACGCCTGTGATTCGAAGGGCGGTTCGTTCAAAATTATCACGGTTGCTATCGGGGTTTCGTTGGATGCGCAGGATCATGTGGGCAATACCCAATCCTGAAATGACCTCGATAAAACTATCCGTACCAAAACCAAAAAGCGCAAGACTTTCATCCTCAAACCCAAGATAGGTAGAGATAATCCCTTCCGCCACATTGTAAAAAATGGTAAAAAGGGCAAGCGCAAAGGCGGTTCGGTATAGTTTGTACTGATTTGACATATTCCGTTACATTAAGCCATTTGATGGAACATTTCTTTTTGGTGATCGACCAAACTGACTAACTTACTCCGAGTCTCGCTTCTTTTTATTGTAGTAATAAATGGCATACGCAATGCCAGCCAGTACCACAAAGGGCAGGTAACTCCCAATAACCACCCCGATTTCATAGGCACTATCTGGGGCTTCTTCCATCTTTTTTTCGATGGTCGATTGTTGCATCAACCACACTAGGCTCGTTCGCATTCTTCTTTTGTCTCTCTAAATTCTAAAATCAGAATCTGACTATTTGTTCATCAATTCCTCGATTTCCTCGATTTCTATGGGGATGTTGCGCATCAAATTAAAGGGCTCTCCCTTTTCTTGGATGACCACATCATCTTCCAAACGGATTCCCATTCCCTCGGCGGGAATGTAAATACCGGGCTCCACGGTGAACACCATATTGGCTTTCATCGGTTTTTTCAACTCCCCGTAATCGTGGGTGTTCAATCCGATGTGGTGGCTGGTACCGTGCATGAAGTACTTTTTATAGGCAGGCCAGTCTGGATTTTCATTTTGCACATCGGCCTTGTCCAACAATCCAAGTCCTATCAATTCGGAGGTCATGAGTTTTCCCACCTCTTTATGATATTCGGCCCACAGGGTTCCGGGCACCAACATTTTGGTTGCCTCCTCCTTTACACGAAGTACTGCGCTATATACTTCCTTCTGTCTGGCCGTGAATCTTCCGTTCACAGGAATGGTACGGGTCATGTCGCTGGAATAGTTGGCGTATTCAGCTGCAAGGTCCATCAAGATCATATCGCCGTCCTTCACCTGTTTGTTGTTTTCCAAATAGTGGAGCACGTTCGCATTGTTGCCCGATGCAATGATGGGACTGTAGGCAAACCCTTTGGAGCGGTTCCGAATAAATTCGTGCAGATATTCGGCCTCAATTTCGTGTTCCCATACGCCAGGCTTCACAAATTCCAGCACTCTTCTAAACCCTTTTTCGGTAATGTCGCAGGCCCTTTGCATCAATTCGATTTCCTCTGGTTCCTTTACCCCGCGAATATTTTGCAAAATGGGATTGCTTTTGGCCCATTGGTGGGCAGGGTATTCCTTTTTTACTTTTTCGATGAAGCGGTCTTCCCTAGTCTGGGTCTCCACTGCTTGGCGGTAATGTTCATTGGTGTTGAAGTAGATGGTATCCGCCTCCGTCATCAAATCAAAAAATATCTTGTCAAATTCGGTAAGCCAATACACTGTTTCAATACCTGAAACCTCCGTTGCTTTTTCCTTGGTGAGTTTTGCTCCTTCCCAAACGGCAATATGGTCGTTGGTTTCCAGCACAAACAGAATTTCCCTGTGCTTGGCATCCATGGCATCGGGAAAGAGAAGCAAAATCGTTTCCTCTTGATCAGCACCGCTCAGATAAAAAAGGTCCCGGTCCTGCTCAAAAGGCAAGGTGCTATCCGCACCAATGGGATAAATATCGTTGGAATTGAACACCGCAATGCTCTTGGGCCGCATTTGGGCCACGAATTTTTTACGGTTCTTTATAAAAAGGTTGCTGTCTATCTGAGTGTATTTCATAGTTGTGATTTGATTTGCTCAAATGTAGGTAATTGCGTTACCGAAGACAAATCCTTACCTTCCCAATCAAATTGAAAAAATGGAGCTCAACCTTAGTATTCCCGCACTGCTTTTTCCCGCCATTTCGTTGACCATGTTGGCTTACAACGCACGTTACTTGGCCATTGCTGCATTGATCCGCCAGTTGCACAAGCAGTTTGAGGAAACTTCGGCGCCACCTCTAAAACAACAAATCAACCAATTGCGGACGCGATTGGGCATCATCAAGAACATGCAGGCCACTGCCATCGTCAGTTTTTTGTTGGCCGCCGTTACCATGTTCTTGATCTATGTGGAAATGCGGGTCTGGGCCAATGTAATTTTTGGCATCAGTCTGGTTTTTTTGATGATTTCTTTGATCCTTTCCCTTCTAGAAGTACAACTTTCCACTAAAGCCTTGGGGATTCAGCTCAAAAACATGGAGAAATAATACGGGATTCCAACCAGATGTGTAGGAATTTTACGTATTTCATTTCTCCCAAAATAGCATCCGTCAATTGAAAAGGCCCATACGTCAATTCGGAAGGTGCATCGGTCAATCGGTGCCCAAAAATACCTTTAGCCCCATGTACCTTTGATCCATCATTATAGATGTATCAGAGTAAACAGTTATGCAAAAGGTAAGGGATTTGGCAATTTTTAAAAAAATAAAGGAGGTCCGGGAGTACGAATTCGGTGTCTTCTACTTTTTTGATGGATTGGTCATCTCCGAAATGAGCGAAGGTGCCACTTTCGATTGGGACAAGGCCGAAAAAATAATCAGCGTGGCCTACGAAATTTTAGGAAAGGATAAACCTGTGGCTTACATCAGCAATCGAATCCATGACTACTCCGTGGTGCCCACGGACTGGCTCAAGTTCTACAAAAACCGACATCATCTAGAGTTCTACTCCATTGTGGCCTACAATAAAAGTGGCTTGGCCAGTGTTATTTTGGAAAAGATGTTCTTCAGAAACAAAATCAGGCAGTTTTCCGATTTGGAAGATGCCGTACAATGGAGCTTGGCCAAGGTCAGTGAAAAAATGAACATGTCGGCCTGATTCTGAAATTATTTGCGACTGTTTCTTCCATGTTTTTCCACATAACGCACAATGTGCTTAGCCACGTTGATACCCGTGGCGGCCTCTATGCCTTGAAGACCCGGAGACGCGTTCACCTCAATCAATAAAGGGCCATTTTTTGATCGGATCAAATCCACACCTGCTACGCCCAACCCCAAGTGTTTGGTTGCATTAATGGCTATGAACTTTTCGCGTGGTGTTAGTTGTACGGCTTCCACTGCGGCTCCTCGGTGCACATTGGACCTAAAGTCGTCCAAGCCGCTGGTACGTTTCATGCTGGCGACAATTTTTTTGCCCACTACAATAATCCGAAGGTCTTCCCCATTGGCCTCGGCAATATATTCTTGGAGTAAAATACTCGTGTTCATGTTGTAGAGGGTATCGATTACCGATTTTGCCGACTTTTTGCTTTCCGCCAAAATAACACCCTTGCCTTGGGTGCCCTCTTGCAGTTTTATAATGACCTGCGCTCCGCCCAAAAGCTCAATTTGATCCTCTACATTGTAGGAATTGATGGAAAACACCGTTTTGGGGACAGGAATGCCTTTTTGGGACATCATCTGTAGGGTAGCGACTTTGTTCCGTGCTCGGGTAATGCCCAATGATTTGGCGGTGGTGAACACATGGTTCAGCTCAAACTGCTTTACGATAGCCGATCCGTGCCGAGTTACCGTAGTCCCAATTCGTGGCACAATGGCATCAAACTCGTCGGTGATGTTCTCCGTTCCCATATAAATCTCGGGACGGTCCCCGCCCAACTGCACCGAACATTTGGTATGGTCCACGTGCTCCACATAATGCCCGGCCCGCTCAAATTCCTCAGCAATCCTAGCCGTGGAATACACGTTAAGGCTTACGGATAAAATGGCAACATCCATGTTTTTTTGTTTGATTTTGGATTCATTGGTAATATCGGTCAAATTTCCGGGATGGCGATATCGAGGGTTTAAATCACATTAGCTTAAAATGAATCTAAATAACCTGCTTTACGATGTTGAAAGCTTGTTAAAAACTCCTTCGTGCCGTAAATTTGTGTAAAAACTGACTTCTAATGAGTTTGATAAAATCTTCGTTGGCCCGAAAGTACGTAATGGCTCTATCGGGTCTTTTTTTGGTTGTTTTTCTCACGCAACATCTTACTATCAACATTACTTCGGTCATTGACCCGGAAACCTTTAACTCCTGGTCCCATTTTATGGGCTACAATCCATTGGTGCAATTTGTACTTCAACCCATTTTGATTGCTGGGGTAATCATCCACTTTGTGATGGGTTTTGTGTTGGAAATCCAGAACAGAAAAGCTAGGGATGTGGGCTATGTAAAGTATAATGGCGCTGCCAATGCACCATGGGCTTCCCGTAACATGATTTACTCAGGTTTGGTGGTATTGGCCTTTTTGGCGTTGCACTTCTACGATTTTTGGGTGCACGAGATGGCCTACAAGTACATCGAGGCCAACCCACAGGACCCAACGCGTTACTACGCCGAAACCGTTGAAAAGTTCGCTCCAGTTTGGAGAACCGTGCTTTATGCGGTATCCTTTGTGCTGCTGGCCCTTCATTTATGGCATGGCTTCGCCTCCTCTTTCCAATCCATGGGTGTAAACAACAAGTACACTGCTGGATTTAAAAAATTTGCTAAAATATTCGCGGTCGTGGTACCCTTGGCCTTTGCATTCATCGCCGTTTACCACCACCTTAACCCAATAACACATTAAGTATGGGCATATTGAATTCCAAAGTTCCATCTGGACCCTTAGCGGACAAATGGACCAAGCATAAAAATGAAATTGACCTAGTCAACCCCGCCAACAAGCGAAACATTGATATTATTGTCGTTGGTACTGGATTGGCCGGGGGCTCCGCTGCAGCCACTTTGGCAGAGCTGGGCTACAATGTAAAAACATTCTGTTATCAAGATTCGCCTAGAAGGGCGCACTCCATTGCGGCCCAAGGAGGCGTGAACGCAGCCAAGAACTATCAAGGGGATGGCGACAGTGTTTACCGTCTTTTCTACGACACCATCAAAGGAGGTGACTACCGTTCCCGAGAGGCCAACGTGTACCGTTTAGCGGAAGTATCCACCAACATTATTGACCAATGTGTTGCCCAAGGAGTTCCCTTTGCAAGGGAATATGGGGGATTATTGGACAACCGCTCTTTTGGAGGGGTTTTGGTTTCCAGGACCTTCTACGCCAAAGGGCAAACCGGTCAACAGTTGTTGTTGGGTGCCTATGCCGCCATGAACCGTCAAATCCAACGAGGTAAAATCAAATCGTACACGCGTCATGAGATGTTGGACTTGGTTTTAGTAGATGGTAAGGCCCGAGGCATCATTGCCAGGAACTTGGTGACCGGTGAAATCGAAAGACATTCTGCGCATGCCGTTGTCATCGCTTCCGGAGGATATGGAAACTTGTTTTACCTTTCCACCTATTGTATGGGCGCCAACGTTATGGCTGCCTGGAGAACACACAAAAAAGGTGCTTTCTTCGCCAACCCGTGTTACACACAAATCCACCCGACCTGTATTCCGGTTTCGGGAGACCATCAATCCAAATTGACCTTGATGTCCGAATCACTGCGAAACGACGGTCGTATTTGGGTGCCCAAAAAATTGGAAGATGCCCAAGCCATTCGCGAGGGTCGTCTAAAGCCTACCGAATTGGCGGAAGAGGATAGGGATTACTATTTGGAAAGACGTTATCCTGCCTTCGGTAACTTGGTGCCACGGGACGTTGCCTCAAGAGCTGCCAAGGAACGATGCGATGCTGGATTCGGTGTGAACAAAACTGGCGAAGCAGTATACCTCGATTTTGATTCGGCCATAATGCGTTATGGAAGGGAAAAAGCAATGACCTCTGGAATGAAGGATGCAGACGACAAAACCATTCGCGAGCTCGGTGAAAAAATAGTGGAGGCGAAATATGGTAACCTCTTCCAGATGTACGAAAAGATTGTGGACGAAAACCCATACAAAACTCCTATGAAGATCTATCCAGCGGTGCACTACACCATGGGAGGTCTTTGGGTGGATTACAACCTGCAAACCACCATTCCTGGGTGTTATGCCGCAGGAGAGGCCAACTTTAGCGACCACGGTGCCAACCGTTTGGGTGCATCGGCTTTGATGCAAGGTCTGGCCGATGGATATTTCGTGCTTCCATACACCATCGGGGATTATTTGTCTGATGATATTAGAACTGGACCCATTCCTACGGACTCTCCTGAATTTGATGCAGCGGAAAACGATGTCCGTGAGCGCATCAAAAAATTGATGTCGGGTAGCGGTATTCACACGGTGGATTATTACCATAAGAAATTGGGTAAAATCATGTGGAACAAATGTGGGATGTCCCGAAACGAAAAAGAGCTCAAGGAAGCCATTGAAGAAATCGCCGCCTTGCGCAAGGATTTCTGGGAAAACGTAAAAGTTCCCGGAACACCGGATTCCAAGAACCAAGAATTGGAAAAAGCAGGTCGTGTGGCCGATTTCTTGGAACTGGGCGAGTTGTTTGCCAAGGATGCATTGCATAGAAATGAATCCTGTGGAGGACATTTCCGTGAAGAGTATCAAACAGAAGAAGGCGAGGCCCTTCGTGATGACGAAAACTTTAAATACGTGGCCGCTTGGGAATACGCAGGCGAGCCCAAAGATGCCAAATTGCACAAAGAAGATTTGGAATACGAGAATATCAAAGTAAAGACACGTTCATATAAATAAAATTGCTATGAAATTATATTTAAAAATATGGCGTCAAAAAGATGCGAACTCCAAAGGAGCGATGGTCGACTACACCCTTGATGGGGTAGAAAAGGACATGTCCTTCTTGGAGATGTTGGATATTTTAAACGAGGATTTGATTGCCAAGGGTGAAGAGCCTGTGGAATTCGACCACGATTGCCGCGAAGGTATTTGTGGTACTTGTTCGTTGATGATCAACGGACGTCCGCACGGTCCAGATTCTTTGATTACGGCCTGTCAGCTGCACATGCGCAGTTTTAATGATGGGGACGAAATCGTAATTGAACCTTGGAGGGCCAAAGCGTTTCCTGTGATCAAGGATTTGATTACAGATCGCAGTGCTTTCGACCGCATCCAACAGGCTGGTGGTTATATTTCCGTAAACACTTCGGGACGACCAGTGGATGCCAACGCCATTCCTATTGAAAAGGAGCATGCCGATGATTCCTTTAATGCCGCTACTTGTATTGGTTGTGGTGCCTGTGTGGCCGCTTGTAAAAATGCGAGTGCCATGTTGTTTACCTCAGCCAAAGTATCCCAGTTTGCCCTATTGCCACAGGGACAGGTAGAAGCTGCAGAGCGCGTTCAGAACATGGTGCGCCAAATGGATTTGGAAGGATTCGGTAACTGCACCAATACTGGTGCTTGCGAAGTAGAGTGCCCTAAAGGTATTTCTTTGGAGAACATTGCACGTATGAACCGCGAATACTTATCCGCTACGTTGAAAGGATAAATCGTATCATATTTTATTATAGAGAACCCAAATTCCAAAAGGAGTTTGGGTTTTTTGTTATATTATGGTATGTCCAAAGAGTATCCAAAAGAACGCATTAAAGTACCCCGTTTCAACGAGGAATCAGGTTTTTACACCACTCCTCAGCGCTCCAAGATTATGGGAAAGATCCGTGGTAAAAATACCAAGCCGGAGCTCGTCTTTAGGAAAGCATTGTGGCAATCGGGCTACCGATACCGCATCGATTATAAAAAGCTTATCGGCAAGCCAGATATTGCCCTTAAAAAGTATAAAACCGTCATTTTCATTGATGGGGAATACTGGCACGGCCATAATTGGGAGGAGCGCAGGGAGAAAATCAAAACGAATCGGGAGTTCTGGATTCCAAAAATCGAACGGAACATGCAGCGTGACCAAGAGGTAAATCAAGCCTTAAAAGAAAAGGGCTACACGGTGTTTCGGTTTTGGGAAACGGAAGTAAAGAAAAACTTGGACGATTGCCTCGAAGAGGTGCTTACCCACCTTAATCAAGTCAAAGCTGCTTTTTCACAATCCTGAACACCTGCAACACATCGTCCAACGGCAACTCAAAATCCTGAAATTCCGGCGAAGTGTTTAGGTTATGGCAAAGCAAGGCCCTTTTGTCCTTGTTATACCCTGTAAGCCGCTTACAGATAATCCGGTCCACACAAACAAGTATGTAAGATTCGTTCCAAAAGGTCTCCTTGTTGCGAGCCAAGGACTCTTTTTTTACTTCCAATCCAAGGACATACGACTTGTTGGGAATGGATGCAGCGCTGGAGTCGTTCATGGAGTCGCCGGAGACTTCAAAAATACGATGGGGTTCCTCGGTCAAGAAATCAATAATGAACCCTCCTTGGAATGGATTGGTGAATTTGTCCGTCTTTAATGATTTGATATACTTTTGATGCCACTCCACCAGCACCAAAGGAGCCATTACCAAATATTTTCCATGCTCCAAGGGGTAGAATACACTGCCATGTTTGGTAAACGGTTGGCGCTTGGTATAGGCCTCTCCCATATCGTTCACCTCGTGCATGTAGAGCTCGGCGATGGTAAGACCAAAATATTCGGCAATCTTGGTCAAATTTTTTATAGGAATGTTGGCATCCTTTCTTTCGTAGAGCTGAATCGTGCGTAAACTCACGCCAATTTCCTGACCCAATTGCGATTGACTAATATTATTTTTTCGTCTTAATTGCTTAATTATATACATTTATTTCTATATTGTGTAATATTGTTACGCAATAAGCTCTCAACGCAGCAATTTCTCTAGTTTTCTGTAATTGGGTTACAGGCCAAATATAGAAAATAGGATTTGACCCCAACATATAATTATTTAAACTCGAATTATATATGGGTTCCATTAAAGGCCTAGGGCCATTTCTAGAAAAAGATTCCATTTTTACGGAAGAGGATTACGGAAAACCGATCAGCGAGCGACTGTCCCAAGTGCTCCGCCGTAATGCAACCAAAAACGATTTTGCCAATATTGCTATTCAGAGCAATGTAAGCTTTTCAACCATTCGGGATGTGGTGTACCGTACCAACAGCTTGACCAAAGTGAACGCAATGGCGATTTCCTTGCTCATCCATGCGGCTTTTGAAAATTCCTTTGCCTACAAATTGCAGGCCGAAGGGGATATTATGTATTTGAGCAATTTACTTAAGGTCTAAGCGCAGGAGCCAATCGGTCTGTTTGTCGTTTCCAATGTAATAGGGATGCTCACCAAATTTGACAAACCCATGGCGTTTGTAAAAGGCTATGGCCTTTGGATTATGCTCCCAAACCCCTAGCCAAATGAATTCTTTATGGAATTTTTTTGCAATGGACTCGATTTCATTTAACATCCAGGCACCAATTTGCATGCCTTGATATTCCCGGGCTACATAAATGCGCTCTATTTCCATCGCTCGCGGATGATGCACGTCCGTTTGTGCGGAAGCTACATTGAGTTTCATGTAGGCTACCCGTTTGGATGAGTTGTGTACAAAATAAAAATGGGTGTAGATATTGGACAATTCCTTGGCAAGTTTCCGGGGGTGGAAGGCTTCTTGTAGATATGCCTTAAAGTCCTCTGGATTATTGTCTTTTTCAAATGCTTCGGCAAAGGTGGTTTTGGACATTTCCACCAGATCATCCAGATCGGTCAAGGTACATTTGCGAAGCGATAGGTGCATAGGGTTGGTTTTGCCTAAAATTATCGCAAAAAAAAGAGCCGAACAATACGTTGGCTCCATATTTTTCAGGGGGATTTAAACTGGATGACCTAAAGCATGAACAGCTTTTTGATCAAAAGCATAAAACCTGTGAAAAAATCGTTTCTGTAAACTTGAACATTCTCGTTCATCGTAGTGTTAGATTTTAGTGCCATGGTTCAATCGGTTTGTGGTTAATTTGGGTAACAATTTCGTTATAACCAAATATATAATCGTTGAATGGCAATATAAAACTATTGTTGTGTAATGGCAATATTATGTTGTATAAATTAAGCCGTTTAGTATTAAATTTGCATTTCTGGAATTTCACCTTCCACGACCAATTTACCTTCGGTAGCTGCTTGAATTTCTTCAATGGAAACTCCCGGTGCCCGCTCCAATAGTTTAAAGCCCTCCGGTGTTACCTCCAACACGGCCAGATTGGTCACTATCTTGGTTACGCAACCGACCCCTGTCAAGGGCAAGGTGCACCTTTTCAACAATTTGGATTCTCCCGCTCTGTTGGTATGCATCATGGCCACGATAATATTTTCTGCCGAAGCTACCAAGTCCATGGCGCCTCCCATTCCCTTGACCATCTTCCCGGGAATCTTCCAGTTGGCGATATCACCATTTTCCGCTACTTCCATGGCCCCTAAAATGGTGAGGTGGACATGTTGCCCGCGAATCATGCCAAAACTCAAGGCAGAGTCAAAAAAGGACGCTCCCGGCAAGGTGGTTATAGTCTGTTTTCCGGCATTGATAATATCGGCATCTTCCTCTCCTTCAAACGGGAATGGACCCATGCCCAAAACCCCATTCTCACTTTGAAACTCTACACTGATGTCGTCCCGGACAAAATTGGCCACCAAGGTGGGTATTCCGATACCGAGGTTGACGTAGTAACCGTCCTTGACCTCTTTTGCAATTCGTTTTGCTATTCCGTTTTTATCTAACATATTATTTTCTTTTGTAAAACACCCCTAAAGTCCTCTCAAAGGGACAATTGCTATTTCCTTTCACGGACGGTTCGCTGCTCAATGCGTTTCTCATAGTTTTTACCTTGGAAGATACGCTGCACAAATATTCCGGGAATATGGATCTGGTTGGGGTCCAAGCTCCCCGCGGGCAGCAGTTCTTCCACCTCAGCCACGGTAATGGTCGCTGCGCCACACATGCACGGGTTAAAGTTCCTTGCTGTTCCCTTAAAGATCAAGTTTCCGGCCTCATCGCCCTTCCACGCTTTCACAAAGGCAAAATCCGCCTTGAAGGCAGGTTCCAGTACATACATTTTTCCATCGAACTCCCTTGTCTCTTTGCCCTCGGCCACTTCGGTACCGTAGCCTGCAGGAGTGTAAAAAGCAGGGAAACCAGCTTGGGCAGCCCTACATTTTTCGGCCAAGGTCCCCTGTGGGGTCAGTTCCACTTCCAGTTCACCGCTCAACATTTGTCGTTCAAACTCATCATTCTCGCCCACATAGGATGATATCATTTTTTTGATCTGACGCTTTTGCAACAAGAGTCCAAGGCCAAAATCATCCACTCCTGCGTTGTTGGAGATGCAGGTGATGTCCTTGATGCCCAAACGGACCAATTCGTCAATGGCATTTTCCGGTATTCCACATAGGCCAAACCCCCCCAGCATGAAGGTCATTCCATCTTCTACCCCCTTCAAAGCCTCAGAAACGTTGGCAACTGTTTTATTGATCATAGAATTCGTATTTATTTGCCCTGAAATTACGATTTAAATAAAAAAGCCCCAAGCAAATTAAGATATGCTTGAGGCTTTGTTAAGAAATAAGTTCTTGTTTAAAAATCCAAGTCGTCCAGATCGTCTTCTGTATCGATTAAATCTTCTTCTTCGTCCTGTTGTTTTGTGCAATCAATGTTGATGGACAGCTCTTCGGGTGCTTCAAACTCCTCCTTGGATACATTCAGTTCTTCGTTGGCGTAGTTCTTCTTCATATAGAGTGCCCAAATAGGCAATGCCATAGATGCCCCTTGTCCGTACAAAAGACGGTTAAAGTGTATAGATCTGTCTTCTCCCCCGACCCAAACACCTGTGACCAGATTCGGCACCATCCCCATAAACCAGCCATCACTCTGGTTTTGTGTGGTTCCGGTTTTACCTGCAATGGGATTGGTGAGTTCGTACGGATATCCAGTGATAATCTCTTTGTATACGGTTTGATTTTTTCCGTAGGTGTGCCGTAATCTTCCGCCTGAACCATATTCGGTAACTCCTTCCAATAGGTTCACCATGGCGTAAGCGACATCTTTGCTCAATACATCCTTCGTCTCTGGTGTGTACTCAAAAAGTACCGTTCCGTTTTTGTCCTCAATACGGGTCACCATGACAGGCTTCACGTAAACTCCTTGATTGGCATAGGTTCCAAATGCGCCGACCATTTCATAGACGCTCACATCGGGCGTACCCAATGCGATGGAAGGCACTTCGGGAATTTCTTTGGTAACCCCCATACTTTTTGCGATGGACGCCACCGACCCAGGTCCCACCCGATCAATAAGCTGGGCTGTAATGGTATTGACAGAATTGGCCAATGCACTTTTAAGGGTCATATCCTCACCGGAGTACTTTCCGTCCGAATTTTTTGGGCACCACGCAGCCATATTCCCATGTTTCCCGGGTTCAATGCAATATTGGTTATCGGGCAAAGTATAGCAGGGTGAATAGCGTAATTGGTCTATGGCCGCAGCGTAGACGAAGGGCTTAAATAATGACCCCGCTTGTCTAGATCCTTGAATTACGTTGTCGTACTGAAAGTGCTTGTAATCGATTCCTCCTACCCATGCCTTTACGTGGCCTGTTTGTGGTTCCATGGACATCATGGCGGTACGTAGAAAAGTTTTATAGTATCGGATGGAATCCATTGGGGTCATGATGGTGTCCTTTTCAAAAGAATCGCTGTTCCAATCAAAAACGGTCATTTCCGTTTTTTCCCGGAAGGTGGCTTCGATATCTTTTTCGGACAGTCCTTCGCGTTTAAGGTGGCGCCATCTCGCAGAACGTCTCATGGCGCTGCGCATAATCGTATCAATGGCTCCTCTACTCACATCCAAGAAGGGTGCGGTGGGATTTCGGTCGGGGGTATTTTGGTGGAAAAACTCGGCCTGAAGGTTTTTCATGTGCTCCTGAACCGCTTCTTCCGCATTTCGCTGCATTCTGGAATCTATGGTAGTGTAGACCTTTAACCCATCGAGGTAAATATTGTATTTCTCACCATCCGGTTTGGGGTTTTCTTCCACCCATTGGTTTAGGAAGCGTTGCATGTACATCCTAAAATAGGTGGCAAGACCTTCCCTGTGGGATTCAGGGTTAAAATTGATTTTCATCTCCAAACTTTGAAGGGAATCTTTTTCTTTTTCGGAGATATAACCGTATTTGGCCATTTGCCCCAAAACCGTATTCCTGCGGTTCAATACAAGTTCTTCTCTACGGATGGGATTGTAAAGGGATGAGTTCTTCAGCATGCCCACCAATACCGCAGATTCTTCGGTTCTTAGGTCGGCGGGTTCCTTTCCAAAATAAATTCTTGCAGCGGAACGGATACCATCGGCATTGTAATTGAAATCATAAATGTTCAAGTACATCGCTATGATTTCCTCCTTGGTATAATTCCGTTCCAAGCGTGTGGCTATCACCCATTCCTTGATTTTTTGAATAAGCCGTTCTATTCCTCCTGATGGTTTTTGAGTAAAAAGCAATTTTGAGAGCTGTTGGGAAATAGTACTTGCCCCACCTCTTGAACCTAAATAGGCTATAGCCCTGAGTGTTCCTCTGGCATCGATTCCGGAATGGTCATAATAACGGGCATCTTCGGTAGCTACCAGGGCATCCACTATATTTTGGGGCAGGGTCTCATAATCCACCCATGTACGGTTGTCGTCCAAATAGAGTTTTCCCAAGGTTTCGCCATCGGAGGAAATAAACTCGGTGGCCAGATTGGTCTCCGGGTTTTCCAACCGCTCAAAGGTTGGCATTTCGCCAAACACCCCCCATGAGGCCAATAAAAAGATAAGGACCACGGCCAATACTCCTGATCCGAACAAAATCCAAAACCATTTAATAAAGGGAAGAAAGTTTTGCTGCTGTTTTTTTTGACGCTTTTTTGCCATTATAATTTGGGTGCTTTTTCTATTTCCAAACCAACATCTGTTACGCCTTCCAAAATGTGAAGGCCTTCCACATCGCCATTTTTGCGCATGGCGTGGGAAATGTTCACCTTATATACGCCAGAATCGGGAAAATCGATCTTTTCCTTGTACCAAAGTTTGTTTTCCTTGATACTTCCCATTCCTTTTCCCAGCCATTCCCCGCTCGGTTCTGCCATACGGTACTCCAATGTATCCTTAACGGTGTTTCCGCTGGGATATTCCAGTTCGGTAATCAAAAATAGGTTGCTAAAAGCAAAAGTGTCATCATTTCTAATGTTGATGAACAGGTTGTAGGTCTGGGTAGAGTCCAATTCGGAAAATTGAAAATCAACTCCTTGATCCATCTGCCATTTACCGTCGGTGATGGGTTGATAATCCGAGTAGACCAATAGTTCATTGCAGGAGGATAGGGCAAGAACCAGCACCAGTGGCAACAGCAATTTATTTCGCATTTGGAGATGCTTTAGATTTTGGTTTTCTGCGCTTCTTTTTTCTACGCTTTTTTCTGTTTGGCCGATCAAATCGGGTAAGGCTGTCTTGCCCGACCACATTTTCGAAAGTGGTTTTATCCTCGGTAACATTGTCCGCGGCATATTCTTCGAGACTGGCCACTTTTTGGTTCTTTTTGTTGAGTTCCAAAATCTCCAGTACCTGATCTTTGGAAAGCGTATGCCAAGTAGCAGGTTCATCCTTGTAAGAGAACCAAAGTGTTTCTTTAAAAATATCGGCTTTTTGGCAAAATGCGATGCCCTTCTGTGTTTTTAACTTACAATCGGACGGCGGGAAGTTTTTGAGCGCTTCCAAATACATATCGAGCTCGTAATTGAGGCAGCACTTTAATTTACCGCATTGGCCCGCTAATTTCTGTGGGTTGAGGGCCAGTTGTTGGTACCGGGCGGATGCCGTGCTCACCGACCTAAAATCGGTCAACCAAGTGGAACAGCAAAGCTCCCGACCGCAGGACCCGATGCCTCCCAAACGTTGGGCTTCTTGCCTATATCCTATCTGGCGCATTTCAATCCGGATACCGAAGGCTTTCGCCATATCCTTGATCAATTGTCGAAAATCCACACGGTCCTCAGCAGTATAGTAAAAGGTGGCCTTGGAACCATCTCCTTGGAATTCCACATCGCTCAGTTTCATTTCAAGTTTTAGGGAAATGGCAATCTCCCGCGAACGCTTTTTGATTTCCTCTTCGCGGTCCCTACATTTTTGCCAAATATCAATGTCCCGTTGACTGGCCTTTCTGTAAACTTTTGGAAGGTTCTTATCGTCCGGAGAAACTTTTTTTCGTTTCATCTGGATGCGAACCAGCTCTCCGGTAAGGGTTACTACCCCAACATCGTGGCCGGATTTGGCCTGGGTGGCCACCACATCACCAATGGACAAGGTGAGGTTCTCCGTATTCCTGAAAAATTCCTTTCTGCTGTTTTTAAAACGTACCTCAACGCAATCAAAAGGTTTTTGACCGTTGGGCAACGACATATTGGAAAGCCAGTCAAAGACTGTGAGCTTGTTACAACCATCAGTGCCGCAAGTACCATTGTTCTTGCACCCACGCGGTTGTCCATCCTTGCCGGTTGAACAACTGCTACACGCCATATTTAATATCTTGATTGGGGAGCCAAAAAAAGCAAACTGTCTGTTCTAGCGCGGACCGGAAGTCCATCTTACATAGGGAAATCCAAACCATACATCCACCACGCCGATGAAAGAACCTGTTTTGCTACACTGTTTGAGCAGCCCCAATAGGGTTCATAAAAAATTACTTGATGTAAATATAGTACAATTTGTGGCAGTAGTGAAATGCTACTTCTTGTATTTCAACACGGGAGAGCGTCCTTTTTTGAATATTTTGTTGCTGGCTCCCTTGCCCTTACGCAAACGTTTTTGTTCCTCGTAGGGCAGTGCATGCACTTCCATACAATCCACCGAACAACAATTGTTCATTTCCTTGGCACAATCATCACATTGGATAAACAACAAATGGCATGCTTCGTTTGCACAGTTGACATGGGTATCACAAGGCTTTCCGCATTGATGGCAATGTGCGATCACATCTTCGGAGATGCGTTCACCGCGCCTATGGTCAAAAACAAAGTTTTTGCCCAAGAATTTGTTTTCCAATTGCTTTTCGCGCACTTGTCGGGTATATTCGATAATGCCGCCTTCCAGTTGAAAAACGTTTTTGAAGCCTTTGTGCTTGTAGTAGGCACTGGCCTTCTCGCAACGGATGCCTCCGGTGCAGTACATCACGAGGTTCTTGTCCTCTTTGTGTGCGGCCAAATCCTTTTCGATGATGTCCAACGAATCGCGGAAGGTATCCACATCTGGGGTAATGGCATTTTTAAAGTGCCCTATCTCGCTTTCGTAGTGGTTGCGCATATCTACCAGAACGGTATTTTCATCTTCGATAAGCTGATTAAACTGTTCCGCGCCTACGTGTATGCCCTTATTGGTGACGTCAAAGGTATCATCGTTCAATCCATCGGCCACGATTTTATCGCGTACCTTAACCTTTAATTTCAAAAAGGACTTGTTGTCCTGCTCAATGGCAATGTTTAATCTTACATTTTCCAAAAAGGTGATGCTGTCCAAATGCTCCTTGAAGCTATTGAAATTATCTGCTGGCACCGAAAGTTGTGCATTGATTCCTTCGTGGGCCACATAAATGCGCCCGAGAACTTCCATTTGGTCCCAAGCCAAAAAAAGATGGTTTCGTAAAATCTGTGGATTGCCTATGTGTGCATATTTGTAGAAAGAGATGGTAAGCCGATCTTTCCCGGCCTCCTCAATAAGCGCCTCCCTTTCCTTTGCACTTAATGTGTTGTACAGTTGCATGCTATACCGGATTAAGTTTTAAGAATGGTTCTTTTAAATGTGCGGCAAAGATAGAAAATTAAGGGAGAGCAAACTAAAAGGGCCGCGAAGGCCCCTTTAATCCATTACTACTTTCTCATAGCAGCGTTCTCTTTCTCATAGCAATTGCGAGCCAAAAGGCTCTATGGAGATGAGTTAGTACTTTAAGGATGTAATGTTATTAAAAAGGTTGCGTGCCCTTTTTTTCATGTGGAAAGAAATGGTATTTTAGCCTTCCTAATATTTTTTACCATGAGCAACGAGAAAGAAGCAAAATTAAAAGCCCTTAAACTAACCCTGGACAAGTTGGACAAAACCTACGGTAAAGGTGCTGTCATGAAAATGGGGGACAGTGTTGTGGAAGATGTTGAAGTGATTCCTTCCGGCTCATTGGGACTGGATATTGCCCTAGGTGTGGGCGGTTACCCCAAAGGAAGAGTGGTGGAAATCTACGGTCCTGAATCCTCGGGTAAAACTACGCTGACTTTACACGCCATTGCCGAAGCACAAAAAGCAGGAGGTATTGCCGCTTTTATTGATGCTGAACACGCTTTCGACCGTTTTTATGCCAAAAAATTAGGGGTGGATATCGACAACTTGATCATATCCCAACCCGATCATGGGGAACAAGCTTTGGAAATTGCCGACAACCTGATCCGTTCTGGGGCCATCGACATTGTTATTGTGGATTCCGTAGCTGCCTTGACCCCAAAAAGTGAAATTGAAGGGGAAATGGGGGATTCCAAAATGGGATTGCATGCGAGGCTCATGTCGCAAGCTTTGAGAAAGCTTACCTCCACTATCAGCAAAACAAAATGTACTGTAATTTTCATCAACCAGTTGCGGGAAAAAATCGGGGTCATGTTCGGTAATCCTGAAACGACCACGGGTGGTAACGCCCTAAAGTTTTATGCTTCGGTGCGATTGGATATTAGAAGGTCTACCCAGATTAAGGATACGCACGGCGAAGTCCAAGGAAACAAGACTAGGGTAAAGGTGGTCAAAAACAAAGTGGCACCTCCCTTCAAAACGGCTGAATTCGACATCATGTACGGAGAAGGAATTTCCAAGATCGGGGAAATACTCGATTTGGGAGTAGCTTACGAAATCGTGAAGAAAAGCGGTTCTTGGTTCAGTTATGGCGATACAAAACTTGGACAAGGCCGGGATGCCGTAAAATCGCTCTTGCTGGACAATCCAGAGCTTGCAGAAGAATTGGAAGCCAAGATCAAGGAAGCCATTGCCGCAGTAAACCAGTAATCTTTTTATCGATTTTTCTGGCAGATTGACATTGGCCTTTTCAAATCCTACGCAACCCTTGTGTATACCATACATCTTAGGGAAAAAGGATTAATTATGAAAAAAGTGCTGATGCCCTTCTTATTGATTGTGGCATGCTCATGGTTCATCTCCTGTGAGGTGGACGATGATTCCCCCAATTTTTACTTTACCTCGCTGACCACGGTCGAGGCCCAAATGCCCGAATCGTTCGAGTTTGGGGAAACCTACGATATTGAAGTAACCTACCTAAGGCCAAATGGCTGTACCTTTTTTGAAGGCTTTAATGTGTCACAAACGGCAGAAACCGGTCGCGATGTTGTCGTGGTAGGCTCCGTGCTCACCGATGAGGACACTGTATGTACGCAAGCTGTAGAAGAAGTTGTGGCCACCTTAAAATTTAATGTAATTTACACCAAAGACTATGTCTTCCGATTTTATGCGGGCGATGATGAAGACGGCAACCCGACCTTTTTGGAGTACACCGTCCCGATTGCAGAAACGGAGAACACAAATCAATAACAACAAAAATCCAACATTGACCAACATTTGGATCTTGAAGAACTGATATATCATTGTCAAAAGGGAAACCGACAGGCACAAGCTGAACTATACCGGAGATATTCCGGTATTCTTTTCGGGATGTGCCTCAAGTATTCTCGGAACAAAACGGAGGCAGAAGACAATCTGCACGATAGTTTTATGACCATTTTTGACAAGATCGATCAATACGGTTTCAAAGGATCTTTTGAAGGCTGGATTAAACGGATTACGGTAAACACCGTTCTTCAAAAATACAGAAAGGACCAACACCTAAATGTAGTTTCCGAGAATACCGAAGATGAGGAAGATGTGGACACCGATGGTACCGACATCAGTCTCTCCACTTTACTGGGATACATTCAGGAACTGCCGCACAAATATCGGCTCACCTTCAACCTTTATGTGCTGGACGGTTATAGCCACAAGGAAATAAGTGAGATGTTAGGGACATCCACCGGAACTTCCAAATCAAATTTGGCTCGGGCCAAGGCGATTTTGAGGGAAAAAATAGAAAAAACCAAAATAAACATTGCTTAAACGAAATGACAATGGGGAAAAAGAATTTAGAGCAATTGTTCAAGGAACGCTTTAGCGATTTCCATGAGGCGCCCGACCCGAAGGTCTGGGCCTCCATCGAAGCTTCCTTGGACCAGAAAAAAAGAAAGAAACGCGCCTTTCCCATTTGGTGGAGCCTTGGCGGCGTTGCTGCTGCATTGGTTTTGTTGCTACTGGTAGCAAACCCTTTTACGGAAGACACCATAGAACCACAGGTGATTTCTGAAAAGGAAAACGTTGCATCGCCCAAAACCATGGACAAGTCGGAATCCGATATTACCAAAGATGGGACAAACACGAAAGCAACTCCTGAAAATCAAGAGGGTTTGGTGAGCAATACTGATGATGGAACCACTATCAACAAAGAAAAGCCGCTGCCCAACAACAATTTAAATAAAAACCAGGCCTCCTTGGCCCAGAACGCCGAGCAGAACACGCTTGAAAACCGTTTAAAGGCCAATAATAAAACCAATCGGTATGCTTTGGGCGAAAATGATGGGCAGACCACTAAGGGAACTGCTATGGACGGTAATGAAGGTATTGTGTCTTCTGAAAGTCCTAAAAATCAGTCCAACAATGAAACGGCTTCAGCCGCAGCCGAAATGGCAGCGATTGACGAGGAACAGCAGGTGACTGAAAAGCAGTCCATTTATGATGCCATAGCCGAGCAGAACGAAATTGAGGAGGCCGTCGTCCAAAACAAGTCTGGCAAATGGTCCGTTGGGCCCTCGGTGGCGCCTGTATACTTTGACGCCTCAGGCGATGGCTCGCCCATAGACCCCAGTTTTGCATCCAACTCCAAATCAGGAAAGGTTAACTTGAGTTATGGTGTTAACGTGGCCTACGAGGTGGGAAAAAAGCTAAAAATACGATCAGGGGTGCATCGGGTCAACTTTGGATACAACACCAATGATGTTGTGTTTTCCTCTACCTTGAGATCCGCCTCCAACGACAGGATCGAAAACATCAACTACGATCCAAACGCCCTATCCATCGTTGTGGAGAGCAAAAACAATGCAAAAGATGCACTCGCCGTCAATTCCAAGGAGATTGCCTTGAACGAAGCAGCCGCCTTTGATGGTTCCATGGTACAACAACTGGGTTATATTGAAGTTCCCTTGGAGTTGAATTATGCCGTTGTGGATAAAAGATTTGGAGTTGATGTTATCGGTGGGGTAAGCTCCCTGTTTTTGGTAGACAATGCCGTATTGCTGGAATCCAATGAACTCATCACCGAAGTGGGCGAAGCCAATAACATCAATTCGACGAATTTTAGCGCCAATTTTGGTATGGGGCTCAATTACAAGTTTTCACCCAAAATACAGATCAATGTAGAACCTGTGTTCAAATACCAATTGAACACCTTTTCCAATGTTTCCGGCAACTTTAGGCCATATTCCATTGGTGTGTACAGCGGATTTAGTTTCAGGTTCTAGCATCTAAGACGTTGGTTAGGAAGATTGCTCCTTTAAGCAATCATTCGAGCGCTCTATCCTTAGGGCGCTTTTTTTTATAAAACATTCGCATATTTTTCTTACTTTTTCCACATCAACACTAACCAAAGGATTGATACTGTGACCGCTGAGAATTTTGAGGACATCCTTGTGTACTTTTCCAAATCGTTGATGGGAAAGGAAAACGAAGAGGATATTCTTTGGGATGTCGCCAAGAATTGTATCGCCAAACTGGGCTTTGTGGACTGCGTGGTCTACTTGGTCAATCACAACAATGTCCTTATTCAAAAGGCAGCCTACGGTCCCAAGAACCCAAAAGACCGTACCTTGCACAACCCGGTGGAAATCCCCGTTGGGCACGGAATCACTGGGGCGGTGGCCAAAACACGTCAAGCGGAATTGATTGTGGACACTTCCCAAGACCCCCGATATATCGAGGATGATGACAACCGGCTTTCCGAAATCTGTGTCCCCATTACCTATGAGGACCAACTCTACGGCGTTATCGATTGTGAGCACCCCGAAAAAGGATTTTTTACGGAGCGCCACCTCAAGATGTTATCCGCCATTGCCTCCATTTGCGCCATAAAAATTAAGAGTGTGCGCGCCAATCTGGAGCTTTTGGAAAAGCAGGACAAGCTTTTTCAGATACGGGAGGAAATGATGGAGCTAAAGTTGAAAGCCCTGAATTCCCAGTTGAACCCCCATTTTATTTTCAACTCGCTCAATGCCATCCAGTATTTTATAACGGCACAAAAAACCAAGCTGGCCTTGGATTACTTTTCCACCTTTAGCCGTTTGGTCCGATATTACCTTAAACAATTGGGAGAGGACACCACGCCATTGTATCACGAAATCGATATGCTGCACTGGTACCTAAAGCTTCAAAAGCTGAGGTATGATGACTCTTTTGCCTACACCATTTCCATAGAAAAGGACAATCACAATATCGAGGAAGCCATTATTCCATCTTTCATCATCTTGATGCTCTTTGAGAACATTGTGGAACAATCATCCATCAACCAAGAAATTGACCAACATTTCCATATCGATATTAAATCAACCACAACATCGGTGATCCTAAAAGTGGAGTATCATTGTAAAAATTTAGATCCCCATGTTCCAAAAAACCTGGATTACCGGGAAGATATCCTAAAGTGGAAAGACCAAGTGCGACTTTTGAATACGGTCAAAGGCTACAGCATCGCCCACCAAACATCCAGTGTGCGGGCCAAGGGAATGTACAAGAAAAGCATCTTGTTGCAACTCCCGAATTTGGTTTAGGCCAAATCCTTTAAAATTACGGTCCTTACCTCTTCGCGTAACGTGGAAGTATCCTCCGCGCTCAAAATGCCCGTTTCGAAGAATGGATGCACCTTTGCCCTGATCCTTCCTGGTCCACCGCTTAAAAAGGTAAAGGAGAACCGTTTTTTATTGTCCAAAAAGGTGATGGGTACCACGGGGATTTTATGGGCAATCGCCATTTTAAAAGCGCCATCCTTAAATTGGTCCAGAACAATTTCTTCTTCCGGGACACCGCCTTCAGGAAAAATACAGATACTCAAGCCTTGGTTCAGCCGTTTTTGGGCCCTTCGGTAAACCCCCGTTCTACTCTTTACGCTGTCCCTGTCCACCAAAATACATACCCTTTTATAGAAAAATCCAAAAATGGGAATACCTACCAGTTCTTTTTTGCCCACGAACACAAAGGGATTACGGCTAACGATGAGCATCAGCATAATATCGAGCATACTGGTATGGTTGGCCACCAACATATAACTTTTGCCCTTTTCCATACGCTGTTGCCGTTCAATTTTGGGAAAACAGCCCATCCCGTACAAAATAGGCACGGCCCAAAAGTTGCGTGCCAGCCAAAAAAATTGATGATAGGTCTTTTCGGAAATCGTAAAAAGCAGCAATAATGGAAAAAACAACAGTATAGGTACGGTAACTAGGATATAGAACCATACCCGGTACAAAACATGCCCCACATTTCTCACCACACCTAACATAGGGCCAAATGTAAAGTATTTCGGAATTTTCATTCGGTACATAGCCTATCTTTTAGACGAAGTACTTCTTTTTTAATACGCAGGGGATGCTTACTTTTACGCGCAAAAAACGAAGCATGGCGCGAATTCTGACCGGGATACAAAGTACAGGAACACCCCATTTGGGGAATATTTTAGGGGCCATTATGCCTGCTATTGACATGGCCCAAGACCCCAAGAACGATTCCTTTCTCTTTATTGCCGATATGCATTCCCTAACCCAAATCAAGGACGGGGAACTTTTGCGCAACAACACCTACGCCATTGCCGCCGCATGGCTCGCCTTTGGCCTTGATATTGAAAAAACCGTTTTCTACCGACAGAGCGATATTCCACAGACCGCAGAACTGGCGTGGTACCTGAGCTGTTTTTTCCCGTACCAACGATTGACGCTGGCCCATTCCTTTAAGGACAAAGCCGACCGGCTGGAAGATGTAAATGCGGGCCTATTTACCTACCCTATGTTGATGGCAGCTGATATCTTATTGTATGATGCCAACATTGTCCCCGTAGGAAAAGATCAGTTGCAACATTTGGAAATGACCCGCGATGTGGCTGCCCGCTTCCACAACCAAATGGGCGAAACCTTTGTGATGCCCGAAGCCAAGGTGCACGAACAAACCATGTACGTTCCCGGGACCGATGGTGAAAAAATGAGCAAAAGCCGCGGTAACCTCATCAATCTGTTCCAAACCGACAAAAAATTGCGCAAGCAGATCATGGGCATTGTTACCGATAGTACGCCCATGGAAGACCCCAAGGACCCTAGCACGGACAATGTTTTTGCCCTCTACAAGCTTTTGGCAGCTCCCGAGCAAATCGAAGAAATGAGTGCCAACTATTTGGCCGGAAACTATGGTTATGGCCATGCCAAGCAAGCCTTGTACGAACTGATCTTGGAAAAATTTGAAGAGCCCCGCGAAAAGTTCGAGTATTACATGACCCACACCAACGAAGTGGACGAAGCACTCGCCTTTGGCGCCGAAAAAGCACGTAAAGTGGCCGATGGGGTATTGGCAAGGGTACGTGAAAAGTTGGGATACTAACAGTTCATCCGAAATTGAAGCCACCGACTGGGAACCAGCAACCCTAATAAATACTTGTAAAAACCTTGATTTTTCTTCCAAGACCGATTAAACCTCGATTTACCGTGGTAAAGTTTCGATGAACAACAACCAAAATCAGGGCGACTGTTCTGTTTGTGCATTTATGGATGAACTGGCCTCGAAATAGTTCAAAACTGGGCTGTTTCTTGTCATTTCGACATAAGGAACGAAGTGATGATGGAGAAATCCTATAAAAAACTCAAGTTCAAACTCAAAGGTCAAGCGCAAGTTTCAATTTCAAGGTTTAAGCCAAAAAAAATTCATTTCAAATGACAAAGAACCCTATTGGTGCCAATTCGTGAAATTAGTGTAAACTGCCCACTGCCTACTGCTGACTGACTTCCGACTTCCAACTACCCATCAAACCAAGTCTATTTTCTATAGTCTTTTCTCTCTTGATTCTTGGCTCTTGGTTCCTCACTAAACTTGGTTCGCGATACATTTTTTGGCTCCTTTTTTCAAAAACTCACCAAAAAACACTCGAACTGACAAACAAATATTTGCTTCCGGCTTCGGACTTCCGATAGATTTCTCAACTTCCCCCTCGACTCATTTCGACTACGCTCAATGACCGCCCATCAGCGACCCTGTAACTGCTGTCGACTACCTACTCCCGATAGATTTCTCACTTCGTTTCGAAATGACATCCTAATCACTGACTTCCGGCTTCGGACTCCTGACTTCGGACTACCAACCCGTAACACGGAACTCGTAACTCATAACTCTTATCCCTTAACTTCCGACTCCTAACTCAAAATTAAAAAGCCGAGCGAATGCCCCCTCGACTGCCCCCTCGACTGCGCTCGGGGTGACAGCTCGAAATGATGTCTTAACTCATAACTCCTGACTTCTACCCCGTAACCCGGAACTCGTAACTCGTAACTCGTAACTCTTAATTTCGACTCCTGCCCAAAAAACAAAAAGCCGAGCGAATGCCCGGCTTCTTTGCTTAGGTTAAGTGCCCCAAATGGGAAATATTATTCTAGACCAAAATACGCGGCTACTTGGTTGTAATCGCTAGTGTCCACCCCAGCAGCTTTTAGCTCGGCCATGATGTCTTCACTGTTCTTACCAGCTATAGTAGTCTCAATGGCAACCACAACCAACTGTTTATATTCTCCACCAGGAACCATATAAGAGTTGTTATTCCAATCGTAAAAATTAACAACAATGTCACCATTTACAGGATTTGTATGTACTCGTGTATAATAAATGTTATTGACTAAAGGTCCAGGTATAGAGTACCTTAAATTTGACTTATGGTCCAAATAAAATAGATATGCATAATTCAATGGCTCATCAATGAAATCATTGAGACTTCGAACCAATTGCGAATAAGATGGTTCCAACCCAAGACTATATTGAAACTCAAGTACGTTAGCGTTACCATTTGTACCGTCCGCACCTTGGCAATCCATGGCATCAAAATTACCATCGTCGTTAATATCCTCTTCCGCATCACCGACACCATTGCCGTTAAGGTCCCAACAGCTAATACCATCGGCTCCGTCTGCACCATCAGCTCCTACAGCACCTGCTGCTCCAGCAGGTCCTTGTGGACCCTGCGGTCCAGTTTCCCCATCCTCTCCCGAACAGGAAACTAAACTTACTGCCATGCACAACATGGCCATACATACTAATTTTAAAGTTTTCATAATTTCAATTTTATAAATTAGGGTTAATACTGCACCAAAGGTAGGCTAGGGAATAGGCAGCATTTTACGCTAATTGACGGATGCCCCTTATGATCTGACGGATGGGGCTTTTGGGTTGATCTGTGAAGATTGGATTCAGAATATTCCCACGGAATTATAGTCAAAAAGAGGTTGCTGGGTGAAGGGAAAAAGGGTAATGGGTTCACTTGTAATTCAACTGAAGCCGTGTTCGAGTACCGATGCATTCCATAATCTAGCAAGGTGTTGATCGTAGGCTAGTATGCCCATCACAAACTCCAAGTGTATCGTTTCATGCACTCGAGCAGTAGTGACTTAACAATCAGTCCGTTATTGAAAATTTACTTTGACCAATTGTTTTCGGCTTCCGCGTTTGGCGTAGAAGAGCATTTTGTCGTCGGACTCGTCCTTTAGTGGCATGGAGACCATTAAAGGCAATCTGGCTTCCTCTTGGTCGATGATCTTTTCATAATCCATTACCCCATTTTCGTCCAAGGAAATCATGAACACATTCCGGTTGCGACTAAAACCTTGCTTAAAGATCAAACGCTCATTGTTGATCAATTGTGGATTTTCAGCAGCAGTACAGATAAAAAAGTAGGTATTACCATCCTTGCAATAAGCGCTGTAAGATGCATAGGCTCCATCACCTTGGGTTACCTCGGTCTTGTTGATGTTGCGTGCCCATTCCATGCTGCCATTGGCATCCAGTTTTACGCTGACGATATCGTTGTGATGGTACCGTTCAATCCTGATTCGCTGACCCGCTCCAGTGGTTTCCAATCCGGTGGTGACAAAATATTCCTCGGCGTTGAAGAATATTTCATTTCCTTCGGTGATTTCCACCCCTTTAAAAACCAGGTTTTTGATATCCTTGTCCTCTTCGCGACCAAACTTATCGTCCATAAACTGTTGTGAGAAGGGGTTGTATTTTTGGGAGCGGATGTTCAAAGTGTTCGGATCCACATCAAAATAGGCGATGCCATTGTAACGGTTGTCCTTACGATCGGCATAAAAACCGACGCACACCAGCTTGTTTTGGACGAAAACGGGATATAATGCCTCAGGATATTTACCGGGATCCACAAATGATTGGGTTGTGTTCCCAGATTGTGACACCTTGATCAGCTCGTACTGAAATTTCCGTTCGTCTACACTAAACCTTCGCTTTTTATAGTAAGCCTTCCCTACAATATAGGCCGTTTGAAGGTCAGCAGAAAAAGCAACGTTCTCGAAAGCATAGTTCTTTTCCTCGATTTGGTCGGAGAAATCATATTCAAACTTTTTATTGAGAGAAGTATCGAACATATAGATCATATGTTTGTTGTCCTTTCCCTTTTTATGATGCGTGCTGATCACAAAACCTCTTTTGTTTTCATCAAACAAGATAGCTGTGGTAAAGCCCCTGGAAAAGTCGCGGTTGTAATAGTTTTTGCCAACGGGATCGTTCACCTCTTCCGAACTGATGGAAAGCAACTTTTTCTCTTTGAAGTTAAAATCGATAACGGGACTACTGTGCACCCAGTATTCATATTCGCCCCGGTCCAGGTTGTAATTGAGAAACAACAGGTGCAGCTGACCATTTTTGAGGAAGCCGTCCACAAAATCGAGCCCTTTCAACTTATAGTTGTATTCCGATACCAACTCTAGATTGCTGTTGTACTTTTCGATCAGGTAGCCCTTGGGCTTCAAGATCAATCCTTGGTAATAGGCACGTACCAACACATAGCCGCCCGAGTCGTCCTCATTGATAGCTACTAGGTTCGAATATCGGTAGCGGTCGTGATATTTCTCCCCAAAATCATAGGAAACGGGCATCTTTTGTGCATTCAGCATTACACTGCCGAACACCATAAGGCAAAGTACTAATAGGTTGTTTTTCATGATCTGGCTGTGTTAGGCCAATGGTCATGATCCAGGGAAATCGGCTTTTCTTTTCTCGAGGAAGGCAGTAGTACCTTCCTTAAAGTCATCGGTTCCAAAGCAAGTGCCAAAAGCATCAATTTCCACCGAATAGCCATCAGCGTCATACTTAAAACCAGCATTTACCGCTTTTATTGCGTGTTTTATGGCCACGGATGAATTATTCGATATCCTGCTCGCTATTTTTTTACAAAAGGGAAGTAATTCTTCGCTGGAGACCACGTGGTTCACCAGTCCATATCCGAAGGCTTTATCGGAATCGATCATACCGGCCGTCATAATCATTTCCATGGCACGCCCCTTACCTACAAGCTGCGGCAAGCGTTGGGTGCCGCCGTATCCGGGAATCACGCCCAAGGAAACTTCGGGCAATCCCATTCGGGCATTGCTGCTGGCTACCCTAAAATGGCAGGCCATGGCCAGTTCCAATCCTCCGCCCAGAGCAAATCCATTGATAGCTGCGATAACGGGTGTCGAGAGATTCTCAACAAAATCGAACAGTTGCCGTTGACCTGCAGCGGCCAATTGCCGGCCTTCCTTCACCGAAAAATCCGCGAATTCGGAAATATCGGCACCGGCCACAAAGGCCTTGTCCCCGCTTCCTGTAATTATGATGACCTTGGTTTGGGAATCCTCATCCAACTCCTTAAAGGCCACGTGCAGCTCTTCTATGGTTCGTTTGTTGAGTGCATTGAGTTTCTTGGGCCGATCAATGGTAATGGTAGCCAAATGGTTTTCTTCTTCAATGTAGATGTTTTCGTAATCCATAAAGATTGCTTTTGGGGCGGCCAATACTGTACCGCCATTATTTTTTCTGTTCCTTTGGAAAATCGATGGTAAACACGGTCCCTTTTCCAACTTTAGATGTAAAGTTAATGGTTCCGCCATAGTTTTCCACAATGTTCTTTACCATACCCAATCCAAGGCCTGTACCACTAGATTTTGTGGTGAACTTTGGTTCAAAAATACGATGCTTGTACTCATCCGAGATTCCCAGACCATTATCGGCAACCGATATTTTTACCCTATCCCCGACCGATGCAACGGTCACCAAAATCCGTGGCGATTCCACTTCGGGAATGGCCTGAATGGCATTTTTGACCAAATTGGTGATCACCCGTATCAGTTGTGTGCGATCCAACTTGGCGACCACCTCTTCCTCATCCGCTATAAAATGAATGTAATCCTCATTAAAGATTTCCAAGGCCAGCTTTACCACTTTTACCACGTTCAGGGTCTCATTTTGCTGGGCGGGCATATCGGCAAAACTCGAAAAGGCCGTGGCAATATTGCTCATGGTATCGATTTGCTGGATCAAGGTTTTGGAAAACTCCTTTACCTTTTTTTGGATATCGGGGTCATTGGGGTCGAATTTCCGTTCAAAACTCTGTACAGTAAGCCTTAGGGGCGTCAAGGGGTTTTTGATTTCATGGGCTACCTGTTTTGCCATCTCGCGCCATGCTTGTTCACGTTCACTACGAGCCAATTTTACGGCGCTCTCCTCCAGCTCATCGATCATGCGGTTATAGGAGTCCACCAACTTTGCAATTTCCTCTCCCGGGCTTTCCAAATAGATTTTTTCGTTTTGATGGGTGAGATTGGTCCGGTTAATTTTGTCGGAAATTGTTTGTAACGACCTTGTGATATATTTTGAAATGAAATAGGACAGAATAATGGCTATGACCAACATTAACAGATAAACCATACCCAATCGGAAAAGGAACTCTTTAAGTTCCATATTGTTGAAGGTGTTGTCCTCAAAATAGGGAAGGTTCAAAATACCGATGGGCTTAAACTTAAGATCGTAGATGTAACGATACGTTGCTTGATAGTTATCGCCAGCCGCCCTTTTTTCTTCCACAAAACGGCTTTCCCCTCCTTCTCTCAAAAAATTAAGTATTTCGGCATCCAAACAGGTGGCTATAGCGTTGGATTCAAAAGTGGGCCTAGAGCTTTTAATGAGGTTTCCTTCCAGATCATAAAGGTTGAAATTGACATTTTGGATGTTGGCAATCTCATAAATCTCCTCGCTAAAAATCAGGTGAAGGTTCTCGGTGATTACGGGATAGGTGGTTTCCTTAAGGGTAAATTCGATGCTCTTCATCAACTGCTCTTCCTTACGCTCCAAGCGTTCCCTGTGGTAATCGTTGCCCTGCTCCTTGTATTGGTACACCGTTACCCCGGCAATCAGCACAGATGCCAATACCACCAAGGTGATCATGGAAATAAATATGCGGGAACGTAAGGATAGTTTTCGTAGCAAGCTCGCTTGATTTGATGGTTAAATTTAAGCAATTATCGAGCCAAACACTACAGCTTCGGGATTGGGATTCAATCACAAAACAAGACGAAAGAAAGCTCAACCCTTTTGTTTTCAAGCATTGGGATTTCTGTCCCGCACTTTTTTGTACCAACGAATGCCCAGCATCAAAAGGATAATCAATGCAAACATGCCTACAATTCCATAGATCCAATTAAAAGCACTTTTGAGCACCACTAAAAAGACAACCGCAAAAAGGATAATCGTGGCCACTTCGTTCCACAGACGCATAAATTTTGAGGTATACTTGACCTCATCCCGCTGTAATTGCTTGAAAATCTGATGGCATTTCCCGTGATACACAAAAAGTAGCAGCACAAATGCGAGTTTAACGTGCATCCAGGGTTGCTGTAACCAGCCCGGCATCAAAATAAGCAAAATAATGGCCGTGAGCGTGCAGAGCACAGCCGACGGCCATGTAATGATATACCATAATCGTTTTGTCATCAATTTGAGCTGGTCGCTCAGGATTTCCTTATCGGGTGATGGTTTCTGCCATGCTTCGATATGGTAAATAAAGAGTCGCGGTATATAGAAAAGACCTGCGAACCAAGTGACCACGAATATGAGGTGCAACGATTTGATGTATGGGTACAGCAATTGCTACGTTTTTATGAGTTACATCCGGATGGCTCCAATGCCCTTATCCCAGAGTTTGGCGTTAAAATTAGGGATTTCCGTTTTTATTAAGGTCTCCGCACGTTGTTTTAATCTCACCCATTGGGCATCCAGTTCCTTCTTTCGGTCCACGGAGGGCTGATTGATCTGTGGCAACGAACTATTGCTGTGGTTCATCACAAAAAGATACTCGGCCGTAAACTTGTTGGGGAAATTCTCCACATCGTCATAGGCTTGCGATTTGCGCTGCACCATCTCTTCGTCCCACTCCTTGAGTTTGTCGAGCAATGACTGTCCTTCTTTTTTGAGTTCCTCGTCTTTCAAGTCCTTTAGCAATTTTGCTAGTTGATCTTGAACTCTTTTCAAGGTGTTTACCTTATTGTGCATGTCGGTGAGCTTGGATTCAAAATCCGTCATAATAGCATCGTACTCGGCAAAGCGCTCTTCCGAAACATGGGTGTTGGGCGTAGGCACAATCATCCCTTGGGTGGTAACGGTATTTCCTCCTGCACTTAATTGGATGTTATACGCTCCAGGTGGCACTTTGTGCCCTGTGAAATCCGCTTCAATGTATACACCTGGTACACCTGGCATTATGGGGGTTTTAAGATCCCACACAAAACGGTTCAATCCTTTGGATGTCCCCAAAGTAGGTGCAGGGGGCGCTCCTCCTCCGTTATGGGGGATATAATCCTCATCCTTCTTGGAGGTAAAGGTCCGTACCACTTTACCCTGTGCATTTTTGATTTCCATAGTGACTTCGGTGGAATCCATTTTTTCCGGAAGATGGTAATAGATGACCATCCCATTGGCGGGATTGACCCCTTCAAATGGGTTGGTTCCTGAGAGATTGGACGAATTTCTGCTCAATGGGCTTCCCCAATAGCCATGAATGGCTTCTTCTGGTTGATACAATTTTAGGTCACCGCTATTTCCTTTGTATTGGGCCAAGGTTGTGATATTGTCCAAAATCCAGAAGCTCCTCCCAGAAGTAGCCACAATCAAATCGCCCTTGTGCACCTTTAAATCCGTAATCGGCGTTTTGGGCAAATTCAATTGCAGCGGCTCCCATTTTTTGCCGTCATTCCAAGATACATACAGTCCTTTTTCAGTGCCCGCATACAATAATCCTTCCTGCTGTTCATCCTCACGGACCACTCGTGTAAAGGCTCCGTAGGGAATGCCCTCACTAATATTGGTCCAACTTTTTCCGTAGTCGTTGCTTTTGTAGAGGGCAGGGGTATAATCGTTGAACTTGTATCGGGTAGTTGCAATATAGAGGGTCGCTGGGTCGTGTGGCGAAACTTCAATGGCGTTTACCAAACTCTCCTTTAACCCCTTTGGGGTTATCTCTTCCCAGGATTCACCGCCATTTTTGGTGATATGCACCAATCCATCATCACTCCCAGTAATCAATACTCCAGCTTCGTGTGGTGATTCCAAGAGATAAGAAATGGTCCCGTAGTTTTCAGCACCTACGGCTTCATTGGTGTAGGGGCCTCCGCCCTTTCCTTGCAGTTCATCTTGGTCCCGTGTTAGGTCTGGTGATACTTCCTCCCAGGTCACACCATTATCTCTTGTTCTAAGGACCAACTGGGCCGCATGGTAAAAAGTTCCGGGTTCGTGTTTGGACCAAATAATGGGTGCATTCCAATTGTATAGGTATTTCATGTCACGGGCATCACGTCCCAAATATTGTATTGGCGCTGCCATGACATTGCTGGACATTTTGGATTCCATATCCAACAGTTCAATGGTACCCAGATAACTGCCTCCCATCACATAGCGTGGATTGTTGGGGTCAAAGCCCAAAAACGCACTCTCTCCACCAGCGGAATAATGCCAATCCTCTTGATTGATGCTCCATCGACCTACGGAAAGACTTGCAATCTTTACCGAGGTGTTGTCCTGTTGACCTCCATAAATATTGTAGGGAAACAAATTATCCGTGCTGATACGGTAAAACTGTGCGGTGGGCATGTTATCCTGCAAGGTCCAGTTTTCACCATAATCGAAGGTAATGGTAGCTCCACCATCATCCGCCAAAACCATATTTTTCGAGTTGTTCGGATTGATCCACAAGTCATGGGTATCACCATGGGGCACGGAAATGGTCTCCCATGTTTTACCACCATCTTCGGAACGGAACATGGAGGCACTCAACACATATACCGTATCTTCATCATTAGGATCTACAAACACTTCGATGTAATACCAAGCACGCTGTACCAATCGGTTGTCCCCACTGACCATCTGCCAACTATCGCCCCCATTGTTGGAGACGAAGAGACCTCCTTTATCTAAATCTGAATCACTTTCGATCAAGGCGTATACTTTTTCAGAATTGGAAGGGCTCACAGCAATGGCCATTTTTCCTTTTTCTTCAGGTAGCCCTTTGGTCATTTCTTTCCAAGTGTCGCCGCCATCGGTAGATTTGTACAATCCGCATCCTGGCCCTCCACTGATTACTTTGTTGGGTTTACGTTGATGCTCCCACATCGCGGCATAGAGCACCAAGGGATTGTTGGCATCCATAGAGAGTTCCACTGCTCCGGTGCCTTCATCCACAAACAGTATCTTTTCCCAATTTTTTCCACCATCCATGGAACGGTACACCCCTCTTTCCGGGTTTGGCGCGAATAAAGCACCTTGGGCGGCTACATACACCACATCTGGGTTGGTGGGGTGGATAATGATTCGGGAGATATGCTGCGTTTTTTCAAGTCCCAGTTTTATCCATGTTTTTCCTGCATCATTGGATCGGTAAACACCGTCCCCGTAGGAGGTCATTACTCCCCTTGGAGCATGCTCTCCCATACCACAATAGAGAATATTGGGATTGGAAGGCGATACGGAAACCGCACCCACGGAGCCCATTTCAAAAAATCCATCGGATATGTTTTCCCATTGTCCGCCTGCATTGGTGGTTTTCCAAAGTCCACCACCAGTGGTTCCCATATAGTATGTGAGCGGGTCGCCAATTACACCGCTAGCGGTCACGGAACGTCCTCCCCTAAACGGGCCGATGTTCCTGAATATCATGGGTTCAAAATAGTCGTTGGGCGTCTGTGCGAATGCCAGAGTGCCAAAAATGGCACTCAACAAAAAAAGCAGTCCTTTTTTCATAGTGTTGGTTGGTATTGGAATGTCTGTAATGTAAAAGCCCCTATGCAAAAACATAGGGGCTCGTTTATTTATTCTTCTATGCTCAAATAATCCAATTTGAGTTGGTTGAACTCTTCATTGAAGGTAGCAATTTCTTTGTCCATCAAATTATCGAATGTCCTCAATTGCTCGTTGATCTTTTGTGTCATTTCATTTTTGACAGCAATATCCTGTTCGGTCGGTGGGAAATCGTCGAGAGAGACCAAACTGTTCAAGTGCGCCAATTTATTGGTCAACCTTATTGGGAAGTTCAAAGGATCTTGATTACTTCTGTTTTGGGTCTGATAGAGTGCCTTTTCTACGGAGCCAAACTCTTCCTTCAAGCTTTTGGCTTTCTCTACCAATGCTTTTGTGGCTTCTTCATCCTTATATTTTTTGATGAATTCATCCAACTTTCCGTTGATTGCCCTAACCTTCTTTATGGATTGATGGGCCTTGTCCACAGTCTCGTTCACCTCGGTGATAAAATCGTATTGTTTTTGCATATCGGCAACGGTAACTTCGGCCCTTGGGTCTGGCAAAATGGTAAAGTTTTCACTTTGTGTTTCTCCATTTACGTTCAAATGCACCTTGTAAGTTCCTGGAACCGCTTTTGGACCGCTTAGGTTGGCCCACCACAAAATCATTCCGTCCAATCGTTCGGCGCCCTTGCCTCGCGTATCCCAAACATAGGTGTTTCCGCCTTTCTTGGGTTCCAGTTTTTTGTCCTTTTCCTTGGCGTAGGTACTGTAGATGGCCAAGGTATCTCCGTTCATTTTGGTATAGGTCAACGCAATGCTGTCCTTTTCGGAAACATCTTTCAGGTAAAAATGGGTAATAACCCCATTGGGCAAGTTCTCACCTTCTGTTTTTGATGGCCTTCTTGACGCCCTGCCTTTGGTTCTGTAGCTGTCCCTTGGTTTGTACAAAATCGCATCAGCAGATTTTTTGACATTGTCCAATTGATGTAATACCGTAAGATCATCAATAACCCAGATACTTCTACCTTGTGTCGCTACGATCAGGTTGTCATCCTTGATGGTCAAATCGGTAATGGGTACAATGGGCAAATTCAATTGGAACTTCTCCCATTGGGCTCCATCGTTGAACGAGATATACATTCCGGTCTCGGTGCCTGCGTAGAGCAGTCCTTTTCGTTTTGGATCTTCCCGAACCACCCTTGTGAAGTGTTCATCTTCAATCCCATCGGTGATTTTGGTCCATGTTTTTCCGTAATCGGTGGTCTTGTAGAGATAAGGGGCAAAATCGCCCAACTTATACCTCGTAGCGGCCACGTAGCAGGTTCCTTCATCAAATGCAGAAGGCTCAATGCTATTGATCATGTTCCACTCGGGCATGTTGGGAGGTGTTACATTTTCCCAAGTTTGTCCGCCATCTTTGGTCACATGGATTAGTCCATCATCACTACCTACCCAAAGCAGACCTTCCTTCAATGGGCTTTCATTGGCGGCAAAAATGGTACAGTAGTATTCCACACTGGTATTGTCTTGAGTGATGGGTCCACCACTGGAAACCAGTTTGGTAGGGTCGTTTCGGGTTAAATCACCACTCAACAGTTCCCAGCTCTGACCTTCGTTGGTCGTCATGTGAACATGATTGGAAAAGGTGTACAGTTTATTGGGGTCGTGCTTGCTGAACATGATGGGGAAGTTCCATTGAAAACGGTACTTCATCCCTTCGGCACCGTGTCCCATCGGGTTATCGGGCCATACATTTACCGCTCTTACCGTTTTGTTGGCATGGTTCACACGGGTCAAAAAGCCTCCGTAGCTCCCGCCATACACAATATCGTTGTTCTCAGGGTCCACGGCAATATGTGCGGATTCACCTCCTGCCGTTTCTTCCCAATCATCCTCTCCAATAGATCCATCATCACTTCGGTAATTGATCCTGATGGTAGAGTTGTCCTGCTGCGCCACATAAATTCGATATGGGAATGCATCATCCGTAGTAACCCGGTAAAACTGTGCCGTAGGTTGATTGTGATAGGTACTCCAAGTTTCCCCGCCATCAAAACTTACCTGGGCGCCGCCATCATCGGCCATAATCATACGATTGGAATCTTCGGGTGCAATCCAAAGATCATGGTGATCTCCGTGAGGTGCATTATTGGATTTGAAGGTCTTTCCTCCATCCGTACTTTTATGATAGCTCACATTGAGCACATAGACTACATCTTCATTATTGGTGTCGGCATAGACACGGGTATAGTACCACGCTCGTTGCCTTAGACTTCTATCGCTATTGACCAAGGTCCATGTAGCTCCGGCATCATCAGAACGGTAGAGACCTCCTTTTTCCTTGTTTTCTACCATGGCCCATACCCGGTTGCTATTTACCGGTGAAACGGCCACTCCAATAATACCCAATGTATCGGTTGCGAAGCCCTTATTTTTGGAAATCTCCGTCCATGTTTCACCGCTATCGGTACTCTTCCAAAGGGCGGAACCTTCTCCACCACTGCTCAAGCTGTAAGGCGTGCGTTGTATCCTCCATGTGGAAGCATATAGAATCCTTGGGTTGTTCGGATCAAAGGTAAGGTCAACGGCACCCGCCATATCATTGGCATACAGTACTTTTTCCCAAGTTTCGCCTCCGTTGGTGCTTTTGTACACTCCCCTTTCGGTAGTGGGCTTGTACAGATTGCCCATAACCGCAGCGTAAACAATGTTGTGGTCCTTTGGGTGGATTCTCATTCTAGAAATATGTCGGCTTTCATCCAATCCCAACGATGTCCATGTTTTTCCGGCATCGACCGTCTTCCAGACTCCGTAACCAGAGGATACGTTGCCACGAACGGTCTGTTCCCCACCTCCAACATAAATCACATTAGGGTCGCTTTGGGCCACCTCAACCGCGCCAATACTTCCTCCAAAATAACCATCGGAGATATTCTCCCAGGTTCCTCCGCCATCTTTGGTTCTCCAAACTCCACCTCCTGTGGCTCCAAAATAGTATAGGTTAGGTTTTCCTGGTACTCCAGCAACGGTTCCGGAACGTCCACCACGGAATGGACCGATCAATCGGTATTCCAAACTTGAATAAAGTTCTTCGGGGTATTGTGGCCCACTTTGTTTTTTGTTCCTACGTTGGGAATGGACCGGTGAAATAAACAGTGTTGCGGTAAGCAAGAGCATACCGATCTTGAAAAAGCAAATCTTCATTTTTAAAGTGTTGAGTTAGTCAGCCTTAAATGTAATAAAAAGCAACAAAAAAGTTATCCAATATTTTGTACTTTAACCCAGCATATAAAAATCAAAATCTAAACCATGCTTAAATTTTTGAGGTTTGCCGCCATCTTTTTGGCGTTGGCCGCTTGCAAAGACCAATCCAAACAAAAAGAACAATCAACCCCTCCCGAAACAACCACAGAACAACCCGAATGGGTGTATTTGTTCGATGGCACCAGTTTGGACGGCTGGCGGGGCTACAACATGGACTCCCTCCCACCTGGATGGACCATTAAGGACAGCATACTTACGTTTGATACCGAATTGGGACTTGAACAGGATTATACCGGTGGCAAGGATATTATCTACGGCGCAGAAGAGTTTGACAATTTTGAGCTTTATCTGGAATGGAAAATCCCCAAAGGAGCCAACAGTGGCATTTTTTATCACGTTAAGGAAGGCTACGATGGACCGCCGGAGGTGTCGCCGGAATATCAGATCATCGATGATGAGAATTATGCCGATATCCACGATCTAACCGGGTACAACTCACAGTTTGGTGCCGAACATCCCGAACTCCTTCAAGATTGGCAAAAGACAGGCGCAGACTACGCCATGCATACGGCAGACGAATCGCAAAAACAACTGAACCCCGTTGGGGAGTGGAATTCCTCAAAAATTGTATTCACTCCAGAAAAAGTAGAGCATTGGCTCAACGGCAAAAAACTATTGGAGTTTGAGCCTTGGTCCGAAGACTGGAAAGCCAAAAAGAATTCAGGGAAATGGGACAACGCTCCCGATTATGGGAAATACAAAACGGGCTACATTGCCCTACAAGATCACGCGAGCCCCATTTGGTTCAGAAACATAAAAATTAGAAAACTATAACAACCTCCAGACCATGAACAAAAGAGAATTTATCAAAAAGAGTAGTGTGGGAGCACTGGGAATTATGTTAGCGCCTTCCATTCTTAAGGCAGGATTCCCCAAAGACAAACTAAGAACGGCCCATATTGGCGTAGGAAATATGGGCATGGAGGACCTCAAGGCCGTATCCTCCCATGAAGCGGTTGAAGTAATCGCTCTTTGCGATGTGGATGCCATCAACCTATCGGCTGCGCACAAAATGCACCCGGGCGCACGCATCTTTTTTGACTATCGTGTGATGTTGGAAGAAATGGGAGATGAAATCGATGCGGTTATTGTCTCTACGCCCGATCATACGCATGCACCTGCCTCATTGATGGCAATGAACATGGACAAGCCCGTGTACTGTCAAAAACCGCTCACCCACTATGTTTCCGAATCCAGGGAAATGAAACGGGTGGCCGCCGAAAAAGGCTTGGTGACACAAATGGGGATTCAGGTGCACTCCTTTTACGATTATAAATTGGCCACACTTTTGATTCAATCCGGAATCATCGGTAAAGTTCATACGGTACATGCATGGTCACCCAAAAATTGGGGGTATGATGGACCATTGCCCGAAGGCGAAGATCCCGTTCCAGAGCAATTGGATTGGAACCTTTGGTTGGGCACTTCCACCAAACGACCTTATAAAAAGGATATGTACCACCCAGGGAACTGGAGAAAATTGATGGATTACGGCTGTGGTACCTTGGGCGATATGGGAGTTCATATTTTCGATACGCCTTACAATGCGTTGGAGCTTGATGTACCCAGAACCATTATGACGGAATGCCGCCCTCCCAACGGATTTGGTTTCCCGGAAAAGAATACGGTCACCTATGAATTCCCTGGCACCAAGTACACAGGAAAGTCCTTAAAATGGATTTGGTACGATGGCACCGGTGCACCGGAAATGCACGAAGACCTAATGTTGCCCGGAATGAAAATGAAAAAAGACAACGCGGCTGCCCAAAAAAGTGACGGGAACAGTATTTCCTTGGACGCAGGAGTCGCAGGAGAAAACGAACTGCCAGAACAAGGGGCCATGTTCGTGGGCACCAAAGGACGATTGTTGCTGCCCCACTTTATGCAATTGCCCAAGAAGATTGTACGCGGTAAATATGTGGACATTTCCAAGGAGATTGCCAAAGTATCCGAGGAGCATAATTTGGGCGAACCCATCCGTAATTATGGCACAGAAGGACCAAAGCACTATCACCAGTTTGTGGATGCCTGCTTGGGCAAGGATACCACAACCGCACCTTTTGATTATGCCGCCCGTTTGACGGAAACTATTTTGCTGGGCACTATTGCCGGCCGTTTCCCAGGAGAAACGCTGCATTGGGATGCGGAAACAGCGCAATTCAAGGAAGAAAAAGCCAATCAGTTTTTGGCTGGAGATTATCGGGACTTTTAAATAATCACTATGTCCTCCACCTTGGAATATTGGTTAAGCGGTCCCGTGCCCCATGTCCCCGCACTCTTACAGCCAGCAGCACATGCCTTGCTACAGTCCGTGCGGGAAGTAAAGGAATATTTGGCTGAGTTCCCGGAAGAGCAACTTTGGGAAAAAGCCTATGGCAGGGCTTCGGTAGGATTCCACCTTAGGCACATGACCGGGGTACTGGACCGATTACTAACTTATGCCAAACAAGAGCCCTTGAGGGAGGAACAGTTCGAATTCCTGAAAAATGAAGGGAATGGCGAAGGAGCACCTACCAGCGAACAATTGATTTCGGCATTGGAGGACAAAGTGAATGAAGCTTTGATCTATTTCAAGACCATTCCAGAAAACACCCTGACCGACGAACGTTTTGTGGGCCGCAAAAAGCTGCCCACAACGCTAATCGGATTGCTTTTCCATGCTGCTGAACATAGCCAACGTCATGTGGGTCAGTTGTTAGTGACGGTTAGCGTTGTAAAAAGTCAATAACCGAGCCTTCGGAGCTATCTTGGAAAATTGGGTCGCGAAGTGGATGGGAACCAAACTTGATGGAAGCCCCAACAGAACCTTCAAATAAGGCTAAAAAGGGACACTTTAACTTCCACAACAACAAGGTTTTGACAGTCTTCTCTTACAGCGTTTCTCCACAAATTAATGGGCTTGCGGGATATTAATACCTAAAAAGTGTACTGTCACCTCTGTTTTTTTAACAGTCACAACATTAATTTCACATCTCCTTTTCCATGGACTAGTTTCGAAAATGTATGGAAAGGATAAACCTCAATCAGTTTTCATTTATAGTAGCCCTTTTAGCTGTATTCCTTATAACTCCAGCTATGCTTCATGCCCAAAAAGCGGCACCTGTTGCAGCGGATGATAGCTACACGGCAGGACTTAACAGCACTTTGAACGTTGCAGCATCCAACGGTTTGCTTCAAAATGACTCAGATGCCAACGGAAATGCCACCATGAGTGTGCAAACTACGCCCGTGGCTGACGTAGCCAACGGTGTTTTGAACCTGAACAGCGATGGCAGTTTTGACTACACCCCAAATGCAGGTTTTATTGGAACAGATAGCTTTACCTATCGGGTTTGCGACAATGGTTCACCTAGCGAAGTAGTTTCCCGCTTTGATTTTGATACTCCGACCATAACCACAGCTACCATTGGTCCCAACGCCACCTCTGTCAACCCCAATGCCGCACAAACAGGTTGTGGAATTCATTTCCCCACTGGTTCAGGAGGTTCCACCGGTTTTGATATTGTGGTGCCCAACACTTCGGGTATTTTTAATTTTACCAGTTTTGAAGTCTCCTTCGAATATCAAGATCAAGAAAGTCAAGCTGATATTGTTACCGCGGGTAATTTTAGAATCTATCACTTTAGACCCAATGAGATGGGATTGGAAATTGACGTAGTCAACTCCGTAACCGGTCTTACGGAAACCTTTACCCAAGATTTTGGAAATTTTTTGAGCGGAAACAATCCGTATTCCGTAGCTTATAACGAAACTACCGGGGAAGTAACCTACACCGCGAACGGAAGTTCCACGGTGTATGCCGTAGCACCTCCAAATTCTCCTTTGGACAGTAGTTTGGCCACAGATATTATTATCGGCGAACGCATGGATGGCTCTGGGTCCTCTACACCCTCACTCTGTAGCATGGAGTTTGTGGACAACAGTAAGCTTTGCGATGAAGCCGATGTCTCCCTCACGGTGATAGCTACTGTAATCACCAACAGGAACATCACATACCGGGTGAATAAAAATTAGGATACCAGAGGACTTCCTCCTACGCCTTATGCTCCAATAACGACTCGAATGAAACATATTTGAGCGCTTTCTCATGGGTAGCTTCCAATACCACAGGTGGCGCAACTCCCTCCAAATAGGCCTCTTTCCAACGTGAGGCACAGAGGCACCATTTGTCCCCAGCTTTCAAGCCTGGAAATTGATAAAAGGGCATGGGTGTTATCAAATCGTTCCCTTTGCTTTTTGAGAACTGTAAAAACTCATCCGTCATAATGGCGCACACCACGTGTTTTCCTGTATCGTCGATACCTGTATTACAGAATCCATCCCGATAATAGCCCGTTTTGGGTTCCAAACAGCAGGAGATTAACGGTGTCCCAAGTACATTTTTATCCATAGTGACCTAAAAATAATTTAAGTTGAGCAGTTTGTAACATTATTGTTACTTTTTCTACAAATGAATGACAAGCTTTCATCATTTTTTATAGTTTTAAGGAGATAACAACTAAACACTATACCCATGGATATTTTTGGAAAAATAAAGGAAAAACTCAGCAACGAGTTTATTGATATTGTCGAGTGGTTGGATTACACCGACGACACCATTGCCCATCGCTTCGAGCGATATCAGAATGAAATAAAGAACGGGGCCAAGCTCATTGTTCGTGAGGGACAGACAGCCGTTTTCATTAACGAAGGTCAATTGGCCGATGTATTCGGGCCCGGCACCTACGACCTCACCACACAAAACCTGCCTATCTTGGCGACCCTAAAAGGGTGGAAGTATGGATTTAACTCTCCGTTCAAAGCCGAAGTGTACTTTGTGAACACCCATCTTTTTACCGATGAAAAGTGGGGGACAAAGAGCCCAATCACCTTGAGTGATGACCGCTTTGGTCTAGTGGAAATAAGGGCTTTTGGCACCTATGCCTTCAAAATTTCCGATGCTGGAAAATTTATCAAGGATATCGTTGGTACAGACAGCAACTTTACCAATTTTGAAATCAACGAGCACCTCAAAAGTTTGATCGCCACCCGTTTTACCAATACCGTTGGCCAAGCCAATCTTCCCATCGAGCTTTATGCAGCAAACACCACCGAGCTTTCGGACACTTGTCGCGAGGTGATGTCGCCTGAGTTCGAAAGTGTAGGCATTTCCTTGGAAAAATTCTATATCGAGAACGTTTCCATGCCCGAAGACCTCAAAAAGGAAATCTTCGAGTACAGCCGTATCGATAAATTGGACTTGGACAAACTGACCAAATTCAAGACGGCGAAGGCCATCGAGGCTGCCGCACAGAACGAAGGCGGGACCGCTGGTGCCGGAATGGGTATGGGTATGGGATTTGTGCTGGCCCAACAAATGGGCGGCATGATGGGCGGAAACGCACAAGCCGCTCCACAACAGGTTGCACAACCGAGGGGAGGTGCTGTTCCTCCTCCAATGCCAACACCCACCATGTACTACTATGCCTCCAATGGGGTGCAGCATGGGCCTGTTACCTTTGAGCAGATGCAGTCTTTGTTTGCCTCTCGCACCATCAACCGCGATAGTTTGGTGTGGAAACAGGGAATGTCCGCATGGACCGCTTTGAAAGAGATTGAGGAATTGAAATCGTTCTTGGGAGGCAACACGCCGCCACCATTACCAACGGAGTAATCTTTTTATTGGCATTTCGAAATGAGTTGCAAAGCAACGATTGAGAAATCTCAGTGTTCTATTGAGATTTCTCAGTCGCCAGCTCCTTCGAAATGACAACAAAAGTACCAATTACCTTGTCATTCCTGTGAAAACAGGAATCCAAAAAATAATCAAGATTTCCGCCTTCGCGGAAATGAAAGCATGGAAGAGCAAAAAATCCAAAAGACCGAACTCAAAAAAGCCTGTGTCAATTGTGGTGCAGAGCTTAAATACAAGCCTGGCACTACCCAGATAAGCTGCGAATATTGCGGCCACATGGAGACCATTGCCTTGGATGACAACGGGTTCGAGGAATTGGAACTGTACCCCTTCCTTAAGGAAATGGGCGCCCAAAGGCACAGCGAGGAAATTTCCATGCTGCATTGCAAAAATTGTGGTGCCGATCAGCATGTGGAGGAAAATTATAAGTCCCTTCATTGTGTATATTGCGGTCAACCCTTGGTAGTTGCCGATGCCTATACCGAAAAATGGATTTTACCTGGCGCCGTTCTTCCCTTCCAAATCGACAAAAAGCAATCTTTTGCCATTTTTAAGAAATGGGTACAAGGATTGTGGTTCGCTCCCAACAATCTAAAAAAGGCGGCACTGGACCCTCAATTCACCAAAGGTCTGTATTTGCCCTACTGGACCTTTGATGCGCAGCTTTACGCTTCCTACACCGGCCAACGGGGAGAGTATTATTATGAGACCAAAAGGGTTCGCGATTCCAATGGCAAAATGGTAACCAAAAGGGTTCGGAAAACAAGATGGTATCCAGCAGCCGGTCAGGTTTCCGGTTTTGTGGACGATACGCTCATCAAAGCATCACATCAAAAGGCGGGAAGAATCCCAAGTAAAATCGCCTTTTGGGATTTGAAAAAGCTCCAACCGTTCAACAGTGGATTTTTATCAGGATTTGTAACCGAAAAATATACCATCCCGCTCAATGACGGTCACCTGCAATCCAAAGAAGTGGCCAGAGATATTGCCGAAACCTGGTGTAGGCGCGATATTGGCGGGGACACCCAACGCGTACTTTCCATGGACATGAAACTGTCCGAGGAAACGTTTAAGCATATTTTGTTGCCGGTTTACGTGAGTGCTTATCGATATAGTGGTAAGGAGTACAATTTTTTCATTAATGGAGAGAACGGACAGATATCCGGCACACGACCTTATAGTTTTTGGAAAATTTTCTTTACCGTCCTAGCGGTGATAGCCGTAATTGGTGTGATTGTGTTGCTTTCTAAAAAATAATAAGGAGTCAGTTCGAGTGATTTCCGAAGGAAATTATATCGAGAACTTAAAACAACAGCATCTCGATTCAAAAACGCTTCGCTTTTCCACTCAATGTGACCAGCTTTACTCAAACACCAAACAAACAGGATTGGGATGACTGGTTTCGTTCAAAAAAGTCAACGTACCCTTTTCCAAGTCTCTTTTGAACACCACAATATTGCTGGTCTTTTTATTCGCCACCAATAAAAACTCGCCCGTGGGGTCCATGGAAAAGTTTCGAGGCCAATCACCGCGGACCGACTCCCTACCAACCAAATCCAATCGACCTGAATCTTGATCCACTTTAAAGATCACTATGGTATTTTCCCCTCGGTTGGATCCATACAAAAACTTGCCATCCGGGGAGAGGTGAATGTCGGCACAAAAGCTTTCCCCATCAAAATCCGCAGCCAAGGTTGGCACTACTTGAACTTCTTGATAATCACCCTGAGTATCCTTTTCAAAAACGGAAATGGTGCTGTTCAACTCGTTGATGACATACAGCAATTGTCCGCCTTTACCAAAGGTAAAATGGCGGGGGCCTGCCCCATCTTTAAAGGTCAGGGAGAATTGTTCAGCTGGAGTAAACTTGTCCTCTTCTTTCTGATAGCGCTTAACAGCATCCAGCCCTAAATCGGTCACCATTAGTCCTCCTGGAGTGAATTGCGCCATGTGCGCGTGAGAAGTCTTAACGGAATCCAATGGTTTGTGGTCGATTACTTGCGGATTCTCGGCTAGCGAGCCATCTTCATTGAGGGCGAAAATGGAAACATTGCCTCCCGTATAGTTGGCTACGGCCAATTGGCCATTACCCGAAAGTGACAGATGACAGGGGTGTGCCCCTTGGGTTCCTCTGCTATTTTGAAGCTCTAGCGCTCCGTTTTCCAAACGAAACGCGGTAACGCCTCCGCCCAAACTATCAAAATCGGCAGTTTCCTGAACGGCGTAAAGGTTCTTTTTATCCTCCGAAATGGCCAAATAGGAGGGATTGGTCAACTTCGCCGCCAGTTTTTGGTTGGAAAGCTCCCCTGTATTCGCATCAAAGGAATACGTATAAATGCCTTCACTATCACCATCGGTATAGGTGCCAACAAATAGGGTGTACATGGGTTTTTCTTGATGTTTTTCTGCACAAGCGATTGCTAAAACAGCAACTAAGCCCGCTAGAATACTATTTTTCATGGATGTTTAGTTAGGCCACCCAAATTAAACATTCTAAATCAAAATAAAGGGGTTTAGGAGAGTTCGCTCTTGATTTCCTTTTGAAGAAAGAAGCCGGTTACGATGGTCGATAGCACATCTGCAATACAAAACGAAAGCCATACGCCTATTTCAGCCATGAACTTGGGCAGTACCAAAATCAAAGGGATAAAAAAGAAGCCTTGACGGGTCAAGGTCAACAACAAGGCTGGGGTAGCTTTCCCGATAGCCTGAAAATAAGCCGCCCCGATCAACTGAATGGCAATGATAGGGGTTGCGGCAAAGACCAAGCGCATGGCCAAAGGTGTATGCGCAAGCACAAAATTGTTGGTGGCGATTTCTTCTGCGGACAATTCTGGTCGATTGCTCAAAAACAGGGAGGCGATTTCGGACGGGAAGACCATCAGCACTATAAAGACCAAGGTTGCGACCAAGGCTGCATATTTAATGGCGGTGTAGATGGATTCCTTCACCCGATCGTATTTGACAGCACCATAGTTATAGCCCGCGATGGGCAAAAATCCCTGAGTGACCCCAAAAACCGGGAACAGGGCAAACATCAACATCCTGCCGATAATCGCGTACACCGCCACCATGGCCTCCCCGCCCAGATTGAACAATATATTGTTCATCAACAAATAGACAATACTGGTCACGGCTTGACGGGCCAAGGTCACAAATCCCAAGGAACCGATTTCACGGAGGATGGGGCGGTCCAATCCAAAATGGGAAACATCTATCTTAAGTTCGGAGTTGTCGGACAGGAAAAAATAGAATACGTAAAAGAAACAAAGCAAATAGCCCACCGTAGTCGCCCAAGCGGCCCCGTGCATGCCCCAATCGAACACATAAATAAAGATGTAGTCCATCAACAGGTTCCCAACGGATGGGATAATCATGGCAATCATGGCAAAGCGAGGTTTGCCCTCGGCACGGATGACCGAATTTCCCATCATACAGAGCGCCAAGAAGGGAACTCCGTACAAAATGATAGTGTAGTAAATTTTCGCAGGTCCAAAAATGGAACCTTTACCCCCAAAAGCCGGGATAAGGCTATCCACAAAGTAGAGCCCGAGGGCCACCATGGTAATGGTTACCAATAAGGTCAAGGTAATCTGGTTACCGAAGGTTTTTAGGGCTTTTTCGCGGTTGTTGGCACCAAGTGCACGGGAAATGATACTGGAACCTCCAATACCGATGGCCATTCCAAGGGCGGCAATAAAAAAGGATACCGGCAGCACTACATTGATAGCAGCGATGGCTATGGGCCCGATCCAATTTCCGACAAAAATGGAATCCACAAGCACGTTCAGGGACATCACCAAAATACCGATGGAAGCGGGTACAGCTTGTTTGATCAGTAATTTTCCAATGGGTTCCTGTCCCAGTTCATCGGAGGTTATTTTGGCCATGCCAGCGGGTATTCTTTGGGTTTACAATAAGGTGAATGCTATAGTTGTTTCAAAACTACAACGCATTCACCAAATTACCTTTGTTCTCCTTCAGTTTTTCAGCAATACTGTTCCAAAGCGCTATTCGATAGTGCAATGCCTGTTTGCTGTACTCCAGAACATCGTTCCATTTTTGGTCATCGGAACCACAAAGCGCCTTGATCATGCGTAGCGCTAAAGGTCCATGCTCGTCCCCATCCAACTCGATGTGCCTTTTCAGGTAGTACTCCAGTTTCTTGTATTGGCTAGCGCCCTGTTCGCCCGATTGTTCGATAATGCCCAAAAACATATCGGGAATCAAGTCTTCGCGACCAAAAGTAAAAGCAGCTGCGATGATATGCGGTTGTTGGGTATTGATGACCTTAAAAGTGAACTTAAGAAAGTCTCTTTCTGCTTCATTGAGGTCAGCCTTCTCAATTTGGGCAGATATCGTTGCCAAATGCGTAAACGAAGAAATTGTTGCTTCCACTTTTTGGGTGTCTGCACCTACTTCTTTCATGGCATCCAAATACATTTCAAAATGACTTTTGGCCTCTCCTTTTTCATTAAAGTCGCTCTCCTCCTCCAACACAATCTCATTGATGAATCGGGCTACAGCAGTATCCGTTGCGGGATGCCAAGGCAAACCAACACAGGTAAGGTGCTTCTGAAGCGCCTTTAAAAGTGACATAAAATCCCAAACGGCATACACGTGGCTCTCCATAAAGGTCTTGATGTCCTCAATAGTTTCCAATTGGGCGTATAGCGGGTGGTTCTTGAGTTGTTCCCGAAGAGGTTGGAGTTCTTGCTCCAAGATTTCAATTTTCATAGCAATTCTTTTATTCTTCTTACGGAATTTATCGGATATGGGTTTGGGGCAATGCTCCTTTTTCTTCCCAATCCTTGATCCAGTTGGCCATCAGTTCGGCCCAATCGTCGCGGTCGTTCAAACAGGGAACATGTTTATAATGTTCTCCACCGGCTTCTTCGAACTGCTCCTGTCCTTCCATGGCGATTTCCTCCAAGGTCTCCAAGCAATCACTCACAAACGCAGGGGTGATCACTGCCAATTTTTTGATGCCTTCGTGACCCAAACGTTCAAACTCTTTATCCGTAAAGGGTTGCAACCATGGATCGCTCCCCAATCTGGATTGGAACGAAGTGCTGACCTTATCTTTTGGAAGCCCAAGCTCTTTGATGACCAACTCGGTAGTATCGTAGCACTGGTGACGGTAACAGGTATGGTGAGCCACGGAATTGGTCTTGCAACATTGGCCATCCAGTTTACAATGGAACTTGGTAGGGTCCGATTTTCGGATATGCCTTTCGGGAATTCCGTGATACGAAAACAAGATATGTTCGTAATCAAAATCCTTTAAGCCTTCAGCAATACTTTTGGATAGTACTTTGATGTAATCCGGGTTGCTGTAAAAAGCGGGAAGGGTTGTTAAGTGCATCTCAGGAAAGTCCTTTTGTTGCACCTCCAGTGCCTTTACCACCACGGTTTCGTAAGATGACATGGCATAGTGCGGATACAATGGCACCAAAAAAACCTCCTCGACTCCTTTATCCTTCAATTCCTGCAATCCTTCCTTGATGGACATGGAGCCATAGCGCATCCCCAGTGCAATGGGAAGGTCGGTGTGCTTTTGTACTTTTTCCGTGAAACGTTTGGACAGAATAATGAGGGGAGAACCTTCTTCCCACCAAATTTTGGAATAGGCCTCGGCCGATTTTTTGGGACGGAAATTCAAAATGATGCCTCGCACGATGATGTTCCTCAACACAGGATTCACATCGATGACGCGCTCATCCATCAAAAATTCATCCAAATACGGCTTTACATCCTTTGCGGTTGGGCTATCCGGAGATCCCAAGTTGACCAATAAAACTCCTTTTTTCACGGCTTATTCGTTTAGGTCGCTAAAATACAACACGAAGTGGACTTGACCTTTTTCACATCCAAATTCTTTCTTATGACTAAATAATGTTTCTCGATTTTGTTTAACCATTCTTCCTTTCTTGACCATTCTATCTTATTTTTGGAGATATGGAGTCTTTCTACGACAATGTTTCCAAAGAATCCCTGATTTATTTAGGTGTGACCCTTGTTGTGCTCGTGATACTTTATTGGGTCACTTCCGTAGTCCTGAAACGACTGGGAAAAAACCCTAACTATTTATTGCCCAAAAGTGCGTTCAAACAACTGGCCCTTCCGCTAATTTTGATTTTTGTCTCCGTCTTGCTTCGCATGAAAGCACTGCGGGACATTCTAAACCTATCGGAGGCTGGTTTCTGGTTTAGAAAAATCAGTACCATCCTTTTCATTTTTGCCGTGGCATGGGTAATGATTGCCCTGCTTAAAATCATTAAAAAAGCGGTCATCCAAAATTATGACATAGGAGAAGCTGATAATTTAAAGGCCAGAAAGGTCTACACCCAGTTTACCATTTTGGAACGGATTTTTATTTTTATTGTTATCCTCTTGGCCACAGGATTTATGCTGATGAGCTTTGAGGAAATCCGCGAAGTGGGCATTAGCATTTTTGCCTCGGCAGGTGTAGCGGGAATCATTATTGGGTTTTCGGCCCAGCAGTTCATCGGGACCATTCTGGCAGGTATCCAAATTGCCATTGCACAGCCCATAAAACTGGATGATGTGGTCATTGTGGAGGGGGAATGGGGCCGTATTGAAGAGATTACCCTAACCTATGTGGTAGTGAGCATTTGGGACAAAAGGCGCTTGATCGTACCAACGCCCTATTTTATCAACCAACCCTTTCAGAATTGGACGAAAACCTCTTCAGAGCTGATGGGGACCGTATTCCTTTATGTAGATTACAATATCCCTTTTGATCAACTGCGCGAGGAACAGACACGAATTTTGAAGGATACCAACCTGTGGGACGGCAATGTGAATGTAATACAAGTAACCGATACCAAACCCAATTATGTAGAGATCCGATGTTTGGTAAGTGCCAAGGATTCTCCCACAGCTTGGGATTTACGGGTCCATCTCCGCGAGAAACTTATTGTGTATTTACAGGACAACTATCCGGAGAGCATTGCCAGAACCACCCGATTATCGGTTGAACATAAAAACGATTTTAATGAGAAATAGCATTTTCATAGCCCTTTTGATGTTGGGAGGCTTCGCCAATGCCCAACACATCACCTGTTCTCCTGAGGACAAATCCTTGTTTGAGGATAAAATCGCCGATCTAAAGCAAACAAGGGCATCGAGTCTGGGAGATACCATTGCCTTGGTGGGACAATCTTTTTTGGGAACGCCTTATGTGGAAAAAACACTTGAGGTTGGGGATACGGAAACCTTGGTCATCAACTTTGGTGGACTGGACTGCACCACCTTTGTGGAAAATGTCATGGCGTTTAGTTTGATGCTGAAACGTCAACAGACCAATTTTGAAAGTTTTACCAAGAACTTGGAGACCGTTCGGTACAGAAATGGGGATTTAAAAGGTTATCCCTCTCGTTTGCATTACTTTACGGAATGGATTCGGAACAACGAGAAAAAAGGTTTGGTGAAGGATATTACTGCAGAATTGGGTGGTGTTGCGTTGGAAAAACCCATCAACTTTATGGGCACCCATCGTGATCTGTATCCGTTTTTGGCCAACGATACGAATTTTGAAGCCATGATTGCGGTGGAAAAAGAGCTTGCCAAAGAAAAGCTTTGCTACTTGCCCAGGGACCAAATCGAAAGCAAGGAACAGCTCATTAAATCGGGTGACATTATTGCGCTGGCCACTTCCATAAAAGGTTTGGACGTGACGCATACGGGCATTGCCATCCATCAACCGGACGGGAGACTGCATTTATTGCATGCCTCCAGCAAAAACGGGGAGGTGGAAATTTCTGGATTGCCTTTGGCGGATTACCTCAAAAACATCAAAAGCAATATTGGAATTATAGTAGCGAGACCGACCTTACTTCCGCTTTAAACACCATTCGATGCCTCCCAAAAGGTGCTGACGAAACATGGGTTCATCATAAGAATCATCGGTATGGCCGCCACCAGTGTAAAAAGCCCTACCCCCATCGAATTCCTGATACCATGCAATCGGATGGTTGGTGCCATTGGTGCCACCTTCGTAGCTGCTTTCATCCAAATTGAGCAACACCGTAGTTTCCGAACTTAGGGTTTTGTAATTGTACCACTCATCGGTTCTTATCCAAGTATCTGAAAGATGTTCCGTTGCCGGATGCGACTTGTTGACCACATTGATGGTCGCTTTTCGGACATTGGGGTTGCTAGGATGGGAATCGAAGTAACCCCCTACCAACTTTCCGTACCAAGACCAGTCAAATTCGGTATCTGCCGCAGCATGAACACCCATATAAGCGCCACCACTTTTTATGTAAGACTCAAAAGCCCGTTGCTGTGTAGCATCCAAGACATCCATAGTGGTATTCAGAAACACCACAAGCTTGTAGTTACCTAGATTTTGGACCGTAAAGTCCTCACCCGACTCCGTCTGCAAGGCAATAAAACAATTTTGCCGTCCCAATTCCCTTAAGGTTTGGACCCCTTTATCAATAGATTTATGCCTGTAGCCTTCCGTTTTGGTAAATACTAGCACCAATTCGGGCATTTTTTTCGCCTCAGCTTCCATCGTTGGGTCGTCTTGAGCCATAATGGGAAGCGTAAAACAAAGCATGAGCAAGAATTGTACAACGTATTTCATGATGGAAGGTTTAGACGTTTGAAGTTAAATATTTTTTGGGCGTGGTGCCGAATTTCTTTTTGAAGGAGGCTATAAAATGACTGGCAGTACTGTAACCGACTTTTAATCCCACTTCGTTGACGTTATGCTTGCCGGTTTCCAGCATTTTTCGGGCATAATCCATTTTATAATCGAACAAAAATCCAAAAACGGAGTCGCCATAAATCTGTTTAAAACCCTCCTTTAATTTTTTGAGGCTCAAGCCAACTTCTTGCGATAGTTCGGCCAGTGTAGGCGGTTCGGCCATACGGGAAATCATGATTTCCTTGGCCATCCGGATACGGCGCACATTATCTTCATCCGCCAAATAAGGGCACTGTTCCAAATCGGCATCCTCGGTTTTGTTGAAGTAGAGAGAAATCAATTCATACACCTTCCCTTTCAGGTATAATTTTTTTATGGATGGATGCAGGTTGTAGTTCATCAATTGGCTCAGTACAACGGCTGTGGCAGGCGATACCATTTCTTGGGAATAGTATTTCTTTTCCTTGTTTTCCTCGCTCAAAAAAGGAATGTAATCCGCTTCGTTGGAAAATAGGGCGTGGAACTTTCTAATGGTCATCACCACGGAAAGCAACCATGACCCTGGCGAGACCACTAAGTCAAGCGGCAAATCTTTCTGAGTATTGTAAAGCAAGAGCGAGTTTTCCTCGTTGACTTCCAAATAGTAATTCCCTTCATTGAAGTTGAACTTGGATTTGCCCTTCAAACAGAAATGAAACTGGATGTAGGTGCTGTCGATGTCCCGTTCAATAAGTTTTGGTTCTTGGGTATCGTTTTGGATTTTAAGGATGTAAAAGCCATCTTCCACCAAAATTTCATCATAAGAACCGCTAGCGATATTTTTCACATTCATTCTTCGTCTGATTTTGTTTATCGACTAATTTAGAATCGCTCTAAATTGTATATTGCTTAAGCTAATTTATCAATAATAACAGTGCTTAACATCATTTTTATCAAAAATAAAACATAAAATGGCAGCGATGGTCATTTATAGTACCGCTAGCGTTATTTTTTGACCTACAAGCCTGTTATTTTTGTGCTGCGATTTATATCCTTTATGAGGGACTACCATATTTCAAAACATAATTCCTTCTATGCCATTGGGTTGAGTTACAAGAAGGCAGATGCAGAGGTTAGAGGAAAGTTCAGTCTGGATGTTCCTGCTATTGACCGTATTTTAGGCAAGGCAAAGGAATTTGGAATTGATGGCCTGTTGGCTATTTCCACATGCAACAGAACCGAACTATACGGTTTTGCACAACACCCTTACCAACTTATCAAATTGCTCTGCGACGAAACCCCTGGTACCGTTGAAGAATTTCAGGAAGTAGCATACGTGTACAAAAATCACGATGCCATTTCGCATATGTTTAAAGTGGGTACTGGTCTGGACAGTCAGATTCTGGGCGACTTTGAAATCATCAGCCAAATAAAGCAAGGGTTTTACCGATCCAAAAAGCAAGACATGGCCAATCCGTTCCTGGAACGCTTGTGTAATTCGGTAATCCAAGCAAGCAAGCGAATCAAAAACGAAACAGAAATTTCCTCTGGTGCCACTTCGGTTGCCTTTGCCTCGGTTAAATATATCTTGGACAATGTGGACGACATTTCCAACAAGAATATTTTGTTGTTCGGGACAGGCAAGATTGGACGGAACACCTGTGAAAATCTGGTGAAGCACTCCAATAATTCCCATATCACTTTGATCAACAGAACGCGTGCGAAGGCGGAAGACATTGCCGGTAAGTTCCAATTGACGGTAAAAGATTATGGCGACCTTCAAACGGAAATCCGAAAAACCGATATTTTAGTGGTGGCCACGGGGGCTCAATTGCCCACCGTTTCCAAGGCCATTATCCATCCCAAAAAACCATTGCTGGTTTTGGACCTATCGGTGCCCAAAAACGTTTCTGACGATGTAATGGAACTGGACAATGTGACCTTGGTGCATTTGGACCAACTTTCCCAAATTACCGACGAGACCCTGTCCAAGAGAAAAGAATATGTTCCCAAAGCGGAAGCCATCATAGAAAAGGTGAAAAAGGATTTCCTCAAATGGTTGGAAAGCCGAAAATTTGCCCCGGTCATCAACGCCCTAAAGGACAAACTCAACACCATGAAAGCCGAGGAAATCGACTTTCAGACCAAAAAAATTGAAGGATTCGACCATATACAAGCGGAAATCATCTCCGACCGTATCATCCAAAAAATCACCAAGCAGTTTGCCAACCACCTAAAGAGCAACGAGGTCGATACCGATGATAGCCTGGAACTGATACAAAAAGTCTTTCAGCTAGAACTACATTCCAAATGAGCAAAATTATCCGCATTGGAACCCGCGACAGCGAACTCGCGCTGTGGCAAGCTACCACCGTGCAACAAAAACTGGAAGCGCTCGGGTACGACACTATTTTGGTGCCCACCAAATCGATGGGGGACCAAGTGCTGGACAAGCCGCTTTACGAACTGGGGGTTACCGGAATATTTACCAAAACCTTGGATGTGGCCATGCTTAAGGGCGATATTGACATTGCCGTCCATTCCATGAAAGACGTTCCTACACAACTTCCCAAAGGGATTATGCAAGTAGCCGTATTGGAGCGCGCCATGACCCATGACATATTGGTGCACAAAGGTTCTGGTTTTTTGGAACAGGACCAACCTGCTACCATCGCCACCGGAAGTTTACGGAGAAAGGCCCAATGGTTGAACAAATATCCCCATCATACCGTGGTGGACCTTAGGGGAAATGTGAATACGCGTCTCTTAAAATTGATTGAAAATGATTGGCAAGGGGCTATTTTTGCCCAGGCAGGATTGGAACGCATCAAATTGTTGCCCAAAGATGCCATTCAACTGGATTGGATGATTCCCGCACCCGCACAAGGTGCTATGCTCGTTGTGGCCATGGAAAATGATGCATTCACCAAAGAAGCCGTATCCCAACTCAACCATATCGAAACCGAATTGTCTACAACCATCGAACGTGAATTTTTGCGGACCTTGGAGGGTGGTTGTACCGCGCCCATTGGGGCTTTGGCCCAAATAAAAGACCAAACGGTTTGTTTTGAAGGGGTTGTTTTTTCCTTGGATGGAAAGCAGAAAATCGATATCAAAAAAGAGGTGAAACTATCGGATGGCCAAGGGCTAGGGAAACGTAGTGCGGAAGAGGTATTGCAAAAAGGTGGTGATAAATTGATGCAGGAAATCAGAAATGAAAACAATACTGTCCACTAAAATGTTAAGCTTGGCCCAAAAAGAGCTTTTTTTAAATTCCGGTTTGGGATTAGTGGAGTACGATGCCCTAAAAATTGAGCTGGTCAACGTGAAAATTCCTTTGGACCAAGTGAACTACATTTTTACGAGCAAAAACGCAGTGAATGCTTTTTTGGAACAAGCCAGACACTCGGATGCATCCCAGTTCAATGCCTTTTGTGTTGGGGAGAAAACCAAGGGGCTTTTGGAAACCAATGGGGTGAGAGTATTGGAAATGGCCCAAAACGCCTTGGATTTGGCCGGGATTATCGTAGAGAAGCATCAACACAAATCCTTTTTGTTTCTTTGCGGCAACAAGCGGAGGGATGAACTTCCTGAAACACTGACAAAAAATAACGTTCAGTATAAAGAATTGGAAGTGTATCGCACTCATTTGAATTCCAAAGCGTTTCAACGCAATTTTGATGGTATTTTGTTCTTTAGCCCAAGTGGCATCCAAAGCTATCTTTTGGAAAATTCAGTAGGAAACAGCACCCTCTTCTGTATTGGAGATACCACCGCCGCTGAGGCCAGAAAGTATTCAAACAAAATAATAGTTGCCAATAAGCCGACCGTAGAAAACGTGTTGGTCCAAGCGATAAAAGAAATGTCAAAATAAACGGATGCCTAGCGCCCGCCTGGTGGACAGGCAGGAAGTCGAAGCATCGTTCAACATCGAAAACAATAAAAAGATTCCTGTCTGCACAGGAATGACAAATTAAAATTTATGATCAAAAACGACTTGTTCCTTCAAGCTTTAAAAGGTGAAACCGTTGAACGTCCACCCGTATGGATGATGCGACAAGCAGGGCGCTATTTGCCCGAGTTTATGGAACTCCGTAAAAAATACGATTTCTTTACCCGCTGCCAGACCCCGGAATTGGCTTCTGAAATTACCGTGCAGCCCATACGCCGCTACGGTATGGATGCAGCCATTCTGTTCAGCGATATTTTGGTGATTCCACAGGCTATGGACATTGAGGTACAGATGAAACCCAATTTTGGGCCTTACCTCCCCGACCCTATCCGTTCACAAGCAGATTTGGACAATGTAATCGTTCCCGATATCCAAGATTCTTTGGGGTATGTGATGGATGCGATTACCATGACCAAGGAAAAGTTGAATGACGAAGTGCCTTTGATCGGGTTTGCAGGTTCACCTTGGACCATTCTCTGCTATTGTGTAGAGGGACAGGGTAGCAAAAGTTTCGATAAGGCGCGAGGGTTCTGTTTTACCCAGCCTGAAGCTGCACACGAATTGCTTCAAAAAATAACCGACACCACCATTGCTTACCTCAAGGCCAAGGTGAAGGCCGGGGTAAACGCTGTGCAAGTTTTTGACTCATGGGGCGGCATGCTCTCACCACAGGACTATCAAGAATTTTCGTGGAAATATATTCAGCAGATTGTTGATGCATTAAAAGATGAAGCTCCCGTTATTGTGTTTGGAAAAGGATGTTGGTTTGCTCTCAAAGAAATGGCCAACTCTGGCGCTTCGGCTGTTGGGGTAGATTGGACCTGCTCCGCACAAAACGCGAGGTATTTGACCGGCGGAAATATTACGCTTCAAGGAAATTTTGATCCCGCCCGTTTGCTTTCGCCCCCAGAAAAGATAAAGGAAATGGTCACACAAATGATTCGTGATTTTGGCAAGGATAAATACATTGTGAACTTGGGCCATGGCATATTGCCCACCATTCCCGTAGAAAATGCAAAGGCGTTTATTGATGCCGTAAAAGAATACAAAGGGTGAACCTTGTTGCAGTACTAAAAAGGGTCGATTTTAAAAATATACTGAAAGTTATAGGTATCGGTTTGAGCCGACCCCATCTGGTGCTGCCCACCGTTAAGGCTACGAAGGACTGCATTGCCGTCTCTACCCAAAATTATGGAAAGTTGCATCATAAAAATGGGCCCGCCAATGCCTTCAGACATGCTTTTTGGAATTATTTGATTGCGAAAAGATGCTTTAATTGGCACGGCAACGAAGAGACCGTTTTAGCTTGGGCCAAAAAAGTGACGGATTGGCACGAGGATTCATTTCCAAATCAACCCCTGCCAAGGGCCATGGATTTGCACAATAATGAGGTAGGTCGTTTGATTTTTACACAACACCTACTAAAATCCGAGCAGGAAATCGTAGCATTGATGAAGGAAATGACCTCGGAATCCATTAAAATCGACTCTGACACAGACCTGTCTGAATATAAAAACCGAATGGTACATATTTTAGAACAATGAAGGATAAATTTTACGAATACATTCAGCAACTACAAGATACCATAACCACCAAATTGGAAGAATTGGACGGCGTGGCCAAATTTCAACAGGATTTTTGGGAGCGTGAAGAAGGGGGAGGGGGCAGAACCCGGGTGATTGAAAACGGTACTGTTTTTGAAAAAGGCGGTGTCAACATTTCCAAGGTACACGGTCCACTGCCCAAAAGCATGCAAAATTACTTTGGTGTGGAAGACGTGGATTTCTTTGCTTGCGGCCTCAGTTTGGTGATTCATCCCAAAAGTCCAATGGTTCCCACCGTACATGCCAACTGGCGCTATTTTGAGATGTACAACAAAGACGGGGACATCGTAGATCAATGGTTTGGCGGCGGACAGGATCTCACCCCTTATTATTTGTTTGATGAGGATGCCGTTCATTTTCATCATACGTGCAAAAAGGCCTGTGATGCACATCATCCAGGGTTTTACCCTGCCTACAAAAAGAAATGTGACGAATATTTCTGGAATGCCCATAGAAATGAAGCCCGTGGGGTTGGCGGATTATTTTTCGATTACTGCAAGGCCACCGATACAACCAGCATGGAAGATTGGTACAATTTTGTTACCGAAGTCGGAGATAGTTTTTTGGATGCCTACGCACCTATTGTTGAAAAAAGGAAGAATCTCTCCTACACCAAAGAACAACGCGACTGGCAAGAAATTCGTCGTGGTCGCTATGTGGAATTCAATTTGGTGCACGACAAAGGCACCCTTTTCGGCCTTAAAACGAACGGCCGTATCGAAAGTATTTTGATGAGTTTACCACCGCACGTACAATGGCGCTACGACCATCATCCGGAGAAAGGAAGTGAGGAAGCCAAACTGATAGAAGTGCTAAAAGAGCCGAAAAATTGGGTTTAATCCGTAGTTTTGATAGCAAACCTAGCTTATGAGACAGAAAATATATCAAATCGATGCCTTCACCAATCGGACTTTTGGAGGTAACCCGGCGGCCGTTTGCATCCTAAATTCGTGGCTGAGCCCAGAGTTGATGCAAAAGATAGCCCAAGAGAATAATCTGGCCGAAACAGCCTTTGCCGTCAAAAAAGATGAACAGTACGAGATTCGCTGGTTTACCCCAGAAGTGGAAGTGGACCTTTGTGGACATGCCACTTTAGCGACTGCTTTTGTGCTGTTTCACTTTTATGAATTTGACGAAAATACCATTCAGTTTTATTCGCCACGCAGTGGAAACCTCAGCGTTGACAAGGCTGATAATGGTTGGCTTACCTTGGATTTCCCAACAGACCACCTGATTGCCATTCAAAATGTTGACGAGTTGGACACTGCTATAGGACAAAGTCCAATAAAAACCTTAAAAGGCAAAACCGATTACTTGATGGTCTATCGCTCCCAAAAAGAGATTGAAGCCTTGGAACCCAACCATCACTTATTGGCACAATTGGATGTTCGTGGGGTTATTGTAACGGCACCTGGGGACGAAGTAGACTTTGTTTCCCGTTTTTTCGCCCCGGCCTGCGGTGTTCCCGAAGACCCCGTAACCGGTTCGGCCCATACCTCTTTAGTTCCGTATTGGACGGAAGTTCTTCAAAAAACCAAAATGACGGCCAAGCAACTTTCCAAAAGGGGAAGCGATTTGGTCTGTGAATATTTGGGCGACCGCGTAAAAATATCGGGCAAAGGCGTGCTTTATTTGACCGGGGAAATAGACATTTGATCAACACTTAATACTTAGCATATGTACCCACTTATACGAAATAGAAGACTCCGTGCCTCCGAATCCATCCGGAGATTGGTTCGGGAAACCACCCTAACACCCGATGATTTTTTGGTGCCGCTCTTTGTGACCGAAGGAAAAGGAATCCGAGAAGAAATCCCATCCATGCCCAATTATTTTAGGTTGAGTTTGGACCAGTTGGAGAAGGAAGTAAAGGAACTTTGGAACATGGGATTGTGTTCCTTGCTCCTTTTTGTTAAAGTGGACGATAAACTGAAGGACAACAAAGGCACCGAAGCCCTAAACCCCAACGGTTTGATGCAGCGTGCCATAAAAACCGTAAAAAATGCCTGTCCCCAAATGCTGGTGATGACGGATATTGCCCTTGATCCCTTTTCATCCTATGGTCATGATGGTATCGTGGCAGAAGGGCAAATTTTAAATGATGAAACTGCCGAAGTACTTGCCGAAATGAGCGTATCCCACGCCCAGGCGGGCGCCGATTTTGTAGCACCCAGCGATATGATGGACGGCCGGATTTTGACCATTCGCGAAGCTTTGGAAGATGAAGGATTCATCAATACAGGGATTATGGCCTATTCCGCAAAATATGCAAGTGCCTTTTACGGTCCCTTCCGAGATGCGTTGGATTCCGCACCAGTGGATATCGCCAATGTGCCCAAAGACAAAAAATCCTATCAAATGGATTATGCCAATCGGTATGAAGCCATCAAAGAAACCCAAATGGACATTGATGAGGGGGCTGATATCGTTATGGTGAAACCAGGCTTGTGCTATTTGGACATTGTTCGAGAAATCAAAAATGAGGTGGAAGTGCCGGTAGCCGTTTACCAAGTTTCTGGGGAGTACGCCATGGTAAAAGCTGCTGCCGAAAAAGGTTGGTTGGACCACGATGCGGTTATGCTGGAACAGCTCACGGCCATCAAAAGAGCAGGTGCCGATATAATCGCTTCGTATTTTGCTAAAGATGCAGTAACCTTAATAAGTTAATTCTTTTTCGTCGCCCTGAGCGCAGTCGAAGGGTTGCGAAGGATTTTATCCGAACTTTGGGATAAACCTCAGCCAAAATGAAAATACGAACCACTTCGATACTCTTCTTCACTTTAGTGATGCACTTGGGGTTCGCCCAACGCGAGCTTATCCATGCCTTACCCTACCAATTAGGGTTCGATGAGGCTTTCATTCAGCAAAGGGTGGATTCCATCATGGAAATGGGCATCGATAGCTTGGCTTTTCCCGGGGCACAGCTCTTGGTGGCAAAGAACGATACCATTATTTTCCACAAAGCCTACGGTTTTCACACCTACGATAGCATTCAGCCGGTAGCTTTGAACGATCTGTACGATTTGGCCTCCGTCACCAAAATCTCGGGGCCGTTGCCTGCTTTGATGAAGTTGGCAGATGAAGGAAAGCTCGATTTGGATGAACCTTTCAGCCGGTATTGGAAGCCTTGGCGACACCGAAAGAATAAAAAAGACCTTACGCTTCGGGAAATCTTGGCGCATCAAGCAGGGTTGGTACCCTACATCGTGTTTTTGCAAAAAGTGTTACAGAAGAATGGCAACCTTAAAAAGCGGTTTTTGCATCATTCATCCAGCAAAAGATTTACGGCACAAGTGTACGATGGGCTGTACATCAACCATCGTTTTGAACGAAAGATGAACCGAATCATCAATCGCTCCAAGGTCTCCGACGAAAAGAAATATGTGTATTCGGGACTCACGTTCTTGATTTTCCCCCAATTGATTGAACAGCTGACAGGAACCGATTATCAGACCTACTTGGATGAAAATTTCTATCAACCATTGGGTTGTCATACCTTAGGATATCTTCCAAAGGAAAATTATTACGCAAATGCCATTGTTCCCACCGAAATGGATTCCATTTTTAGAAAAACGGTGGTGCAAGGTTGGGTACACGATGAAAATGCATCGCTCAAAGGAGGTGTATCGGGGAATGCCGGCCTGTTCGGCACAGCGGACGACCTCGCCAAGTTGATGCTGTTTTATCAGAATTACGGCATAGTTGATGGCCAACAATTGATTTCAGCCGAAACCGTAAAGGAATTTACCGAAGTGCAATATCCCGAAAACGACAACCGTCGTGGATTGGGTTTCGACAAGCCACTGCTGAACAATTCAGAACTTCCTTTGGGCGAAGCCTACCCTTCCCCCTTGGCCAGCCCCAAAAGTTTTGGCCATTCGGGATTTACCGGGACTTTCGTCTGGGCCGACCCTGAAAACAGATTGACCTTTATTTTTCTATCAAACCGCGTTTATCCGTCACGTAGCCATCGCCAATTGTATGAGCTGAACATCAGAACCGCGCTTCAGGATGTTTTTTACAAAGCTATGGCATTACCCATTCAAAATTGATTCCTATTCCCTATCTTGGTACAAAAGATTCGGCCATCCTATGGGACTACTCATTTTTTACGCCCTCATTTCCATCTTCTTTTCCTTTTTATGCTCCATTTTGGAGGCGGTATTGCTCAGTGTCACACCAACCTTTATCAATCTGAAGAAGCAAGAAGGAAAAGATTACGCAGCCACCTTGGAATCCCTAAAAAAAGATGTGGACAAACCGCTTATCGCCATATTGACCTTGAACACCATCGCCCACACCGTGGGAGCCATTTTGGTAGGGGTACAGGCCAAGGTAGCCTATGCGGAAATCTATGGAACCACGGAACGCACACTTTTTGGTTTTGCATTTACGGAAGATTTGATGGTCGGAATTGTCTCCACTTTGATGACCATATTGATTCTGGTGGCCTCAGAGATCATTCCAAAGACCATTGGAGCGACTTTTTGGAAACAACTGGCCAACTTTACCAGTAAGGCACTAAATATCATGGTATTCGTTTTAAAATGGACCGGATTGCTTTGGCTTTTGCAACTCTTCACAAAACTCGTTGGTGCCAAAGGCGAGCACGGCAGCGTGTTGAGCCGTGAAGATTTTAGCGCTATGACAGAAATCGCGCACGAGGAAGGCGTCTTCAAGGAATCGGAGTCCAAGATGATCAAAAATCTGTTGTACTTTGATGAAATTCTGGCTCGGGATGTCATGACACCACGAACGGTGATGAAGGTTGCCTCTGAAGATATGCCCATCAAGGAGTTTTTTGAGAAAAATAGGCCCCTTCGTTTTTCCCGCATACCCTTGTACAAAGATCGGATGGACAACATTACCGGTTTTTTTCTCAAGGATGAATTGTTGGAAGCCATTGTCAACAAAAAAGGGAACGAAACCTTGGCCACCATCCGAAGGGAGTTGTTGGTAACCAACCGGAGCAAGTCCATCAACGACCTTTTCAAAAAATTCGTGCAGAAACGCGAACACATTTCTTTGGTAGTGGACGAGTATGGATCGGTAAGCGGATTGGTGACTATGGAGGATGTGATAGAAACCTTGCTCGGATTCGAGATCATGGATGAAAGTGACAACGTGGAAGACCTCCAGAAGCTCGCCAGAAAGAACTGGCATGCACGTGCCAAGCGATTAGGAATTATTGAAGATGAAGATGAAATAGAGTGATGGAACATGCTTATGTACAGACCCCTATCGGAATCGCAGAGTTAATAGGCGATAAAAATGGACTGGCTTCGATTACCGTATTGGAGAGTAAAAAACCAAAAGGTACAATTCCGACGGTTTTGAAGGATGCGGTTGAGCAACTTGAAGATTATTTTGAAGGAAACCGAACGGTATTTGAGCTTCAACTCAATCCTTCGGGAACCGATTTTCAGAAAAAGGTTTGGGAAGCCCTTTTGCAAATTCCCTTTGGAAAAACCATTTCTTATTTGGAACTTTCCAAACAACTCGGTGACGCAAAGGCCATTCGTGCAGTAGCCTCGGCCAATGGCAAAAATCCACTTTGGATTGTGGTTCCCTGTCACCGTGTAATCGGAACCAACGGAGACCTCACAGGATATGCAGGTGGACTGCATAGAAAAAAATGGTTATTGGAACACGAGAGTCCTGCCAAGCAGACGACTCTTTTTTAATGTATTGCCATGCTTTATAAACTTAACCTGGAGCATATCCTTTTTTTGGATATCGAGACCGTACCACAACACCCAAATTTCACCGATTTGGAGGAAACTGCCCAACTTTTGTGGGCACAGAAAACACAGTACCAACGCAAGGACGAATACACACCCGAAGAATTTTACGATCGGGCGGGCATTTGGGCCGAATTCGGTAAAATTGTTTGTATCTCCGTGGGCTATTTTGTGCACAAGGGAGAAAATCGAAATTTTAGGGTCACCTCCTTTCACGGCGATGAAATTGAAATCCTCAAACAGTTCAAGCAGCTACTGCAAGACCATTTTAGCCAGACCAAGCACCTCTTATGCGCACACAATGGCAAGGAGTTCGATTTCCCCTATATCGCTCGTAGAATGGTGATCAATGGCATTAACCTTCCCTATAAATTGGACCTTTTCGGAAAAAAGCCTTGGGAAGTGCCCCATTTGGACACTATGGAGCTTTGGAAGTTTGGCGACTACAAACATTACACCTCCCTAAAACTGCTTGCTTATGTCCTAGGGATTCCATCTCCAAAAGAAGATATGGACGGCAGTATGGTAAAGGATGTGTTCTACAAAGAAAAGGACATCGACCGCATCATCAACTATTGCGAATTGGATGTGGTGACCACGGCCCAAGTGTTCCTGCGACTGCAGAATGAGGAGTTATTGCATGATGATGAAATCAAAAAAGTTTAGAAATTAAAATTGAAACAAGAGCCGAGAAATAAGAGTCAAGAGACAGGAATCAAGATGCAAGACCCAAGAGGGCAGTCATCTTTTGAACTTGATGTTTGAATTTGAGTTTTTCAAATGGATACCGCATCACGCTTCGACTCATTTCGACTCCGCTCAATGACCCCCGCTCAGCAACCGTTCGGAATTAAACAACTAATTAGTTTTTATAAAACTTAGTACTCTTAATTCCGGCGTAATCTTGCACCACCAAAACGTATAGTCCAGCGGAAAGTGAGGATACATTAATGGAGCCTTGGGTTTTCCCCTTTTGGATTACATTCCCAGAAGTGGTCACAATGGAAAATTCAGCGTCTTTTGACAGTTCAGCGTTCACATTTAAATAATCCACTGTGGGGTTTGGGTAAACGGATATAGTCAACTCTTGTGGAATAAACATGGGCGCATTTTCAATCAATGCCGTTTCAGCTCCCTTAAACTCAAATTCGATAGGCTCCGAAAACTCGGACACTACATTTTCGGTACAGATGGAACGCACACGCGCTTCGTACACCTTGCCTACTTCCAAGGCTTTAAGCTCTACGCTGCTTTCCCAAGTCAATTCACTGTTCCATTCGTCCGAATCCACACTTTTATACTGAATCTCGAAAAGGGTTTCTTCAGCTTCTTTCCAAGAGAGGGCAGCTCCATCTTCCGTAGCATTGTCCAAATCTAGATTGGAAGGAATTTCAATCGAACATTCAGAAACTTGGGCTCCAGTAACGATCAGGGAAAAATCCTGAAGGCCGGTGGTCAATGTTCCTTTATGTGAAATGGTGATGGTATAGGTTCCGCTTGCTTGCTCCACTTCTACGCGCTCAAAGGGATCAACTACATTATCGCCCTTGGTGGCAGCATCGTTTGCTTTGGCTGGATTCAATTTCCAAGGAAAATACGTTTGTCCATCCTTAGTGATACGGATGTCCAAATCATTGACCAAAGCGGCAGCGGTACTATTTAATTCTCCTCGGTTAATGTTTTCCGACGCTGGGTCTGTCCATGAAATCGAGGCCATCAACGGAACTCCTTCCATAGCGTTTACGGTAATGGTGTAAGTTTCCCCGTTGGACAACCGTTCCTCATTTACCAAAGTAGTGTAGCCTTTATTTTGAAGGACCTCAGCAGCAGCTTTGGCGTTCATAATACCCCAACCCATTTTGTAATCGGGTCCCTTGGCATTCACATCATCAGCCGTATGAAGGGCTAATCCCTTAAGGGTGGCAGCTTTCATATACGAACCAAAAAGCTCTTCGTGGTACTGTTGCAACAACAAAAGGGACCCTGTCACTCCTGGCGCCGCCATGGACGTTCCCGAAGAAACCTGGTAGCTGCTATTAGTGGCTGAACTGGTGGAAAGAATGTTTCCGCCATCCCCGGCCAAGTCAGGTTTTACACGACCATCATCCACGGGTCCAAAACTGCTGTATCCAGCAACGGATGCCTTTTTTAAATCGCCGTTACCATCAATTTCGGTATTGGCACCGGCCACGGTCAATCCGTTTTTGGTGGTAGTAAAGCCCAATAGTAAGTCGAACCCATCAGCTGTTTTCCCAAAGTTGGGAGCATCATTATCAAAAGATTTTTGAGCATTGCCTGCAGCGGTCACCATCAAATAATGTGGCGCGTTATACATAATTCGGTCCCAATCTTGGCTAACTTTAATGTAAGCGCCAAAGTACCAATCCGGCACCCGGTCCGAAAGTATTCCGTAGGAATGGTTGCTCAACAAAAGTCCGTTGGCAGCAGCTTCGGCCACTTCAATCTTGTCTCGGCTCCAATCGTGGGTTAAAGCCTCCGCGCCGTAGGCAACTCCTCTAGCATTGGGCTCCACGCCGGCAGAGATTAAATTTCCGGTCACTAAGGTAGCGTGCAGACTTACTTCATTGGCTTGATCCGCGTTTTTGGCACGAACATCAAATTCTTGATGGGAAGATAGTGCTACACCAGAATCCCATACGCCAACTTCCATTTGGGTTCCTGATAGACCCAAATTGAGAAGGCCTTTATCATATAGGGTATGGGCCCTTGAAGTTTGGGATGCAGGGTCATTTAAAGTTGTATAGAATAAAGGAGTGCCATCTGTACCCACATCTTCGAGTGCAATTTCGGTACCATCGGTTCTCTTTTCTGTAACTGTAATGTTCTTGGATTTGACCAACTCACCTATTAGCTTAAGCTTAGCCTCATAATCAGCTTCCATCTCGGAAATGAATGTGGACATATTTCCGTACTCATAATTGAGACTAACTTGCTCTTTGGTGTCTCGTGTTTGTCCTAGGATGGAACCCACGCCCAAAAGCGAAAATAAAATGGAGAAGATTGCTCCCTTAGCCGAAAAAGGAAATCTGTAGTCCATAATAGTTTAAGTTTAGGTAAGATTTGGACTACGAATATATAAGAATATGTAAGTTTTATCGATAAAATTCCTGCTTTATTCGATGAAATACATAGTGATTTACCGATTTGTGTTGTGAAAATTCACTTTTACGTTGTGTAGCTTTATTCCTACCTTAGTTTGCTGAAACATAAGCTCTCCAAGATTACAATAGCCAACCACAAAAATAGCTGCCAAACATTGTGTAAATTTGTATCCTAAATCCATTTGATGCTAGAAAAGAAGTCCATAGAATATGAAAAGGCGGTATTGATCGGTGTGTTGAACCAACATCAGGATGAAGACAAGGTAAAGGAATACTTGGATGAGTTGGAGTTTTTGACCTACACGGCCGGTGGCGAAGTGGCGAAACGATTTGTGCAGCGCATCGATGTACCCAATCCGAAAACCTATATCGGTAGTGGTAAAATGGAAGAGGTGCGTCAATATGTGAAGGAACACAAAATCGGTTCCGTTATTTTTGATGATGAACTCTCCCCTGCCCAGCAAAACAATATTGAAAAACTGCTCCGCTGTAAGGTGCTGGACCGAACTAGCCTTATTTTGGATATTTTTGCCCAGCGCGCACAGACGAGTTACGCCCGCACCCAAGTGGAATTGGCGCAGTACGAATATCTTTTACCTCGACTAACCGGGCTTTGGACGCACTTGGAACGACAAAGGGGTGGTATCGGAATGCGCGGACCGGGTGAAACGGAAATCGAAACGGATAGACGTATTGTGCGTGACCGCATTGCCCTGCTGAAAAAGAAACTCGCAAAAATCGACCGACAGATGGAAACCCAACGGGGCAACCGGGGTTCCTTGGTTCGTGTAGCTTTGGTAGGATACACCAATGTGGGTAAATCTACCTTAATGAACGTAATCAGCAAAAGTGATGTATTTGCCGAGAACAAACTCTTTGCAACCTTGGACACCACCGTTCGAAAAGTGGTTTTGGGGAACCTCCCTTTTTTGTTGAGCGACACCGTTGGTTTCATCCGAAAACTGCCCACCCAGTTGGTGGAGAGTTTTAAAAGTACCTTGGACGAAGTTCGAGAGGCCGACCTTTTATTGCACGTTGTAGATATATCCCATCCCAATTTTGAAGAGCACATCGCATCCGTCAACCAAATTTTGGACGAAATCGATAGTTCGGACAAGCCTTGCATTATGGTGTTCAATAAAATTGACCAATACCAGCCCGAAACCATAGATGAAGATGACTTGGTCACGGAAAAAACCACGGCCCACTTTACCTTGGAGGATTGGAAAAAAACCTGGTTCAACAAGATGGGCGATAAGGCACTTTTTATCTCCGCTTTGAACAAGGAAAACATGGACGAATTCCGCAAGCGGGTGTACGACGCGGTGAGGAACATCCATGTGACCCGTTTCCCTTACAACAACTTTTTGTATCCAGAGCATCTGGATGAATATAGTGAGGGGTAGACTTTATCGATGAACGGCAACCTATTGCCTATTTCACAACATTTTTGGACCTGTTCACAACAAAAGTTTAGGGCGTGACCACAGATGACCTACTTTCACCTTGTTTTTAAGTCATTTTAGTGTCACTCACAGATCTTACAGATCTTAACCTACTTAGACCATGGTCTTAAAAACTTGAAAAACATTTTTCACCCCACAAAAAAGCCCTCCGAAAGAGGGCTTTTTTTGTATGCGAAAGTTGCGCATCAAAACTTGTAGCTCAACCCAAGGGTCCAGTACGTTTGCAGTTCGTTGTCAATGGTATCAAAAGTGGCATCCGGATTTGGTGTTGGAGCATTGTTCACAATATAATTGAGCGTTTCCTGCTTGTTGTTCCTCAAACCAAAATCAAAGCCCACCCCGATCATTTTCCAAAGGGTATAGCTAAATGAGTTGATCCAGGTCCAGTTGCTCAAATTGCTGCTCTCATAACTCTGAAAAAGGGAAAGGTTACTCTTAAAACTCACCGCACCGATTTGTTTGGTATAGTCTGCAACAATCTTGGCACCCATGGACGATTCAAAAATGGTATCCTCGCTACTGAACACAAAGTTGTAGTTGAGCGGATGTATGACCACTACCAGGTCCGAAATGGGCGTCCAGGTAGCACCCACACCCAAATCAAGGTAACCGGGGTCGTTAAAATTGCTCAATAAAGTGGTACGGTATTCCGCCAAGGCAGAAATCGCAAACTTCTCGCTTAGTTTTCTACCGTAAAGGGAAGAAATATTGAATACATCCGTAGCCTGTCGGAAACTGTCGTCGTCGGTGGGATCGTCCTTATCGTCCAGCTTTACCCAAGCTAGGTTCACATTGGCCGAATTTCTCCAAAAAAACTTCTCTTCTTTCAAGTTGGCAAAGGCATTTACGGTAAATCCGATGTTGCCAGAGGAGTTATTGGGTATGCCCTGCGCAAACCAATTATTGAATTCCGATAGACTACCACCAATGGTTCCAAAGGCGCCCACTTTCCAGCCGGGCAAGGCATCGAGTTTGGCCTGTAGGGCATCCACCCGCTTTTGAATGGCGGCAATGGAATCCTTTTTAGGAGCTATCTGGGCTTTTAGTTCTTCTTCGGTTTGGGCGGTGGCGGTGGCCAGCGCAAAACAGGCCACAAGGGCGAATAACAATTTTTTCATAGTATGGAGTTTACTGTTTAGACCGTAAAAATAAGAAATGTCACTTCGCAACCGCTATTTCTTCACAAACAAATGGGTTTAAGGTTTAAGGTTTAAGGTTTAGGGTTTAGGGTTTAGGGTTTAGGGTTTAGGGTTTAGGGTTTAGGGTTTAGGGTTTAGGGTTTAGGGTAAAAAAGTACTTTTAGGGAATTCTTACCAAACTGATGCTGGCGAAGTAACCGGAAAACTTAAACTCAAGTGTCAAGTTCAAGTTCAAGTTCAAGGTTGAGGGTTTAAGGTTTAAGGTTTAAGGTTTAAGGTTTAAGGTTTAAGGTCAAAAAATTCATTTCAAATGACAAAGAACCCCATTGGCGCCAATTCGTGTAATTAATGTCAAATGTATACTGCCAACTTACCACCCAGCACTGCCCACTAATTCCCTATTTCAGTCCTCCTTACTGTCGCTTCGACTCATTTCGACTCATTTCGACTCCGCTCAATGGCCACCGCTCAATGACCGTCGCTCAGCGACCACTGCCCACTGCCTAATGCCTTCCGACTCACAAAAGATTTCTCACTTCGTTTCGAAATGACATCTTAACTCCTGTCTTCCGACTTCGGACTTCCAACAGCCCATCAAACCAAGTCTATTTTCTATGGTCTTTTCTCTCCTGGGTCTTGATTCATGGTTCTTGGCTCCAGTAAAGATTTCTCGACTGCCCCTTCGACTCATTTCGACTTCGTTCAATGACCAACGCTCAGGGTGACCGCTCGAAATGACAAAGAACCCTATTCGTGCTAATTAGTGAAATTAGTGTCAACTGCTCTTTGAATCACATCGTGCAACCCGAAACACGTAACCCATAACTCCTCATCTATTCCCGTCTATTTTCTATGGTCATTCCTCTCCTGGGTCTTGATTCCTGGCTCTTGGCTCTTTACTGAAATAGGTTCTCGATACATTTTTTGCCTCTTTTTTTACAAAAACCGCCAAGACACGCCATCTTACAAGACCGTCAAGTTCAACCGCCTACTGCAAACTGCACACTGATTCCCGAATCTTTACCCATAACTCGCAACACGAAACACGAAACACGTAACTCTAAACTCCTAACTTCTAAAATCTCATTTCCAACCCCAAAAATCTACCCTCCCAAAAAAATCCGTCAGATCAGAAGCACCATCCGTCAGATCGGAAGGGGCATCCGTCAGATCGCACCCTTTTGTAAACCCAAAATGAAGCATATTGCTCCTTATTTATCTAAAAATCTAGTATTATGACATTGAGAAAATTGTTATGGTCGCTCTTGGCCATCATCGTAATGTGGTCCTGTGGAAAGGACGACGACCCAGCACCTCCGGCGCCGACGGCTGCGCCCACCATTGCCAACTTTACCCCCGAATCCGGGCCAGTGGGCACTGAAATCACCATTAACGGTACCAACTTTAGTACGACCGTGGCAAGCAACACAGTAAAGATTGGTAGCGCTACGGCAACAGTGACCGCTGCTACGGCCACCCAGTTGAAGGCCACCGTGCCCACTGGGGCCACCACGGCCAAGGTGACCGTGACCGTGGGCGGGAATACCGCCACAAGCACCAAGGACTTCACCGTGACCACTACTGGTGGCGACGACCCCACAAACGAAGCCCCAACTGCCGAAGACCAAAGCTTTGAGGCGGAAGAAGACATTGCCGACAATGTGATCATTGGCGAACTGGTAGCCTCCGACTCCGAAGACGATACCTTGACGTTTGCTTTGACAGATAACCCGGACGACCTATTTGAAATCTCTGCAGCGGGCGTACTTACGTTGGCCGAAGGCAAAAGCCTGGATTTTGAGACCACTGCGGAGCACGCTCTCACCGTAACCGTAAGCGACGGCACCAACGAGCCCGTGGAGTTTACCGTGACCGTAACTGTGACCAATGTAATTGAGGACCTCTATGAGGACCCCGCTTCCTTTATTATGACGTTTGAGGTAGCCGCTGGGCAGGAATTGACCATTGGAACTAATTTGGAATACAACTACGACTATACCATAGCTTGGGGAGATGGCACAGAGGAAACCCTGACTAGCCAAAACCCATCCCATGTATATACAGAGGCAAATACCTACCAAGTGGCCATTAAGGGTGTTTTTCCAGCACTGCGAATGCTTATTGCAGGGTCGCTTAGCAGAAATGCCTTAATGGATGTTACCCAGTGGGGAACCAATGCTTGGCAAAGTATGAAGGAAGCCTTTGCTGGTTGCGATAATTTGGAAGGATTTAGCGCAACTGATATGCCCAATCTCTCTGAAGTAACTAGCATGCAAGGTATGTTTTTTGGTACCGAGAATTTTAACGGTGCCATTGGGGATTGGGATACCAGCAATGTAACTAATATGGCCGAAGTCTTTTCCAACACCGATTCTTTCAACCAACCCTTAAATTGGGATACGGGCAATGTAACAGATATGTTTGGTATGTTTGCCCTCGCCACATCCTTTAACCAACCCTTAAACTTCAACACAGAAAATGTAGAACTTTTTTCGGCTATGTTTACTGGAGCAACCTCCTTTAACCAAGACATTAGCGATTGGAATACGGCCAATGCGGTTGCAATGAATGCCATGTTTGAACAGGCAACCTCCTTTAACCAGCCTTTGGCTCAAAAACCAGGGGGATGGAATACCGCTAAGGTGGAGAATATGGCAAATATGTTCAGTGATGCAACGGCATTTAACCAAAATATAGGGAACTGGAACACGGGTATGGTAAAAAATATGAATAGCATGTTTTTAAACGCAATTTCCTTTAATCAAGATATTGGGGATTGGAATACCGAAAATGTAACTAACATGTCCTTTATGTTCCAAGGAGCAAATTCATTCAACCAAGATATAAGTTCTTGGGATACCAGTGAGGTAACCACAATGAATAGAATGTTTAGTGGAGCTGCTTCTTTTAATCAAAATTTAGGTGCATGGGCCATTTATAATGTTAGCGATATGCAATTTATGTTAAGCAATTGTGGGATGAATGCAGATAATTATAGTGATACCCTTATAGGTTGGGGAAGCAAAGGTTTTCTTATTCCTGAAGATATTACCCTTGGTGCGGAAGGTCTAAAATATTGTGGCACTGATGAGGAGACCGCTTTTAGAAGGAATACGATATTGGTTCAAAACAAGGGTTGGACCATAACAGGGGACAGTTCCGATGGCTTCTGTTTAGGAAAGAATTAATTTATCACCCTTATATTTTTAAGGAGTTATGCAGGACCACCGGCGGCCTTCGGGTTTCCGGTCGTTTTCTATTCCGTGTGGTTGCTAAGCACGGGGCATTGAGCGCCCGCCTGCGGCAGGCAGGGAGTCGAAATGAGTCGAAGCACGATGCGGAATCCATTTGAAAAGTTCAAATTCAAACATCAAGTTCAAAAAACTGCTATCTTGGTTCTTGATTTCTGTTTCTTGGCTCTCGACGGAACTAGACTGTCATTCCGCACGGTTGCTGAGCGGGGGTCATTGAGCGGAGTCGAAATGAGTCGAAGCACGATGCGGAATCCCATCCTTTTGGGCAGCATGTCATTCCGTGCCTGACACGGAATCCAAGTATGATGTGTGGATTCCTGCGTGCGCAGGAATGACAGGTGCAGCATGACGGAAAGAGGTCATTTCGACATGAGGCACGAAGTGACGATGGAGAAATCCAATGGGAAAACTCAAGTTCAAATATCAAGTTCAAAAACCGCCCTCTTGGCTCTTGATTCCTGTTTCTTGGCTCCCCACTGAACTAGACTGTCATTCCTCACGGTTGCTCAGCCGTCATTCCGAACTTGTTTCGGAATCCCATCCTTTTGGGCAGCATGTCATTCCGTGCCTGACACGGAATCCAGGTATGATGTGTGGATTCCTGCGTTCGCAGGAATGACAGGTGCAGCATGACGGCAAGAGGTCATTTCGACATGAGGAACGAAGTGACGATGGAGAAATCCAATGGGAAAACGCAAGTACAAGTTTCAAGTTCAAAGTTTAAGGTTTAGGGTTTAGGGTTAAAGGTTCAATGGTTTAGGGTTTAATGTTTGCGGTTTAACTTCAAAAGGTCATTTCAAATGACAAAGAACCTTATTCGTGTTAATTCCTGATATTAGTTCAACTGCCCGATGCCCACTGCCAACTGCCGACTGCTGACTGCCCACTGCTGACTGACTTCCGACAGATTTCTTACATTCGTTCGAAATGACAAAGAACCCTGTTGGTGCTAATTCGTGACATTAGTGTCAACTGCCCATTGCCTATTTCCCATCAAACCAAGTCTATTTTCTATCGTCTTTTCGCTCCTGGGTCTTGGCTCTTGGTTCTTAGCTCCTCACTGAACTAGGTTCTCGATACATTTTTGCCTCGTTTTTTTTCAAAAACTCATCAAAAAACACTCGAACTGACGTCTTAACCTGAAACCTGAAACCCCTAACTCTAGACTTCGGACTTCGGACTCCTAACTCCTTCACACCAACTAAACCTACACCGCCTCGAAAAGTTTACCGGGCAATGGTCGGATCACGCCTTTCATTTCCATTTGCACCAAAGTAGACGAAACCTTAAAAATGGGCAATTTGCATTCCAAAGCCACGGTGTCCAGCAATTGTTTTCCGTTCAACTGCAAGTAGGAGTAGATTGACTGTTCTGTTTCGTCCAACTCGACGAACAGCTGCTTCTGCACTGTTTTTTCTGGCTTTTCTTCCTCGATTTGCCAGCCCAAAAGGTAAATCAGCTCGGCAGCAGAGGTCAATAAATGGGCCTTTTGGTATTTGATGAGGTCGTTGCAGCCCTTGCTCCATTTGTCGGTGGCCCGGCCCGGAACGGCAAACACCTCACGATTATAGCCATGGGCCAAATCAGCGGTCACCAAACTACCCCCTTTTTCGGCAGACTCTATGACAATGGTAGCTTCACTGATTCCTGCAATGATTCGGTTTCGCTTTAGGAAATTCTCTCGATTGGGTTGACTAGTGCTCCAGAATTCGGTTAAAAAACCACCATTGGCCTCGATTTTGGATTGATATTTGGCGTGTGCTTTGGGGTAAATCTGATTCAGGCCGTGCGCCATGCAAGCAATCGTCTGCAATCCGTGATCCATCGCCGCCTTTTGAACCTTTATGTCCACACCATAAGCCAATCCACTCACGATAATAGGGTTCAACGGGGCCAATTCGGCTATAAACTGTTGGGCAAAGGAGCTCCCGTAACTGGTCACATTCCGCGTGCCCACCACGCTGATAATTTTTTGCTGCTTCAAATCGATATTGCCCCTTTGAAACAAAAGAATGGGACCATCCAAGCAATGCTTAAGGCGTTCAGGATAGGTATCCTCCATAAAATAGGAAACCTCAATGTTCTCTTTGGACAAAAATTCGAACTCCTGTTGGGCTTCATCCAAATATAGGGTATCGTGAAGTCCTTTTAAGGTCACTTTACCAATGCCGTCAATTTTGAGGAGATGGTGCGGTTTGTCCTCAAAAATGGCCGATGGACTTCCGCAGTGCGCAATTAATTTTTTTGCGGTCACATCCCCGATATTGGGAATGTTTTGCAGCCGCAAAGCCGCAATAATTTCAGGTTCAGTCATTTGATTTGGGCGTCAAAGTTGTCCACAAAATACAGCTTTTCAAATGTTAATAAAAAGTTATCCGGCTTATTTTGTACTCCCCCATTTTTTACAATATTTGTGGCTATGCGGATAGATGCACACATAGAAAAATTGTTGTTTGATTATAATTGTGTTGTAGTACCCGGTTTTGGGGCTTTTTTGGCACATGGTACATCCGCAGAAATCGATAGGGCCACCAACACTTTGGTACCGCCCAGCAAAGTCATCTCCTTTAATGCCCAACTTTCCAAAAATGACGGTCTTTTGGTATCCCATATTGCCAAAGAAAAGCAATTAGGATATGAAGAACTGTTGAAAGAAGTGGAAAACGTGGCCCAAGATTGGAAAGAAAGATTGGCCCAAGGCGAGCGCATCGAGCTTTTTGGCATCGGGACCTTGTGGCATAACTCCGAGCAACGTATCCAATTTCAACCGGAAGAAAAAGTCAATTTTTTGACGGCTTCCTTCGGACTTTCCGCTTTTACTGCTACTCCCATTCAGCGTGAGGTGATCAAAGAGGAAGTTGAGGAGTTGGAAGAACGGATTCCATTCATCATCACTCCGGAAAAACGGGAGCAGAGCTCGTTCCGACCTTGGCTCAAGTACGCCGCCGTGATTCTGTTGGCCGTTTCTTTGGGAGCTACATCGTACAAAACCTATGGTGACCTTCAGGAAAAGGAGGTAGCCGCCCAGCAAGATGCCCAGCAAGAGGTTTCCCGCCTTATCCAAGAAGCTACTTTTTTTGAAAGTGCTCCTTTGGAGCTGCCTGCCATCAACATTAAGGTTACCAAAAAACAATTGGGTAAACACCATGTAATCGCCGGTGCCTTTCGGGAAGAGGCAAATGCGGAAAAACGTGTTGACCAACTTAAGGCAAAAGGATACAATGCCTTTTATTTGGGCACCAATACCTATGGGCTTCATCAAGTGGCTTACGACAGCTTTGAGGACCCGAAGGAGGCGCTTGTTTTTTTGAGAAAGGTAAAAGCCGAGGATTCACGAGATGCTTGGTTGCTTTCTGAGAAATAATCCCACTTTCCTTTAAAAAGCATTTCTTACTTCAATATCTTTGCGCAAAATGTAAAGAGGTATGCGCGCTAAAAAACCCAGTGAATCCCGCACGGTAATGACCGATTTGGTATTGCCCAGTGAAACCAACCCGTTGAACAACCTGTTTGGAGGGGAGCTCTTGGCCCGAATGGATAGAGCGGCCAGTATTTCGGCACGGAGGCACAGCCGCCGTATTACAGTGACCGCTTCGGTGAACCATGTGGCATTTAACAGTGCAGTTCCCCTAGGGAGTGTGGTTACCGTGGAAGCTTCGGTTTCGAGGGCATTCAACACTTCCATGGAGATTTTCTTGGATGTATGGATCGAAGACCGCTTTACTGGAGAGCGCACCAAGGCCAATGAGGCCATTTATACCTTTGTGGCCGTTGATGATACGGGAAAACCAACCGAAGTACCGCCTTTGGAGCCTGAAACGGAGCTGGAAAAGGAGCGCTACGCTGCTGCCCTACGAAGAAAACAGTTGAGCTTGGTACTGGCTGGTAAAATGAAGCCTGCCGATGCCACCGAGCTTAAGGCGCTTTTCTTGAACAACTAAAAAGTATATAGTCGAATTCCCACGAAAGGAACCAAAGTTTGAGTTCTTTTCAAAGAGTTTTCGATCTCTGGTGCGGCATCAATACTCAATAAATCCATGTAGTGGTCCAGTTTGAGAAATACACCAAACGAATTGCTTATTCTATAGCCAAGGTCAATCTTGGCCAGTATGGAAAACCCATCATCCCTGAACTTGGCAGCGTCTTTCTCATGTCTATAAAGGGCATAACCTATGCCCAAACCTGTTCTTAGGGTGATTCTTTTTTTGTGTTCCAATATGGAGTAGCTACCTGTAACATACAAATGCGTTATTCTAGAGTTATCTATACCTCCAACTTTGCTAATATCAACAACATCTCCTTTAAAAAAGCTCCATTGCCCTCCAATCAACCATTTAGGCGATTCCAAAACATTTGCTGTGATGTTTGTGGCATTTCTGAGGTCATATCCTTCGGCCAAAAAATTATTCCCATAACTGGAGGGTATACCATATGCAATACTTAGCTCGCCTAAGATATCCCATTGCAATTCTTTTTGCTCTTCTTGCCCGAATAATAAGGATAGCGGCAGAAAGAGCATTGAAATCAATGCAATCCTTTTAAAAATCAAAAGTATACCCATCCGTATTATATTGAATTTTGATTTCTCCTCGCCCAACTATCCCGTTATTAATCAATGAATAACTGATTTTAATAGACTCTCCCTGTATGACCCTTAATGGAACTTCCCTAGTCATATCAGATGGGTATAACTCCCCAAATAATTGCCTTTGGAACACTTCTTCTTCGAACTCACCGAAATTTAAATTGACCTCTTTTAGGGTAGAATTGTAAGATATGCCATAGGACAGTGTGTCTTGCATATTGGCTACCCGATTGATTAATAAACTTGTATCTTCCAAAGGCCCAATAGCAATGTCAGGAACTTTATATTTGAAGTTTTCCAATGAAAATGGTTGTAGCCCATTAATTTCTAATGTTGGCCAGAATGCATTGTACCCGTTTTTACCGATATCATTGATAGCCACTGAAATGAAATCACTGTTTTCTGGTGAGATGGTAATGACTTGATATTGGCCATCTGACCTTAATTTTGATTCGCCTATCAAAGCTACTTGCTCCCTCCTTGAGGGAAAAGAAGTGAAGGTCCCCAAGGCATAAACATCTACAGGAAGTTCGGGAATTTCGTTACTTTCAAAGGAAATCACTTGGCCATCAACCAAAAGGCGGGTATTGTCCTCATAGGTCAACTCACATGAGCATACAATTATACCTATAATGAAAACAAGTAGGTTTCTTCTCATTACTTAAGTAAAGATTTGGTTGGCTGAAAGTTACATCAATTATTTGATTAAAAATCAAAATTATTGGGGTCGGGTCCAAATCGTTTGCCCTTTTCCAAACTATCCAATAATTGCACGTCTTCATCTGACAATTCGAAATCAAAAAGGTTGGCATTGGCCTTGATGCGTTCTGGTTTGGATGATTTTGGAATGGTAATCACCCCTTTTTGCAAATCCCATCGCAGTACTACCTGTGCAATGGTCTTGTTGTATTTCGCCGCCAAGTCCTTCATCACATCCAAATCAAATATATGCCCTTGCATTAAAGGAGACCATGCCTCGTACTGGATATTATTGGACGTACAGAAATTAATCAAATCCTGCTGCACCAAATAGGGGTGGAACTCCATTTGGTTGACCATGGGCACAAGCTCCACCGAAGGCAACAAATCCTCTAAATGATGTTTTAAAAAGTTGCTGACCCCAATGGCACGAACCCTTTCTTCCTTGTACAGTTGTTCCAAGGCTTTCCAGGTCTCCTTAGAGAGTTCGCCTTTGGGCCAATGAATCAAATACAAATCCAGGTAATCCGTTCCCAAGCGCTCCATACTGGCCTCAAACGCCTTGAGCGTGCTGTCATAGCCTTGATCGGTATTCCACACCTTGCTGGTCAAAAAAACATCTTCGCGCTTTACATTACTTTCGCGGATTCCGGTACCAACGCCTTCTTCATTGTGATAAATGGCAGCGGTATCGATATGACGATAGCCATGTTTCAAAGCTGCCTTTACGGCATTTATGACTTCGCTTCCATCATCGGATTGATAGACCCCCAATCCAAAATAGGGCATCTGGACCCCATTGTGCAGTTCAAAAGAGCCTTGTAAATCAGTTATTTCCTTCATAATGTTAGAGTTGATAGATCCAATCCTCGGGGTTCAAGCGGTCGGAATCCTTATACAGGTAAAACTTCAACTTTGTGGTGCCGTCCAACCGATTGGTATTTATTTCGCCCAGCACTTCTTTGGCGGCGACTTTATCCCCTTTTTTTACATAGAGATTGGAAAGGTTATAATAGGTGCTGATGTAATTTCCATGCTTAATTTGAACACCTTTGTTTCCTCCGGGGACCGAAAGAATAGCAATGACCTCGCCCTCAAAAATGGCCCTGGCCTTGCTTCCCTTGTCCGTAGTGATGGTAACCCCATTGTTCCGGTGTTTGATACCGGGATATAACTTATCCGCATAAACACCATAACCCTGACTTTTGATACCTTTTTCCACGGGCCATATTAATCTTCCCTTGTTGGAAGAGAAATTGTCTGCCAACAACTTGGCTTCGGGTGTAAGGGCAAACGTGGCACTGCTTGTGGATTTGCCCGAGCTTTTGTTGGAGCTGGCAATCGCACTTTTGATCATCCGTTCAATTTCATTGTCTATTCTACGGGCCTCTTTCTGCTTTTCCGCAATGGCGGCCGTGTATTTGGCCTCGTTCTGCTTAATGCTCGTTAAAAGACTGCGCTGCGCCTCAATTTCTTTGCTAAGTTCTTCTTTCGCTTTCTGATTTTCCGCGACCAATTGGTCTTTTTCCTTTCGTTGACGTACCAAGTCTTGGTTCAAGGCCTTGAGTTCCTCAGTTTTTTGCACAATGCCTTCACCCTGTTTTTTCCGGTGTTTGGCATATTGTTGCATGTACTGAAGCCTTTTGAAGGCTTGAAAAAAGTTTTCTGCGGACAGCAGGAACATCAATCGATTGTTCTGCGACTTGTTCTGATAGGTTTTTTGAATCAGTTCGGCATAATCTTCCTTTAGGACTTCCAAATCTTCCCGAAGCTTGCTTATGCTTCTAATATTGACATTGATTTGCCTACTCAGCAAATTCGATTGTTGATTGGTTACACGAATCAGCTCCTGCCGCACATTGATTTTATTGTCCAAAGCCTCCATTTGGTCCAACACCGTACCCTTTTCTTTGCGCTCGGCGAACAGCAGACGGTTAATTTCCTTGATTTCCTCTTGCAAGCGTTCCCGTTTGGCCTCCAGCACCTTCTGTTCCCCGGTTTGAGCAAATGAAGTTACCGAGGTAAGCACTGTAAGTATCAAACAACAAATAAGATATGAAATTTTACCTTTCATATTACTTTAATGTAATTTTATCATACCCTTTGGGCACTTTGTACGGAAAACTCATGGGTTTGTTGAGCTCCAAGTTACGAAAACTCAAGTCAATCGTAGTCAGTTCACCTTTTTCCTCGGCCACGATTTGTATATCCTCCGGAAGCACATTTCCAGAAATATCTTGATAGGTATATTTTGCCAATAAATGTCTTGCGCTTACGGGCTGTGATATTTCCTGACTGGCTATTTTAAAGTTTTTGGGTTCCAATTGAAAGAGAATCTTAAAAAGTTCTTGGGCTTTCTTAGGTTTTAATTGGTAGTTCCCGTTGTATACTTCCGAATTGAGCTTTTCCTTACGCAAGTCGAGTACCGCATTGCCCAAAAGTAGGTTCTGTACTTTTTCAAAATCCAGTTCTGTACCCAACAACTCGCTTAAATAGCTAAAGTCTCCATCGAAATACTCATTTTGGAGCTTGTTGTAAAAGGATACTTTCTTGGGGGTAATGTGCGCCTTGACAACACCGAGTGGTGCACTCATCCAAATCACTTTGTCCTTTTCCATGCGTAAGCTTACGTTGACACCTTGCGAATCGTCCCCGTTGGTGTAGTCGATCTTAACTCGTCCCCTCAGGGTTCGGAATTTGGGTTGGTTGGAGTAATGGGCATTGACGATGTTTTTTGCGGAAAGTCTTGAATTGGCCTCCCCGCCAGTAATCGATTTGGTGCTTTTACACGATGCCAAAGCTGCCAGCATAATTACGGCAATTCCAGCTTTATATATGTTTTTATGTAGGTTCATTAGAGTCCTGAATTGATCTTGTTCAAATATTCATTGGCTTTTTGTGCATTCCCAATCTTGGAATAACCTTCGGATAATTGCTTGTACATCTTATTTTGAAGTGCAGTGTCATCCAATAGGTAGTCCAGTCCGCTTAGCAACACCTGCACGCCCTTGTTTGCATTGCCTGTATTATTCAACGCCGTTCCATAGGCATAATAAAAATAGGGCTGCAGGGGATAAGTATCCAATGCCTCCTTGGATTCCGTTAACAAGGCAGTATAATTGGAAGCTGCGATGTATTCCTCCATTGTTTTTTTCAATTGGGATATAGGGTCACTTTTGGTTTCCTCAACGTTCTGCACTATGGGCGTAACTTCTTCTATACTTTCCCTTTTTTGGAGTGAATCCTTAATCTTCCGGCTTAGCTCCGATTTTAGGGAAGAACTTGGCAAGCCCTCCAAAACCTCGGTGGCTTCCTTGTACTGCTTCATTTTGAAGTAGAACAGCGCCATGTTCTGTCTAAGCTTTGTATTACTGTAAGGAATTCGTTCTTTGATAGTCTCCAAGGGACTTCCTTGTTTCTCCAAAATGGTCAGCACATTGTCCAAATACCAATAGTCCTCTGGTTCTGATAATAGGGCCTCAATAGCAAAATCTTGCGCCTGTACGTATCTTTTGTCCAGCATATAGGCTTTGGCCAATTCGTAATCCACTACGCTATTATTGGGCTCCAATTGCTTGCATTTCAGGAAAAGGTCGACCGCCCTATCGTAGTTTTGGATGCCTTTCTGTTTGAGGGCTTCAAAGAAATTTTCTTGAAACTCATCGGTATATTCTTCGAGGTAGACATCGGCACCTTCTTGTTCTTCTTGGGCATAGGTATGATTATGCATCAGTACTGATGCTCCCGCAATCAACCAAACCAGCAGTTTCCTTTTCATAGTAACGTCCTAAGTCCCCATCCCACCAAAAATGTGTTCTAAAGTTATTCCAAAACAGAATAATCTCCAATGCTAATGGTCTCAAAATTACCATTATAAATTACATGGTTCCCGATCATGGCATTATCCAAATTGGCGTTGGTAATCCTGCTATGGCTCTGGATGAGGCTGTTTTTTATGGTCGAATTCTCCACAACGGTATTCGCGCCAACCGAAACATATGGCCCTATCGTGGTATTTTTGAGCACTACGTTCTCTCCAATAAAACAGGGTTCCACTATATTGGCATTTTCCTGTGTCACGGAATCGGCAATCATGTTTTCGCCCTCCTTTTCCAAGAAGGCCAACATGCGCTGATTGGTTTCCACGGTCACGTTTTTGTTGCCGCAATCCATCCATTCATCCACCTTACCCGGAACAAATTTCATGCCCTTTTCCATCATCCGTTTGATACCGTCATTGATTTGGTATTCCCCACCATGGGTGATATCATGATCCAAAACATGCTGCAGCTCATTTTTGAGCACCCCAACATCCTTGAAATAATAAATACCGATTACAGCGAGGTCAGATACATATTCTTGCGGTTTTTCAACCAATTCCACGATTTGATGGTCATCGTTCAACTGGACCACTCCGTACGCTTCGGGGCGCTCCACTTGCTTCACCCAAATCACGCTGTCGGCCGATTTATCCAAATCAAAATCGGCTCGTATTAAGGTATCGGCGTATGCGATTACCGCAGGACCGCTCAAGGATTCCTTGGCGCTCATGATGGCGTGCCCAGTTCCAAGCGGTTGATCTTGTCGATAAATGGACCCTTTGGCGCCCAATTCGTCCGCCAATGCCATTAAGCTTTCCACCACATCATCCCCAAAAAAGGCAGGATCACCCAAAATAAAGGCAACTTCCTCGATTGGTTCGCCCAATACTTTAGCAATATCGGTGACCAAACGGTGCACTATGGGTTTTCCTGCAACGGGAATCAATGGTTTTGGAACTGTCAATGTGTGTGGTCTCAGACGGGAGCCTCTTCCCGCCATGGGTACGATTATTTTCATATGTTACACACCTGCGAAGGCAGGTGTCTCCTTTTTAGCAGTTAATACTTTCTCCTTGATTCAACAAGGTTTATCTTAGTTTATTATAATTCAATTTCCAGTTAAGACTGATGTCAACCCAGTTTGGGTTAAACTCTTTTATTAAATTGATTTTCCACGCTCTCTTCCACTTTTTCATTTGCTTTTCTCGTTTTACAGCTTCTTCTCCATTTTCAAACTGTTCAAAATAGACCAACTTGTCACAATTGTATTTTGCGGTAAAGGACTGTGGAAAAGCTTTTAATTTATGTTCTTTTACTCTTTCGTCCAGATTATCGGTAACGCCTACATAAAGTACTCCATCAGGTCTATTAGTCATTATGTAAACATTCCAAAATTTCATAATTTCAATAGTATTTGGACGAACCTTCTTAAAAAGGTTTTGTAGGTGTCCTTCCCTAAGAGATTCCTGCCTTCGCAGGAATTTTACTTAGTTCCAGTACTCCCAAATCCGCCCTCGCCCCTGTCCGTTTCAGAAAGGGCCTCAACTTCTACCCACTCGGCACGTTCGTGCTTGGCGATGACCATTTGGGCAATGCGCTCCCCGTTTTCCACAGTAAAATCTTCATTGGACAGATTTATCAGTATTACCCCAACGTTTCCGCGATAATCGGCGTCAATCGTTCCAGGGGCGTTTAACACGGTGATTCCTTTTTTGGCCGCCAACCCGCTTCGTGGCCGTACTTGGGCCTCATAGCCCACAGGGAGCTCCATGTACAGTCCAGTGGGGACAATGGCCCTTTCCAGAGGTTTTAAGGTGATGGGGGATTCCAAATCCGCCCTTAAATCCATCCCTGCGGAGGCAAGGGTTTCGTAATGTGGCAGCTTATGGCCTGATTTGTTGATGATCTTAATCTTCACGTCTTAAAAATATGCTTCTTAATTTATCTCCTTCCAACTTGTACACTAAGCCCAAAAATAACAAAAACAGTAGGCTGCCGGCTATTAAATTTCTATTAAAAACATAGAACGAAAGTATGGAAAACACCAGCGATACGGATAGATAAAACACAATCTTTCGCATGTTGTAGGGTACAGGGTAGTATTTTTTTCCAAAGTGATAGGAGAGGAGCATCATACTACCATAGGCGGCCAAGGTGGCCAAGGCCGAAGCCATGTATCCTATTTTTGGAATCAAGCTTATATTAATGACCAAAGTGATGATGGCCCCAACTGAAGAAATATAAGCGCCAAATTTGGTTCTGTCCGTTACTTTATACCAAACAGAGAGGTTGTGGTAAATTCCCAGACAGAAGCTTGCCAATAGAATTATAGGAACCACATCCAAAGCCTCCCAATACACAGGGTTGTGCAATAACAGTCTGCCCAGTACATCGATAAAAGCAATAACTCCCAATAAGATTATGCTTCCAAGGATTACAAAGTAATTGGTGATTTGCGCATACGTTTTCTGGGGTTTTTCGCTCTTGGCATGACTAAAGAAAAAGGGTTCCACCCCCATTCTAAAAGCGGTCCCGAACAGCGTCATAAACAGGGCCAGTTTGTAGCAGGCACCATATTTGCCCACTTCACTTTCGGCAATTTTGGATGGAAGGAGTTCGGTAAGCAAAATTTTATCCAATACCTCGTTGATGGTAAAAGCGATTCCAGCTACAAGAATGGGTCCTGCATACTTCATCATTTGTTTCCAAACACCCAAATCGAACGTGTACGATGCCTTTAGGTAGGTGGGCAACAAAATCAATAAGGTTACTCCGCTGGCGATTACATTAGAGATCAAAACATAATGGATTTCCCAATTGGGTTTGTAAAGGGATACGAAAAATCCAGTGTCCGCCTCCTGTGCCATTTTTGGGAGTACCAACAGAAAAAATATGTTAAAAGCCAAGTTTATGGCCACATTAATGGTCTTTAGGACCGCATAGCGCATTGGTTTCTCATTGGCTCTAAGCAAGGCAAATGGGATGATGACCACGGCATCAAGAACCAAAATATAGGTGGTGAACTTAAGATAATCTGCGTTGATATTGGTTACGCTGGATAACCATTCCCTAAGCGACAGGGCAAGAATCAGAAAGAGAAATGAAGAGCTCAGCAAGGATATCAATGAAGTGGATATCACTTTGGCCTTATCCCCGCTTTTATGGTAAAACCTAAAAAATGCCGTTTCCATACCATAGGCCAAAAACACATTAAAAATAGCTATCCAGGCATATATGTTCGTGTACTGTCCGTAACCTGAAGCATTCTCAAATACGGCGGTATACAGCGGTAACAAAAAGAAAGAGATGACCCTTGGCATTACGGTGGCCAGGCCATAAATGAACGTTTGTTTAAAAAGCCGCTTTAGTGGATTCAATAGGTGTTGCTTCTTTAAAGACCCAAGTTAGGTGGCTACAAGTTACGCAAAAGCCGTAATTACCTAAACCTTATTATCCTAAGAAAAACAAAAAGGCCACCCATTCGGTGGCCTTTTGATAGTATTATTATGGAACCTTAATTGTTCAACGCTTCTGCACCACCAACAATCTCGAGGATTTCATTGGTAATGGCAGCTTGACGGGCTTTATTGTACGTCAATTTCAATTCGTCTCTTAGTTCAGCGGCATTATCGGTTGCTTTGTGCATTGCGGTCATACGCGCACCGTGCTCACTGGCAAAGGAATCCCGAATCGCCTTGAACAACTGTGTCTTCAAGGATTTTGGTATCAGTTCTTTTACGATTTCCACTTTGGAGGGTTCAAAAATATAATCAGCAGCGATTGCTTTGTCTCCTTCAGTTCCTACGATTGGCAAAAACTGTTCGGTCATCACAATTTGCGTTGCGGCATTCTTGAACTTGTTGTATACCAACTCAATCTTGTCGTAATCACCCTTGGTGAACAAACGCATCAACAATTCAGCGATTTCTGCAACATTGTCAAAGGTCAAATCATCGTATACCTTGCTTTGGTCGCCCAAAATGGTATGCCTTTTTCTAAGGATGTCGTGCCCCTTTTTACCGATGGTATAGAAATCCACCTGCTTTCCCGGATACATATTGGAGACCAAATGGTTGCTCTGCTTGATGATGTTGGAGTTGAAACCACCGCATAGTCCCCTGTTGGACGTTATGGCAACCACCAAAACCTTGTTTACGGGCCTTTTGTCGGCGTACTCGCTTCCACCATCTCCTTCCAAACTGGCGCTAAGCCCTTGCAGGAGCTCGGTCAATTTATCGGAATAGGGACGCATTGCCGTAATAGCATCCTGAGCTTTCTTCAACTTTGCGGCAGATACCATTTTCATGGCACTGGTAATCTGCATCGTTGATGAGATGGATGATATTCTGTTACGTATTTCCTTTAGATTCGCCATATTCTACTTTGTCATTCCGCACTTGATGCGAAATCTTTTTGGTTATGGATTCCTACAGTGCCCTGAGCGTAGTCGAAGGGCACCTTGGAAATGACAATTGTTATGCTTTGTACTTGCTTGAAAGATCTTTACAAACAGCAGTCAAGGTCTCGGTAACCTCATCGGTCAATTTACCCGCTTTAAGGGTGTCCAAAACATCTCTGTGCTTGGCGTTCAAGAACTCCAAGTAATCTTTTTCGAATTCTTTTACTTTGTCCACTGGCACATTTCTCAACAAGTTCTTGGAACCTGCAAAGATGATAGCTACTTGGTCTTCAACAGTAAATGGATCGTTCTGACCTTGTTTCAAGATCTCTACGTTTCTACGTCCTTTCTCGATAACGTTCAAGGTAGCGGCATCCAAATCGGAACCGAACTTGGCAAAAGCTTCCAGTTCACGGAACTGGGCTTGGTCCAATTTCAAGGTACCGGCTACTTTTTTCATGGATTTGATCTGAGCGGAACCACCCACACGCGATACGGAGATACCTACGTTGATCGCAGGACGCACCCCTTGGTTGAACAAGTCTTGCTCCAAGAATATCTGACCATCGGTAATGGAAATTACGTTGGTTGGGATATAGGCAGAAACGTCACCTGCTTGTGTTTCAATAATAGGAAGTGCAGTCAACGATCCTCCTCCTTTTACCATCGGCTTCAAGGACTCTGGAAGGTCGTTCATGTTCTTTGCAATCTCGTCATCGGCAATCACTTTAGCCGCACGCTCCAACAATCTGGAGTGCAAGAAGAAAACGTCACCAGGATATGCTTCACGTCCTGGAGGTCTTCTCAACAACAAGGACACCTCACGGTAGGCTACAGCTTGCTTGGACAAGTCATCATAGATAATCAAGGCCGGACGCCCTGTATCCCTAAAGTACTCTCCAATGGCGGCACCAGCGAAAGGTGCATATACCTGCATCGGTGCAGGATCGGAAGCGTTGGCGGCAACAATGGTTGTATAGGCCAATGCACCTCTTTCTTCCAAAGTTTTGGCGATAGCGGCCACCGTTGATGCTTTCTGACCTACGGCAACGTAGATACAGTAAACTGGTTCACCGGCATCGTAAAATTCTTTCTGGTTCAGGATGGTGTCGATACAAACGGTTGTTTTACCAGTCTGCTTATCACCGATCACCAACTCCCTTTGTCCACGTCCTACGGGAATCATGGCGTCGATAGCCTTGATACCAGTTTGCAATGGCTCATTTACAGGTTGTCTAAAAATTACACCAGGAGCTTTACGTTCCAAAGGCATCTCATAGGTTTCGCCCGAAATAGGACCTTTACCGTCGATAGGCTTGCCCAAGGTGTCGATAACCCGGCCAACAATTCCTTCACCAACGTTGATAGAAGCGATACGCTCGGTCCTTTTTACGGTTGCACCTTCTACAACCTCTTTGGATGGGCCCAACAATACAACACCTACGTTGTCTTCTTCCAGGTTAAGAACGATTCCTTGCATACCGCCGTCGAACTCGACCAACTCCCCGTACTGGGCATTGGAAAGTCCATACACACGGGCAATACCATCACCCACTTGCAATACGGTACCTACTTCATCCAAGGAAGCGGATGCTTCGAAACCTGATAACTGTTTTTTCAAAATTGCTGATACCTCAGCGGCTTTTACTCCTGCCATTTTTATAGACTATTTGTAAATTCTCTTTTTAATCCGTTCAATTTGTTTGCGATGCTTGCATCGTATTGGGTATCTCCTACCCGTAGTACAAATCCTCCGATGATACTCTCATCGATTTTATTCTCAAGGGTTACCTTGTTTCCTGTTGCCTTGGTGACCGTTTCCAATATCTTCTTCTCCAAATCGGAAGTCAATGGAACGGCGGTTGTCACGTAAGCTACTTCTTCGCCCTTCAATTTTTCGTGAAGGATGATGTATTTGAAGGCCACTTCCTGCAACATCGCAATTCTTTTATTACTGATCAAGGTTTGAAGAAGACCTTTGGTGATTTCGTTGGCATCCTTGAAGATTTCCAACAAACTGCTTTTTTTTACCTCCGATTTGATGATAGGGCTCTCCAACATGCGTTGAAGCTCCACGTTCTCGGAAATGGTAGCAGCTATCCCCCGCATGTCCTTTTCCACGGCATCGGCCGCTTTCTTTTCGACTGCGAAATCCAAGGTTGCTTTTGCGTAGCGTATGGCTGCCCTGTTTTGGTTCATGGTCCGTTAGTTCAGTTTAATATCTCCCAACATGTCCTCGACCAACTTCTGTTGTTTGCCTTTGTCGGACAGTTCTTCCTTGATTACCTTTTCCGCAATTTCCACGGAAAGGTTGGCTACTTGTGACTTGATGTCTGCCACAGCAGCTTTCTTTTCACTTTCAATAGTAGCTTGGGCCTGCTTGATCATCTTGTCACCTTCAGCCTGAGCCTGTTCTTTGGCTTCGGAGATAATGTTGGCTTTGATGTCGCGGGCTTCTTTTAACAGCGCGTCCCGTTCTGCCCTGGCCTCTTGCAACAATCGTTCGCTATCGGCAGTTACGTTCTGCATTTCTTTTTTTGCGGCCTCAGCAGCTTCAAGGGCATCTTTGATTCCTTCTTCGCGTTTTTCAACGGAATTCATTATAGGTTTCCAAGCATATTTGGCCATGATAAAAATCAACACCAACATGATCAATGTTTGCATTACAAACAAACCTGGAGAAAAATCGTTCAGTAATTGTTCCATAACTAAATTAAATTTTAAAATACTGCCGACGGACAACCAACCGTTGCCATCGGCAGTTTACTGATTTTGCTTTTTGGATTATTTCCCTAGGAAAAGTGCACCAAATGCCAAACCTTCCAATAGTGCAGCAATGATAATCATCGCTGTTTGGATTTTACCGGTTGCTTCTGGCTGACGCGCAATACCTTCCATTGCACTACCACCAATTTTACCTAATCCGATACCAGCACCGATTACAATCAAACCTGCACCTACTAAATTTGGAACTGTCATAAAAGTCAATTTATATAGTTAAAAATAAACTCAAGTTTAAATAAAGTCCGCCCTTACTTCCTCTGCATCGCTTTCCTCATCGTGATCATGACCGTGGTCGTGTTCAGCAACGGCCATCCCAATAAACAGGGCCGATAACATAGTAAAAATATAGGCTTGCAAAAATGCAACCAACAACTCTATCAATGTAATGAACAACGAAAGCACAAAAGAAAGAAGACCTGAGCCGAACACGGTTAGCTCTGACTTCATTGTTATTAATATGGCAATAAGGCTCATAACCACAATGTGGCCCGCGGAAATGTTCGCAAACAAACGAACAAGCAACGAAAATGGCTTAATCAAAAAGGCTCCTGCCAATTCAATTACAGCCAAAACTGGACGAATCAAAACGGGTACACCCGGCATCCAAAGCATGTGCTCCCAATAATCCCTATTTCCTTTAAACGTATATATTATCAAGGTAAATATGGCCAATGCAGCTGTAACAGCTATTTGACCAGTGACATTGAAGCCGAATGGGGTAAGGCCTAACAGGTTCAATATCCAAATAAAGAAGAATACTGTTAACAGGTATCCTGTAAACTGACGGTATTTGTGTCCAATGTTTGGTTTTGCAATTTCATCGCGCACATAGAGCACCAATGGCTCCAAAATACGCCCAAATCCAGTTGGAATCTGCTTGTTTTTGTACTGCCGTGCCAAACCGCCGAACCAAACCAGCATTAAAATCCCTATCAACAACATTCCAAAAACACTTTTGGTAATGGAGAAATCCAAAACCTTGTGAGCATTTACAGGATGTTCTTCTTCGTCCAGCTTAATTTCTTCCGCATCGGACTCCAATTCATAAATCTTGCTGTGAAGTTTTGCAAAACGTGTTCCTCCTGCTTCCACTATGTGGTGACCTGAGTCATCGTGGTGGAATCTCGAGGACATAAATGTCACTAGCCCTTCGCTAGACCATACGATAACAGGTAATGGAAATCCAACATGTTTTCGTTCTCCCTCATCATTGGTATAGGAAAAAAGATGGAAATCGTGGGAGTCCTTGATGTGGTGAAGTATGTAGCCCTCTACTTCTTCCTGGGTATTTATTGGACCCTCCTCTTTTTCATCTGAAGTAGCACTTGCGCTAACCCCAATGGAAAACAATAATATAAACAGTGTGGCTGCTAAATCAATCGATTTTTTAAATACCCGCATTGTAACTTAAGAATTTATCCGTTCGTCAAATTCGGCGCAAAGGTAGTATTAAAAACTCAAAAAGTAACTTTTTTTTCAGATTTCATTCTATTCTTTGTAGGAGCCGACTCAAAAAGGCCACTTCACAAGCTAAACCCACGAAAACAGGCACCAAAAAATGACCCTTATGGAGCTGAATTTCAAATGAATCATTAAAAAAATAGTGGTTGAAAATGGCAACAAAAAGAACCAGTTTTACCATTAAGGCTCCTATGTAAATGAATCCCAACTGATCTCTCAACTTTTTGATTTGTGAAAGGATTAGAAACGTGATTATCACTATGATTGAAAAAGACAATAAGAAAAGGTAAGGGTAAAAAAGCAAACAGTCTGGTGTTGAGAGGCCACAGTCTACAAGGTAGGCGTGCACTAAATAGACCGGCAAAAAAGGAACTATGAAGATTAATGTCTGAAACGGACCGTTTCCTTTCATTTTATTTATTCAATTGAATGGCCTGCCTAATCAAAATATACATAGCCATAATTACGGCAGCGAAGGTAATTAGTTCTTCAGCAAATGAAAACCCGTATTTGTTTTCTACCCAAGAACCCAAAAGGTTTCCCAAATAAATAACAACGCCCATTTGAATGGCGGAACCAGACAAACGGGCGGCTGTATTGAGTGTTTTGTTGTAGTCTTTCTTAGGAGGCTTTTGCTGGCTCATTTTTGCTGGTTGACTGCATTTTGGGCGTAGCCGAAGCTCCTTTGCCCATGGTGCACGCCGCATTAAAGGTGGCACCGGGTTCTACCGCCAATTTGGCTACCGTTACCGTGCCCTCGATCGTGGCGGAGGATTTCAACGACAATAGGTCCTTTACCATAAGTTCTCCGTTGAACCTTCCTTCGATATCCGCGTTCACGCACTCTACCTTACCGTTGATGTAGCCATCCTTTCCAATGACCACTTTACCGGAGGTGGTCACATTGCCTTCCAACTTACCGTCTATCCTGAAGTCGGCCTCGGAGGTGATGTCACCCTTAATTTTAGTGTTCTTCTCGATTCTGTTGGGCTGTCCGCCAAATTCATTCATAGGCCGGGGTTTTTTGTTGTCAGAAAACATTGTGTTCTAGGGTTTTGGGGTTAAAATTGCGCTTTGTATGATTCTAAGTTCTTGTGGACCTGTATGATTTTATAATTATCCGATAAAACTACAAAATTCTCATCTTTAATCAGATAGTCCCTATTGTTTTTTATGAGCTCCGCGAAGCCCAAGGCAAAGTCTTGCGAAGGGAAACCGTGTACCACTACAAATTCATCTTCCAAATTATAGATGTCCTTGGAAACAATGTTTTTATAGTTCAGCTCCTTGATGGCTTTTTCCAATCGGTTTTTGAGCTTGGTGGCATTTTCATCATTTCTGATCTTGAACGGGAAAACTACTTTCCAGTTGCCCGCGCCCGTAGAACCGGTTTCTGGGGAAAACTCCTTGTTTTCCAATTTGGGCAGCTGCTCCTCCACCATCTGCTCGGCCTTTTTGCCTTCGGGGTTGTTGGGGTAGGTCAGTGCCACATAGTTCAAGGCTTCCTTAAACGACTCAAAACCTTGCAAACGTCCAATGGCGTTCGCTTTCAGCATTTCAAACTTGGGTACAATGGGATCGCCGGTAAATTTATTGATGTATTCCTCCGACTGGGTGATCACGTTCAAAAATTCCTGTTCTTGGTACTTTTTGAACAGGGCTGCATATCGGGCATCGGGGCTATCCGTATCCCCGTCCAGTACCGCCTGTGGGTTCAACAAAATTTCCGCGTAGCGCGTATCGGGATGATTGGCAATGATGTTCTGCTTCATGTTCACTGCCAACGGACTGCCCGTTTCCTCATAAATCTTGTACAAATTGTATTTGGAGGGTAAAATCAACCGCTCTTCGGGATTTGACGACAGCACCCGCTCCAATTTGGCGGCGGCCAACATGTTGTCCTTGAACTTTTCCTTATAAATCAAACCCAATTGATAGTTGGCAAAGTTGCGCTCGCCTTTTAAACTATCTATTACGGCAACATCCGTAGGAACTTGCTCCAAGTAAAAGTCAACAGAATATTTTTGGTCTTCGGTCAGGACTTCATCATTCGCTGCAACCACCTCCCCGGTAGCCTCCGAAATGGAGATTTTGGTTTTATTGCTCCATCGCCAATCGTCTTCCAAAGTCCGGGTGCCCCATCGTGTCCTAAAATCGTTTCTGCCATTGCCCAAACTGGTAATATTGTAAAAGTAGAACTTGCCTTGGTTCTCTTTGCCCCCTTTGCTGTTGGCAAAAGTAGCGAAGCCGGCGGTGGTGCGCTCTCTTTCTTTTTCGGCAGCCGCTTCTTCCTTTCGCTTCATTTCGGCTATGTAGTCCTCAAAATAGGTCGTACGGTCCGCTATCGGCATTTGATATAAAGTGATCACGCTATCGGCATGCTGCACAATGTCCTCATATTTGATCACATCCTCAAGGTTGTCCAGCTTCTTTTTAATGTTTCGGTGCTTGCGGGTGTTCTCGTTCAAGTTGGTCAAAGTGCTGTCGTAGTACGAACCCGCCATTCGGTATTCATCCTTGTCAAAATAATAATCGGCCAGACTTTGATAGTTGAGGGCATTCAACTTGCGTTCGCCTTGGGTTGCCTGAATGGATTTGTTATAATAGGCCAATCCAAGACTATCCTCTTCGTAAGCCATATGAAATTCGGCCACTTGGCGATAAATCTTGTCCAAAAAGGGGCGATTCTCCCGATTCTCTTCGAGTTCGGTAAGGTATTCCAACATTTCCTCTCGGTTGCCCTCGGTAAGTTCTATGTTCTGTATTTTTTTGAGATGCGCATTGATCATGTACACCCTGGGGGATTTGCGGTTGAGTTCAATGACTTTGTTGTAGGCGTAGTTGGCACTGTCCTTATGCCCCAACTGGTCGTATAACTGACCTATGATGAACAAATACCTTCCCTTTTCCGGATTCTTTTTGGTGTAGGCCTGGGATATTTTCAATTTTTGAATGGCGGTGTCGGGGGCGTTCAGGTTGATATAGCATTGGGCCATAACTGCGTTGGCGTCGGCATATTCCTGGTCCTTGAGTTTTTCGTACTTAAAAAGTCGCTTTAGATTTTTGATGGCCACCTCGGGATTATCCAAACGCATATTTGTTTTCTCTCGCCAGATGGTCGCTTCGTTCAGCTTGTCGCTTTTGCTATATTTTCTCAGGATATAGTTGAAGGATTCCAAAGCAGGGATATAGCGCTGGTCAAAGTAGCGGGATTTTCCCAAAAGCAAAAAGGCCTCATCAATTTGCGGGTTTCGCTCCTCGTCTTTAATGTCCATACTGTGCTTTTGGATAGCCTTGGTAGCCTTTTCCTCCGCAATAAGAAAGTTGGGGTTGTTGTCCTCGGAGTCCAGTTTTACCTCATCGGTCACTTTTAGGCGTTCTACGGGCAGTATTTCCCAATAATCATCCCGATAGGTCGAATTGATTTCATCCAGCCCTTTTTGAAAGGCCAAATTTCCGTTGTACAAAGTGTTGTACTCGGTGTTGAGGGCGTGCCAATTTCGGTTGATGAACTTGTCCTTTTGAGTGGAACAGGCATTAAATGCAAGTCCTCCCAAAACCAATAGGCCCAAAAATGTGTGATGAAGCTTCAAAATTATCGATAATCTTGTGTAACCTTAAACTCAAAAATGAGCGGATTATTATAAGGCTTATCGATAAAATGCAAGAATTCTGCTGAACCTGTTTATTGCCTCAACGCGCAAAGAAAGCCTCCAATTCCTTCATGGTTTCCGCAGAGGTATGAAGATCTTTCACAATTTCACCTTTGTTAAGCACCACGATACGCTGGCAAACTTCGGTTACGTGAATCAAATCGTGACTAGAAACCAGTACGGTAACGCCCTCTTTTGCTGCCAAATCTTTGATAATTCCTTTTAATCGAATTTGGGTGGTCGGGTCCAAGTTGGCAAAAGGTTCGTCCAAAATCACCACTTCGGGGTTGCCAATAAAGCTTGCCACGATGCCTACCTTTTTTTGGTTTCCTTTGGAAAGGTCCCTAAGGTATTTTTTCTGGTTGAGGATTTCTCCGTGGAAAAAGTCATCAAAATTGGCCAATAAGGCATCCACATCCGCTTTGTTCCTTCCGCGCAGTTCGCCGATAAAGTAAAAGTACTCTTCGGGAGTAAGGTACCCGATCAGGAAGGTCTCATCAACAAAGGCGGAGGTAAAGGGCTTCCATGCTTCGCTCTCGTCCACCCGTATGTCTTTATTGATGATATGACCGGTAGAAGGCTGTATCAAATCCAACAAAATACTGAACAGGGTTGTTTTTCCGGCGCCGTTGTTGCCAACAAGGCCAAAGCTCTGTCCTTTGGGAATTTCTAAATGGTCAATGTTCAAAACGGTTTTGTCTCCGTAAGTCTTGGTCAAATTATGAACTGTGATCATGTATTTTTCTGTTAATGGTTTTTTATTTCTGTTTGTATGCTTGTAGTGTCTTGTACTTTTCCTTTTTGTAAATGCCCTCGATCATGGTAAATACCTTGTTTTTGAAAGCAAATCCGAGTATGCCGAACACGGCTACAAAGATGTACCCTGCCGTGGGGTTGATCAAAAAGTGGCCAATGGCATAAATAGCTATGGGCAGCACCAATTTGGGCAAGGTGAGCAACAGCGTTTTGGCATTAAAGGCCTGCTTGTCGCCAAAGGCTTTCTTGTTCGAGGTAAGCTCAATGGGCGTTTTTACATAAGCCCCTCCCCAAAGCACCAGGTAACTGTTTATCCCAATGTTATATATGCCCCCCACAAGTACTGCGGCGTAGGCTTCCCATCCAAAGTAGAGGTAAAACGTGGCAAGAAAAGTAGAGATAATAGTCGCAATAATCACCAAATACCATTTGGAGGAAAGGTATTCCCGATACTTGATATTTTGGCTCATCATCAACGGATAGTAACTGCTGTCCCAACTGGGCACGTACTGCCCAAAACTGAACAGGAACCCTCCCGTAACAAAAATACCTGCGAAGATTTTCCAGAAAGGCCCGTCGTAGACTTCGATGGCATTGGTAAAAAAGAGCAGTCCGTAAAAAATAAAGAAGAATCCTGCTATTACCGCCGAGCGTGAGCGTTTGTTCCGCTTGATCAGTTTGATGTCGTTCTTGAGGAAAGTGCCCAAATTCCCGAAGCGGTCCAACCATTCCAAGTTTTCGGTCTTAGCCTCGGTATGTTTTTTGGCCAGTCCGCCATCCAAATACATGTGCTTTTTAAAGTAGGCAAAGGCACCATAATACAGTCCTGCCAAAATCACCCAAGGGATAATGGCCGTCCATGACATATCATAGAAAAAGTCAAAAATGGGCTGGGTGTAGAATGTAATATCGAACCATTGATAATACTGCGAAGCACCAGCTAAAATAAAGAGCGCTGCCAACACATAAAAAACAACGTTCTGGTTGTTCACCATCACATTGATAAAGTTGTTGCAATAGAGCAACGCCATCATCGCCAAGTGCCATCCTATGACCTGAATTGCAGGGTATCCTTGGGCGATCAAAACAATACTGAACGGTACAAAGAAAAAGGCATGGGCCACATTGAAGAAAGAAATGGCCGTTTTTCCGAGGGAAAAATGGACCACTTTACTTTTGCTGATGGGCAAATACAACAAGGGTTTGATGTTCGTGACCGGCATTTTTTGCAGCATGTACCGGAATACGAGGTCGAATGCCAAATAATAGATCATAAAACGGTTGATGACCCTTAACGGATCGCCGATTCCCATTTTCTCGATGATAAAAAAGGCCCCAACACCCATTCCCAAGAACAGAGCGATGAAGTACAATGCCCCCAAAGCCATCAAGATCTTGAACCATATTTCGGTCTTGAAGGTTGCCGATCTAAAAAATGACTTCCACTGGAGCCCAATAAAATGTTTGATCATGGTCGGTGTATTTTTTTTGTTGGTATCTAATTTATCGGATTTGTTACACAGTGGAAATGCTTTTTGTAAAAATAGCTGTACAAAAGGAGTGTAATGCTTAATTTTGCAGCAAAAATTTATACATGAGCCAATTTCATGCCTTACAAATAACTGCGGTAGACCAATTGACCCCGAATGCCGTAGCCCTCACTTTTGACATTCCGGAGCACCTTAAAGAAGCATTTACATTTAAAGCCGGACAATATATTACCCTAAAACACGAAGTCAATGGAAAGGAACTCCGTAGGGCCTACTCCATTTCTTCCGCGCCCTCATCGGGAAAACTAACGGTCGGCATCAAAAAAATGGAAGGCGGAACGTTTTCTGTTTATGCCAACGAACAACTGAAGGCCGGGGACACCTTGGAAGTCATGGTGCCAGAGGGACGTTTTGTGTTCGACTCCCAAGATCCACAAACCATAGCTGCCTTTGCTGCCGGTAGCGGAATCACTCCTATTATGAGCATTGCGCAAACCGTTTTGGAGAGCCATCCAGATAATCGCTTTGTGCTCGTATTCGGAAACCAGACGCCTGAGGAGACCATGTACTTCAAAACCATCCAATCCCTAAAGGAGCGTTATGGTGACCGACTTTTTGTGCAATATGTATTCAGTAGGTCCAGCGAAGAAGGCGCCCTTTTTGGACGTATCGAAAAATCAACGGTAAACTTTGTTTTAAAGAACAAATTCAAAGAAACTGCATTCGATGCCTTTTACTTGTGCGGACCCGAGGAGATGATCAATCAGGTGTCTAACACCTTAAAAGAGAATGGCATTTCCGAGAACAAAATCCATTTTGAACTGTTCACTAGCTCGGATACGGAAGATGAGTTGGCCGAAGAACTGGAAGGTAAAACACAGGTAGAAGTACTTGTGGACGATGAGACCTTTACCTTTGTTATGGACAAAAAGGAACTGGTACTCGATGCGGTATTAAAGCAGGATATCGATGCGCCGTATTCATGTCAAGGTGGTGTTTGTAGCAGCTGCATTGCGCGCCTTACCGAAGGAAAAGTGGAGATGGTGAAAAACCAGATCTTAACGGACAGCGAGATTGAAGAAGGGTTTGTGCTTACCTGTCAATCGCACCCGATAAGTGCCAAGATCAAAATCGATTACGACGACGTATAAAACTGGATTATTACACTAAGAAGTTTGGGACATCATTTTTTCCAATGCCCTGCTGCCTTGGTCATACCCAATTTTAAAGGCGTTCTCAATACCCTTTTTATCGAGCACCCCAATGGTATCCAATTCTTTGGGTTCGATAAACAGGTCGCATTGCCGTAATTTTTCGTGGTTGGAGGCGTGAATCATCAAACTGGTGACCCTGGCCGTAAGCTGAAATGAATTTCTTAGGTCCTTTTTCTGCAAGGGAGCGGTTATGGAAACGTTACTTCCAATGATAAAATCCGTAAGGTTGTCCACATATTCCTTTGGGAAATTGTTCATGATGCCACCATCCGCATAAAGCACATCATCAATGGTAACCGGACTGAATACAGGTGGTAATGCTGCCGACGCCAATAATGGTTTGATGAGCTCTCCGTCGTAGAATACCTTTTCGTTGCCTTTTAACAGGTCCGTGGCCACCACAAAAAGTGGGCGTTTCAAACTTTTGAAACTATCATCGGGGAAAAAATCCTTGAAAATACTGAAATATCGTTCGGTATCGATGAAACCAGGTTTGTTGATGGCAAAAAAACTGTACTGAAATAGCGGCGTCTCCTTAAAGAACTTGAGCATATCCTCCACGGAGTTATCATTGGCATACAGCGCCCCAACCAAGGCTCCAATACTGGTTCCGGCCACTACGTTGGCTTCAATCTGGTGTTCCCGAAGGGCCTTGATAAGCCCAATGTGTGCCATTCCACGAACGCCACCGCCAGAAAGTACCAATCCTATGGATTTATCCTTGAGCATCTGTTTATTAAATCAATTGGTTGTAAGTGTAAAGGTACTATTTTGATGGAATGCCAAGGTTGCCCTATCGTTGTATTTCGATTAAAAACAACATTCCCATCAAAAAAACCAAACCACCCCTGCCAAAACTCCGTAAGTGTGTGTATAAACTAAAAATTACATCACATGAAATCTTTTAAAACAATTACCTTATTATTTTCTTGTATTGGCTTGATGGCCGTAACCCATGTATCCGCACAGACCAAAATGGTTGGTGGCGCGCCCATGTACCCGAGCAAGGACATTGTTTCCAATGCCGTGAACTCCAAAGACCATACAACTTTGGTCGCTGCCGTTAAAGCGGCTGGATTGGTGGAGACCCTGCAAGGCGATGGGCCTTTTACCGTATTTGCCCCTACCAACAGCGCTTTTGAAAAACTGCCCGAAGGAACCGTGGCCACCCTGTTGAAGCCAGAAAACAAATCCAAATTGCAAGCAGTGCTTACCTATCACGTGGTAGCTGGCAAATACAGTGCAAAGGATTTAATGAAATGGATCAAAAAAGGAAAAGGCATGGCCGAACTTACTACGGTAAACGGAGCCAAGCTCACTGCCATGATGGAAAACGACATGATAATGATCAAGGACGGTTCTGGAAACGTTTCCACCGTTACCATTGCAGATGTCAACCAATCTAATGGTGTGATCCATGTTGTGGACACTGTTGTGCTTCCGTAAGTAAAGATCTTTGTTAATTTTTTGAGTTAGGAAAAGAGCGGCAAATGCCGCTCTTTTTGTTTCTGATTCCTTATAATCGACTACAAAACAATTGTTTATGGACTTAGAGGTAATTTTATGCCGATAACTGTAATCATTCGCAAATCCTTTCGACCTAATTCAATAGTGATATTTGTTGTATGTTTAAGTAAAAACATCAAATCCAGAAAAACATGGCGAACTCCTATTATGACCCAGCGGACCTGAGAAAATTTGGAAACATTACAGAATGGAGCGAGGAACTTGGCAAGAAGTTTTTTGATTACTACGGAAAGGTTTTTGAAGAAGGTGCCTTGAGTGCCCGCGAAAAATCACTTATCGCCCTGGCGGTAGCGCATGTGGTGAAATGTCCGTATTGCATTGATGCATACACCAAAGACGGGCTGCAGCGAGGCATTACCAAAGAAGAAATGATGGAAGCCGTTCATGCGGGGGCTGCCATTGAGAGCGGAGCAACACTCGTTCACGGAGTACAAATGATGAACAAGTACGAAAAGCTTTCGATGTAGTTTCGGCTTACTTCGCTTATAATTGAACGTCCCCTAGTATTGAACATCAATGTATCGGAAGGAAAATGAACTTTTCCTAAAATGATTAGATAACCTATAGCATGACGCAAAGCATACTCACAGATATAAAAAAAGCAGCCAAAAAGTCCCTTAAAGCCAGGGAAGACGAGCTCGCGAACACCCAAAAGCAATTGGAAGTGCTGAATGGGGAGTTGTTTTCGAGTGGTGAACTGCCCTATTTTAAGGATAAGATTGCCGAATCGGGCCAATTTCCACTAAAACCCAAGACGTTGGAAGTGCTCCAAATCAATGTGGGGTATATGTGCAATCAGGTTTGTGCCCACTGTCATGTGGATGCGGGGCCAGACCGAAAGGAAATCATGACCCGGGAAACCATGGAACAGTGTCTTGAGGTGATTCGAAATACTGGGGCACACACCTTGGATTTGACCGGAGGAGCCCCCGAAATGAACCCCGATTTTAGGTGGTTCGTGGAGGAAGCGTCCAAAGCAGGCATCCAAGACTTTATCGTTCGGTCCAATCTCACCATTATTTTGGCGAACAAAAAATACCATGATTTGCCGGAGTTCTTCAAAAAACACAACGTACATGTGGTTTCTTCCATGCCGCACTATACCCGAGGAAAAACCGACAAGCAACGGGGGGATGGGGTTTTTGACAAATCCATAAAAGCACTCCAAATGCTCAACGAGGTGGGCTATGGCAAACCTAATAGCGATTTGCGTTTGGACTTGGTGTACAATCCTTCCGGGGCATTTTTGCCGTCCGACCAAGCGGCGATGGAGCGGGATTTTAAAAAGGCTTTAAAAGAAGATTTTGATATCGACTTCCACAACCTGTTCGCCATTACCAACTTGCCCATTTCGCGCTTTTTGGACTACCTTATTGCGTCGGACAATTACGAAGATTATATGTACTCATTGGTAGAAGCCTACAATCCTGCCGCCGTGGAAAATGTGATGTGTACCAACACCATTTCCGTAAGTTGGGACGGCTGGTTGTACGATTGTGATTTCAATCAGATGCTGGACCTTAAAGTGGCGAGCAAGGTCAAACATATCAAAGATTACAACGATGACCTGTTGAACGACCGTGAGATTGTGATTTCACAGCATTGCTATGGATGTACGGCTGGAGCTGGGAGCAGTTGTCAGGGTACGGTTGCGTAGCTGCTTTGGGTGTTAACCTCAAAATCGATTTTGATAGTTCCAATCCAGGCCATCATCATCCAATGATGCTTTTGTGATTCCAGTATATCGCTCTTTCCAAGGAGAAGGATCAATTAATTGCATGGATTCGCTCAGCTGTGTTGCTATGTCCATCAAATCGACCACCAAAGGCTGGTCTAAATTTCTACTGGATTTCAGTTCAAAAGTTTGATTCCCATTGTTGAGGTAGAGGGCATAATCCAAAAATCCTTTGTCAAAATCAACATCAATGATAGCAGCTTCCCTTGCTGTAGCTATTTTGAATGGCTGATAGCCGTGATTATCTACTATAGCGTTCTGGAGTTGGACAAGTTTTTTGTTCAACTCGTTAAATTTTTCGCTTTTGATGGTTCCCAAAGCCACATCGATACTTGGAAAGTTTAAATCTTCAGATTTCCTAAGGTGTTCCATGTCCTTTTGTCTGTCCCAGACCACCGTTCGTATCATGGGAGGTAAAAAATCAGCTTCCTTGTTCCAGGTATCATCGCTCCAAATCAAATAGGATTTCAATGTGCCAGATTTCGGCTGGTGCAGTATCAATTGGAAATCTTTTTTGAGCCAATCACCACTCGCTTTGTGGATGATGGACGATGGTCCTTCCAAGAGCATATTTCCAATTTTAGTTATTCGTTGACGGTTGTTAGGATTCATAAACTAAGTTTTTGACTTTGCGTTTTGGTTTATAGTGATGAAACTATTTGTAAGAGTATAGCCCTATTGTTTTTTTGAAGTCCTTGAATCCATTGTAAAGTATGGCCTCGCACCAATATTTAAAACTGAGCCTTTTGGAATGGGTAAGGCGCTCTCGCAATTCGCTCTTCTTTGCGCCCCTAATGCCGAAATCCATTAAAGTATCGTCAAAATCGGGAGTGCCAAAGCCGTGATATTCGTTCACTTTATTGTCATGATGGATTACCGACATCCACAACCTTTCCCCTTTGATACGTTTAAGGCGCTTTTCCTTTTTCCAGTCACTGTGCGTCCGGTCCCAAACCGATTTGGCATTCACATTCTCCTCAATCAACGTAATGAACGGATTGTACAAATGTCTTCGGTACCCTAGCCTCACTTCGGGCTGCACTTGCAAGGTAAACCCGTCAATAATATCCAAAGCCAAGTACGTTTGATGGGCAAACTGTTGCTGCACCACTTGAACATAATCTTTGTGCAAACAATCATCGTTGTCCAATCTGCTGGTCATAATGTATGGCGCTTTACACAACGCCAACCTGTGTTGAACCGCAGGCAAAAAAGCGTCCATCCCATCCACAAATACGGCTGTAAAGCGGTGGAATCTCCGTTCGAATTCGCTTATGCGCTCCCTAAAACGCATTGGTGTTTCGGTATCAAAAAACACCCACCATTGAAAATTGGTGTTGGTTTGGTTCCTGACCGAGAGAAAACAAAAGTTCTCAAATAAATCAAAACGATCCTCTAGCCAAGACTCCGTTAAAATGGGAGTGTCGTTTTTGGTTCGATTGGTCCATTGATGGTTCCTTAAATTGAACCGTGTAATGATGATGTGTTGAAATTCTTCCATATGAAAACCCTCCTTTTGTTTCTGAATTTTGGAGAAGTTGGCACAAATGGGAAGAATAATTTGGTGCGATCTGACGGATGCCCCTTCCGATCTGACGGATGCCCTGTTTGATCTGACGGATTTTTTTGGGGGATGGATTTTAAGGGTTGGAAATGGGATTTTGGGAGTCGGGAGTGGTAAGTTACGAGTTATGGGTTTCGGGTTTCAGGTTGCGAGTTATGATGTCATTTCGAGGGCAGTCGAGAAATCTTTGTGGGAGTCCGAAGTCCGAGGTCGGAAGTTTAGGGTTAGGGGTTTCGGGTTTCAGGTTTTGGTTTAAGATGTCAGTTCGAGTGTTTTTTGGCGGTTTTTGCAAAAAAGAGACAAAAAATGTATCGAGAACCTAGTTCAGTGAGGAGCCAAGAGCCAAGAATCAAGACTCTGGGGAGAAAAGACCATAGAAAATAGACTTGGTTATTGGCTGCGGGCAGTAAACCTAAAATGCTGGATAAGGTGTCATTTCGAAACGAAGTGAGAAATCAATCGGGAGTCGGAAGTCAGTCGGCAGTGGTCGCTGAGCGGCGGTCATTGAGCGTAGTCGAAATGAGTCGAAGCGACAATAAGAAGTCAGAAGTCAATTGGGCGTTGACACTAATTTCACGAATTAGCACCAATAGGGTTCTTTGTCATTTGAAATACCCTTTTGAGGTTAAACCTTAAACTTTGAACTTGAAACTTGAACTTGACCTTTGAGTTCGAACTTGAGTTTTCAAACAGATTTCTCAATCGTCACTCCGCTCCTCATCTCGAAATGACCTTTGATGAACTTGATGCTTGAGTTTTTCACTGGATTTCTCAATCAATGCTTTGCATCTCATTTCTAATCAACCTTTGTCAACAGTTGAAACAACTTGTTCAGCACATCGGTGGGTTCAATGGTTTGCATAGCGTTTTCATAGCCTTGGGGCACTTTGTTTCCGTATACGGAAGTTGGAATCAAGGGGTAGGTTTCCCGGTCGGCCGTCAAAGCATTGTCCATCGGCTGCCCAAAGGGATAAAACCCTGCATAAGGGTGGGTAACGCCCCATAACGTCACCACAGGAATACCATAATTCGCAGCCATATGCGCATTCCCACTGTCCATGGACAACATTACATCCAAATTGGAAATCAGTTGTAGCTCTTCGGACAATTGGAGCTTGCCAGCCATGCAAAGTGCATTATTGAAGGAGTTGGCCATATCTTCCAATATTGTGACTTCCTTCTCGCCTCCTCCAAAGAGCAAAATTTTATACTTATTGGTATTATTTAGTTCTTGGATTACCGTTTCCATTGATTCTAAAGGATACATCTTCCCATCGTGGGCCGCAAATGGGGCAATTCCCACCCATTTCTTGGTATCCTGCTGTACCAAATCGAGTACTTTCGGGGAAAGCGGAAGTCTTTCAAGTGGTGGTGAGGAGCTTAAATCTACTGGATAACCCAGTTTTGAAAACACCTCGGCATAGCGTTCATGAGTGGTTTTAAGTTGCTCAAAAACCTTGTTTTTAGCCCTTGTAAGTGCTTTTTTCTCCTTCCTGCCTTTGTCAATTTGAACAAAAGGGATGCGTTCCAGACCAAAATACTTTTGAAGCACCCTGCTTCGCAGTACATTGTGCAAATCTGCAACGGCATCGATTTCCAAAGGTTTCAGTTCCTTGTACAATCGCCATAGGCCCGTTAGACCTTTGTGTCTTTTGTTAACATCGGCCGTATGAACCTGTAAGTTTTCTATTCCATCAAAAATGGGAGCAAACGCCTTCTTGGTGAGTACGGTAAGGCGAAGATGGGGATATTGTTGCAAGAGGGCTTTGATTACCGGTATCGTCATGGCCACATCGCCCATGGCCGACAAGCGGATGATCAATATATGGGTGTATTTACCCTTTTTGTCCACGGAGTACTGGATTTAGTTCTTCGTCGTTGTACATTTTCATCTGTTTGTAGACTTTCATGTACTTATTTCCAGCCTCGATATCGGCCAACAATTGATCTATGGCCGTAGAAAGATCTTTTCTTTGTTCCAAAAGTACCGCTAGCTTTTCACTGCACTTTTGGGTGTGCTCTGCGGAGGCATCGGTACGGTTCACCTCCTCTTGCATGTGATAGATCTTCAATGCCAAAATGGACAATCGGTCTATGGCCCAAGCAGGACTTTCCGTGTTGATGGTGGCATTGTCCTTTACTTGTACTGATTGGTATTTATTCAAAAAATAGCTATCAATATACTCTACCAAGTCCGTCCTATCCTGATTGCTCGCATCAATTTTCCGTTTCAGCTCCAAAGCGGCTTTTGGTTCAATTTCCGGGTCTCGGATAATGTCTTCATAATGCCATTGTACAGTATCTATCCAGTTTTTCCGGTAAAGCAAATGTTCTATTTGATCTTTTGGGTACGGATTGGTGAATGTCTGGTTCACATCGTCCTTAATGTGATAGGTGTCTATACTTTCTTGAAAGATATTGAAGGCAAAATCGCTGAACATAATCTAAAATTTGTTCAAAGATATTGCTTTATGGCGTATTTAGTTCAGGTGGAAGACAAAAAGAGCGAAGGCCAAGACAATGCTGCCCATAAGTGCAATCTCTTGAAACTTCTCTTTTTTGATGCCTTCAAAATAATTGGTAAAGAACACGGCAGCGGGAAAAAAGGTAATCAGAACAGGGGATGCATCGGCCGGTGTGAACAGCATAATCCCAGTGGACAAAATGAAAATGAGAAATACAATCCGTAGTAGGAGCAGCTTTCCCCCACTCACGTTTCGAAGTCTTACGAAAACCAACATGGAAACCAAGATGGTCAAAATTAAATAAATCAATGTTTTTACATTGAGTACCTGAAAAAAGGATTTGGTAGTAAACAGCCCTAAGGAAAATTGGTAGTGCTCCTCAAAAAACTCCAAAGACCCATGTACTTTGAGCACCGTGAACGTCAACATAAATATGGTGGCAATTCCCAAAAAAGGCACCAACCAGTTTTTAACCGTTTTACGGTCATATACTCCGATCACAAAAAAAACGAGCAGCATAAAGGCAAGCGCCCAATCGTAGAACAAACTGGCCAATGAAATCAACAATGAGGCATCGAATATTTTGTGCTTTACGTTCCTAGTTGATTTTACGGACAATATTCTCCAAAAAGCCAGAAGTAAAAAAAAGTTGGCAAAAATGACCTGGTCAAGAACGAGCTCGTCGGAAAAACTTATAATCAGCAATAGGAAAAACAGCATGGCATACGAGTTGGACTCCGTTGCTTTCTCGGTGCGTACGATTTGATTGACGATAAAAACAGCCAGTAAAAGTCCGATAAACAAGACCAGCTCGCGTCCGATGACTTGGCTTATCTTTTGTTCCCCAAGCGCGAAAAATAGGTGGGTAAAATAGAAAAGGAACAGGACGATGGCGAGAACAATGTAGTTTATGGGTTTAGTTTTTCCGAAAAAGCTTGAAATCATCCTATCTTTTGCTACTTTTGTAAAGTAAATATAGCCAAGATGAGCAAGTTTTTTTACGGTATAGAGGACTTATTTGTAAACTATCTTTTTGCACCATTGGATTCGTTGCGTTTTATGCACAGCTGGTGGGGCTCCAATACCATTAACTGGATCTTTATGATCATTGGCTTTGTTGCCATGGTCTATTGGATGGGCCAGTTGAAAATTTTCAACGAAAGCGGTGAGGAAGATAAGAGCATCAGCTCACACTCTTATCTATAGATCGAAGCCTAGATCTTTTCGGTAGTACATGCCATCAAAATGGAGTCTTTCCATGTTTTGATAGGATGTTCTTAGCGCTTCCCTAAAATCTTTTCCAAAGGAAGTAATAGCTATGACACGGCCGCCATTGGTCACAACCTTTCCATCTGATATTTTGGTTCCTGCGTGAAAGACGAGGGAATCTTTAATATTCTCCGTTCCCGTGATTTCCTTTCCTTTTTCATAGGCTTCGGGATATCCGCCAGAAACCGCCATTACGGTGGTTGCAGCTCTTTCATCAATATTTAGGTCGATTTGGTCCAGTGTTCCTTTGGCCATCGCTAGCAATACTTCAACCAAATCACTCTGGAGCCTTGGGATGACCACCTCGGTTTCCGGATCGCCCATGCGCACGTTGTACTCGATTACCTTGGGTTCGTCTCCCACTTTGATCAAACCGATAAAGATAAAGCCCACATAAGGCAAATTATCCATTTTTAGGCCTTCTACGGTCGGTTTCACTATTTGATGCTCTATCTTGTCCGTAAAGGCGGTATCGGCAAAAGGAACTGGGGAAATGGCCCCCATTCCGCCCGTGTTGAGTCCGGTATCGCCCTCACCTATTCTTTTATAGTCTTTGGCAGTTGGTAGGATTTTATAGTTGGTACCGTCGGTGAGCACAAAACAGCTCAATTCTATACCGTCCAAAAACTCCTCGATCACAACGGTGGCACTGGCGTTTCCAAATTTGGAGTCGAGCAGCATCGATTTGAGCTCGTCTTTGGCTTCTTGTAAATCTTTCAAAATCAAAACACCCTTGCCTGCGGCCAAACCATCGGCCTTGAGCACGTAGGGAGGTTGTAGTGTTTCCAAAAAGGCTTGGCCTTCCTGTAAGGTCTCGCTTGTAAAACTTTGATAGGCTGCCGTTGGAATGTTGTGGCGCATCATGAAATCCTTGGCGAACTCTTTGCTGCCTTCCAATTCGGCGGCTGCTTTTTGCGGTCCGATTACTGGAACGGATTTCAACTCGGCATCATTTAGAAAAAAATCGTGCACCCCATTCACCAAAGGATCTTCCGGTCCCACTACCACCAATTCGATGTTTTCCTGTAACACCAATGCTTTGATGCCCTCAAAATCGTTGACACCCACCTCCACATTTGTGGCAATCTGTGCCGTGCCCGCATTGCCTGGCGCTACAAAAAGTTTGGATGTTTTGGGACTTTGGGAAATTTTAAGGGATATGGCGTGCTCGCGACCACCGGACCCCAGGACAAGAATGTTCATGGTTCGTCGTTTTGGCAAAAATACGATTTGATGAGAACTTTTGTCTAGTTATTCGGGGAGAAATCGCGATGGGCTTCCCATAATTGTTCGTGCGAAAGTGATTTGAAATAATCGAATACTTTTTTCAGTCCTTCGGAACGATGTACTTTCGGTTCCCAATCCAAGATTTCCTTGGCGCGAGATATATCGGGTTGCCGCTGCATGGGATCGTCCTGTGGTAGCGGCTTGAATATGATTTTTTGGTCGGTTCCTGTGAGCTTGATAATTTCTTCTGCAAATTCCAGGATAGTGGTCTCATCGGGATTCCCAATGTTGATGGGTTCTACATAATCACTCATCAAAAGTCGGTATATTCCTTCAATCTGGTCATCGATATAGGTAAAGGATCGCGATTGTGAACCATCGCCGAAAACGGTGAGGTCTTCTCCGCGAAGTGCCTGTCCCATAAAAGCGGGGACGACACGGCCATCGTTAAGGCGCATGCGGGAACCATAGGTGTTAAAAATCCGAACAATACGGGTATCCAAACCGTGATGCCGATGATAGGCCATGGTTATGGACTCCATAAAGCGCTTGGCCTCATCGTAAACGCCCCGTGGGCCGATTGGACTTACATTCCCGAAATAGTCTTCATTTTGAGGGTGCACCAGTGGGTCTCCATAAACCTCAGATGTAGAGGCCACTAGAATCCGCGCATTGTGGTCCCTTGCCAATCCCAACAAATTAAGGGTGCCCAACGAGCCTACCTTTAAAGTCTCAATAGGGATTTTTAAATAGTCAATCGGGCTTGCGGGTGATGCGAAGTGTAAGATGTAATCCATCTTGCCAGGAACATGGACAAATTTGGTGACATCGTGGTGGAAGAATTCAAACCGTTTTAGGTGAAACAGGTGCTCAATGTTTTTAATATCACCTGTGATTAGGTTATCCATCCCAATAACATGATGCCCTTCGGCTATAAACCTGTCACAAAGGTGAGATCCTAAAAACCCGGCTGCTCCAGTTATGAGTGTTTTTTTCATTTTTTCTCTTTCTTACTCTTTGAGTCGGAGTCCTTTTTCCCTTTTAAAGCATCTATTTTTCGTTTCAATAAGATTTTTTGCTTGAGGGTCGTAAAGTTGTAATTGTACCTGAAGAATATATATGCCAAAAAAATCACAACACTTACCAACATAATTACCATTCCTGTATTCTTTGCCTTACTTCCTAGAATAATAAAAAGAACAACAAAAATGATATTAAAACAACCTATAATAAAACTAGCTTGCTTGTGTGAAAGCCCCCAGAAGTCGATGAGCACATGATGAACATGATTCCTGTCCGGGGAAAACGGACCTCTTTTGTTCGCTAGACGAATTGTAAACACTCTTGCGGTATCAAACAAGGGAACAATTAAAATACTTATCGCTATTAAGGGTGCATTCTCTAACAAAAAAGGAAGTTCTCCGTAAGCTGTAGGCTCAAGTGCTAAAAACTTCAATGTCAATACGCTAATTATAAAGCCGATAATCAATGAACCTGTATCGCCCATAAATATTTTTTTATTGGATGACACATTAAATCCAAAAAACGCCATTAAACAGGCATTCATAGTTATGGCTATAAGTGCAAAAAAATATTCCTGTGATAAATAGAAAATCGTTGTGTAAATAACCATTATTACAATACCAACAATTGATGCTAGTCCGTCAATCCCATCGATTAAATTATATGAATTTATTATGGTTAACATTAAAAAGCCTCCTATTATAAGGTATAGATAATAAGGGATTTCATAAATGTTCAAAAAGCCATTTAATGACTCAATACCAAAACTATCATTGACCAAAACAAAGCTGATTGCCAATATTTGAGCCAATAACTTTGACACTGGCGAGAGAACAACTAAGTCGTCTTTAAGCCCTATAATGAACAAAATAGTAAGTCCTGGAATAATATAAATGAACTCTAAATGTTCTGCTCGGTCTTTTATAAAAAATAATGTGAAGACCAAACAATAAAAAAAGGCGATTCCTCCCAATGTGGGTGTTCTCGACCTATGAGAACTCCGATGATTAGGATTATCCATTAACCTCTTATATTCGACAACACTAATTATCCTAGGGATTGTCAAATAAGTCAACAAAAAAGACCCTATAAAAAGTAATGTAGCTGTTTCAAGAAAATACATCCGTAATGTTTAAACTCTCCCAAAGATAATCTTAATTAAAAAGGTAAACAGTGAGCTTTGTCTAGAAATTCGAGTAGGTTCTTTCACCAATCGGTAAAACCATTCTAAACCCAATTTTTGATATATGTTTGGCGCTCTTTTTTTCATTCCTGCGTATACATCAAAGCTTCCCCCCAAACCCATGTATAGAGCTGGGTATTCTTCCATAAGCTCGGACATCAATATCTCTTGTCTGGGGCTTCCTTGAGCAACAAAAACAACGTCAGGCTTTTTGGTTTTTAAATCAAAAGTCAATTTTTCTTTTTCACCTTTCTCAAAATAACCGTTACGAAACCCCACAATATCGATATTTGGATAATCCTTTTGCAGCTTACCTATAGTTTTTCCAATAACTTCTGAGGTTGAGCCTATAAAGTAAAATGATTTTGAATTTTCATATCTGCCAATGATATCAAGCCAAAACTCTGCTCCAGCAATTTTAATAGCACGTATGCCTTTTCGCCTTAGGGCCAAAACGGCACCAATGCCGTCTGCATAACCGATGTTATTGTTAATTATATCATCTAACACTGTGTCTCTTCTGACAAGTTTTTCCGCGTTAAGGGCTATTAGAATAGCTTTTTTGTGTTGAATGAATTCCAAAAACTCCAGTTTGCTTTTGAATGGGTAAACATTCTTTTTGCCTAATTTAATACTATTCATATATTTTCTGAGCACCTTTATATAATTCTAAATAGCTTTCAGCATTTGCAAGCCAACTCTTTTTCTCTTTAACAAATTTCATTGCTCTTTTCTTTACATTTTTACTCTCTTCATTCTCAATAAAGAGAACCTTTTCCATTAATGAAAGAAGAGCTTCTTTATCACCAGCTTTGAACAGAAACCCATTTTCTCGATTCACAACCAATTCCCTTATTCCCCCTACATCACTTCCAATGAACAACTTACCATATGCCATGGCTTCTAATGGTTTTAAAGGGGTGACTGAATCAGTCAACTTATTTTTAAGCCTAGGATTAAAAATTATGTCAATTGAATTGAAGGCCAGTGGAACTTCATCTGGTTGAATTGCTCCTAAAAAATAAACGTTGTCAATATTCTTGGCAAGTTCGGCAATTCTAGTTTCTTCCACTCCTTGACCGTATATTTTGAGCTGGATGTTAGGATATTTCGAGGAGAATTCCTTAAAAGCATGGATTAAAAAATCTATCCCTTCATGTGGCGTTAATGTCCCAATATAGCCAAAAGTTGTTATAGCCCTTTCTGTATCATCTTCGACATATTTGTTTCTCAATTGCTTTATCCATGTTGTATTAACAGCATTATTAATTACCATTACTTTTTCATTGGATATCCCTTTAGAAAGTAACTCTGCTTTTAAATTATTATTTAATGCAACCACGGCATCGGCCTTTTTCATAACGAATAGTTCAAGTTGAAACAATAGGTTTTCGAAGTACAGATCCAAAAAGTTTTTTCGCTTCTTGGTCTTCTTCAACATCCATAGCGACCTCACCTCATAAACAACAGGCAGTTTATATTTTCTTCCAAAATATATTGCGGGAAGTCCACAGAAAAACATAGCATGTGCATGTAAGATATCTGGCTTTTCCCTCTTGATAATTTTATTCAACTTGCGTGAAAATGGAATAATGCTTAAAACCTTGTTCACCCTCTTTAAAAAGGGTTTTGGTTTGTCCGAAATACTGTCGCTGGTCCTAATTGATGTTCGGATATAACGAATTCCATTAATTGTCTCTTCTACTTCTTTGCCAATTTGGAAAGGGGAAGTTACAGCGACTGAATCTAAACCAATTTCCTTTTGAGACATTAGTATGTCTCTTGACCTAATACTTGAACCTGAAATCTGAGGCAGTGATTGGTAAAGTATATGCAATACTTTCATAGAAATAGTTGTGTTGAACAAAAGTAAAGTAAATTGCAAGAAAATAACCAGATAAGGCAATCCTTAACCTTTAGTATACTTGATATGATCAATAAACTGGAAAAATACAGGCCTACTGTTTTTTTGTACATCTTAATACTGTTCTTTATTAGTTTGATATTGGCCCCAAACGACATCAACAGCAAGGTGCTTATAGGACTTGTAGTTGTTTCCTTGTTCTATTTTTCTTTAGAAAGCCTTAAAGAGTCCTTAAAGCATCATTTCACTTTGTTGTTACTTTTCCTATTAATTACTATTAGCCTGGTTTATACTGGAGACTTACCCACTGGTCTCCAAAAAATTCAACGTGTATTGGTAATTCCGCTATTTTTTATGGTATTCCCATTTGCCAATCTCTCAAAAAGAGTTTCGCAACAAATACTCACTGTTTTTGTTTTTGTGGTTTTGATTGCTACTGTCTATTCCCATGTTTTGGTTATCAATTCCTTCTTTGAAAATGGGGAATCATCGATTCAGCATCTTTTTAACCTCAATTATTCTTATTTGAACTTGGGCAATACCCTGGATCTTCACCCAACTTATTATACTTATTTTATTTTGGTTGCCATATCCGTTGTTATAGACAGACTCCAAAAAAGTAACTCTTTATGGATCAAGTCACTTTATGTGTTGTTAACCGTGTATTTCTCTTTTTTCATTGTCCATTTGTCTTCCCGTATTGGGATTTTGGCACTATACTTTCTGCTTTTGTTCAATGTGGTTTTGTACATCAGGGCTTCCAAATCTTGGAAAAAGGGTGCTTTGATCCTGGTGGCGGTGCATTTGGCGCTGTTCGCCATTGTTTGGAATATCGGGGTCACCAAGTACCGTATCCAACATATTTTTGGGTTTGAGTATTACACCGGATATAAAGTAAATGATGGCCAACACAAATTAAGGCTCTGGGGAGCCGCAATAAATGCCAACCATAATTTTTTGTTCGGGAATGGAATGGGAGATATAAACAGCTCATTGAACCAAGCATACACCAACTTGGACAACGCAAAAGCTGTGAATGAAAATTACAATGCCCACAACCAGTTTATTGAGTATTATGTGGGTCTGGGCATCGTGGGCGTACTTGCCTTTACATATCTTCTTTTCCATTATGGGTACACTTTCCTTATGGCAAAGAATTTTTTGGGGTTACAGTTTATTTTAATAACTACTGTTTTGTGCCTTACGGAAAGCCTTTGGAGCAGACACCATGGCATCGTTTTTTTCGTAATGGCATTAGGGGTCCTTTGGCAGTTGAACAAAGATGAAAATCAGATAAGTCTTTCCTAAAAACTACGGCCAGCTCTTACTCTGCTTTTATACCATTTTGCTTCCCCTCCAATGCTGCCTACATGCCAACAAGCGTCGGAATAAGGATAGGGAGGCCCGCACTGGTCTACCCATCCGAAAACTTGTATTGCATATTTATTGGAAGGCTACGCGTCTTTATCTTGAGTGGAGGTCCAATATGTTATAGCATGCTCCAAAATGTATTCTTTAGGTTTGTTCATCTTAGTAATTTCTTTATAACTCGGCAAATACCAATCATCATAAACCTCTCCTTCAAACTCAATGCTGTAGTCGTCGCAAAGGCGTGCCGCGGAGTTGGGCTCGTCACAGGCAGCCAATATGGCCAGGGTATTTTCCTGCCCATAGCCAATACCTATGTTTTCTGCACCTGAAATATCCAGGCAATCCATTGTATTAGGACAACATCCCCAAGGCACCTCAAGTTCCCCATCTGTGGTCTGCAGGTCGTCAAACGAGGCGATAAGGCCGTGCGTTTCACCGGGCACATAGCCCTTGTCCCCTTCTTGGAGGATATAAAAAACTATGCCTCCCTGATAGTGGTCCACATATTTTAAAAAAAGGACCATCATCCTTACTACAGGAGGCCGCTATTGCGACCAATACGGTTACGAAAAGTCTATTCAACTTTTTCATTGCAATCTTGCTTCTTGTTTTAATTAAACGCCTCTTTTTGCTGTAATGTTGTTTTAAATCCGGCCAATAAAATCAATATAAACAAAAAAGAGGTCTGGTACATAAAGGAAGTGGTCAATCCCATTATAAGAAAATAGCAGGTGGTCAACACCTTGAATCTTTTGTTGGTTTCAGTTTTATTTATAAAATACAGCAAGACCAGCAAAGGAACCAACATTACCAAGCCATATTTTACATAGAGAGTAAGGTAAATGTTGTCCATGTAGATGTTATAATCTTCAATGTTCTTTCTATACTCAAACCAGGGAATGAAGAAGGTTTCACCAGCTCCTTTGCCAATCAAGTAATTGTACCATTCAAAACTATCCAATTTCAAAAAAAAGGGAGAAAAGCGTTTTTCTTTTAGCTCTGTCAAAAGAACCTGTGCATTCAACAAAGTGCTCACCCGTGCCATAAGCGCTTCATTCAAGGATAAAACCCCGATGATTATGACCAACAAACCAACAAACAAAAATCCGACCTTTCTTAAAAATGCCTTGGGGTTCGCCAAGGACATCACCATGTTAAACAAAAACAATAGTACTGCGACCAATAGTAAGGTTCTATTTCCAGAGAGAAATATTGGTCCGAAAATAAATACAAAATGCCATCCATTAATCTTTGAATCTGATGCCATTTTTCCCAAAAGAAAAAAGATAGCATAAAATGTGCCCAATGATAGATATCTACTTTCTTGTGCCAGATAGAAGGGATCGTTTGTAAGTATGGTCACAATTGGGGTGAAATTGACCAAAAGAAAATAAAATACAGTGGCTAAAAAATTCATAAAAAGGAGTTTTTTGGCCAACTTGCTCTCCCAGGAATATTGATTCCCCTTCATTATATCCAAAAAAAGTAAGCCTATTGTCAAACCCAAAATAGGTTTGGCGTCCTTTAACAAGTCTATAGCCGAGGTACTACTGGAATTGAAAACATAACCCAAACCTGTGTATACAGTAAAAAAAACAGGTAATACAAATAGTGCCCAAAACACGTTTTTAGATATTCGATTTTGTTTTAGAACAAGCAAAAAGTATAGAAGAAGGGGTATAGCTACAAAAAAATAATAAACGGTAACTTGATATCTTGTATGAAGTATGGTTAGGGCGGGAGTAAAAGGTATTAACAAGGATACCAAAAAAAACCATTTTAGTCTTTTGGTTTGCCAAAACAAAACCCCAAGCAGCAAGTAGCATATGATGAGAATACCGAAAATGAAGTTGGGAATCATGCTTTTAGGCTATCCTATTTAAAAGATGGTTTAACAATGGCCCAAAGATACTCCTTAAAAGTGGCCCCCGTCATTTTGTAGACCAGCAACCTCCAACTAGGAATGAAAAGAATGGCCATTGCCAATGTAAGTGCCCAAGCTACCTCTTCAATTCCCATTATGGAACCAGAATATATAAAAATTGGTAAGACCAATAGAGTAATCATGTTCCATAAAAACTCAAGGTGGGTTTTGCCAGTGGCAATGACTAAACTACCCACTGGGTTGCCAATTGCCCTAAAAATCATATATACGCTGAGAATCCTAACCAGCGGGTTAATTTCTTCAAATCCAGTACCATAGAAAAGTTGTACTATTATCGGAGCAAAGAGGGCAACGGCTCCATAAACTGCAAAGTTTAATTTACCGACCCATCCAACTAATTTTAAATAGTTGGTCTTAAGTTGTAACATGTTTTCCTGAAACTTGGCTAATGCAGGTGAAGCCACCTTCAACAAAATGGGATTAAGTATTTGTGCAGGCCTTGAAACCAATTGTTTTGCTAAACTATAACCTCCTAAAACATCGGAATTAAAGAACTTGCCAATCAACAAAATATCCATGTCCCTATTAAAATAGTTGATAATTTGCCCTCCAACTTGGTACATGCCTATCTTTAAAAAAGGGGTGGTCTCACCAAAATTGAAATGAAGTTTAAGTCCATATTTTTTCAGTCCGAGAATCAGATATAGAGCGTTCTGAACCAAATATTGTAAAAGTGCACTGTATACCAAGGCCAATACTCCATAACCGTTAATCGCAAGATAAACTGCGAAGATTAAGGATAGCAGTGATGCGGAAATTTCGAAGATGGTTACCTGTTTAAATAAAAGAAATTTAGATTCTATAGTTTTAAATATCCTTCCCCCGGCCGAGATCAGTAGGTTAAGTCCTAAAAGAGGAATTAGAAATTTCAGGTCTTGTTCTTCATAAAAATTGGACACCAATGGAGTTATCAAAAGCAAAACACCATAAAGCACTATACTAAAAATTACATTGAGCCAGTAAAGGCTGGCATACTCATTCTTGGAAATCTGTTGTTTGTGCAAAATTGCAGAAGTTAACCCCATGTCGTTGAACAGGTTCATAAAACCCATAACAAAGGTAACCAAGGCCATTAATCCAAAATCTGCTTTATCCAAAAAACGGGCAAGAATGGCAATTTTTAGCAATGCCACAAGTGCGTTGGTTATGGTCCCAATAGTGGTCCATTTAACTCCCGATATCACATTGCTCTTAATCTCTTTCACTTAAAATTGATAGAACCTCTTGTTTAATTCTATTTTTAACCCTTTCATAATTATATAACTGTTGTGATAAAGTAATGTTCTTTAACATTTCTTTTTCCGTTAAAGGATTTAGTGCGTCCTCACAATCAAAATCATTTTGAATAGAAAAAATTAAAAATCCTTCTCTCTTAAGACACGAGTAAATAGTGTTCTCTTCTCTAAGGAACACCTTACAGCCAGCTGCTAAAGCCATCATTATCGTATTAAAAGCCTGTTGTCGTTTGTGGTTCATTATCAAAACAGAACAGCTTTTGAGAATTGAATTATATTCTTCAAAACTTAAAAATTCAGTTATTGGAAACATTTTTTGTTTTAAAACAGACTTTCCCTTTGATAAAACAACTTTTTTATAAAACATGTCTCCATAACTAAGTGGAACAAAAACTTTTCTTTTAGAAATATCTTTTTTGACAATCATCTTAAAGGCTTCGATATGATTGTTGGTTGCTGAACTGGAATTTCCAATTAAAATATTTTGCCTTTCCAACACAAGTTCATCTGCTAAGTTTTGTTCATTAAAACTAAAATAAGTAAACCAACCCCTCTTTGCTTTGTTTTCTACATACGTGTCTAATAGGTCTATGTCTTCAGAGATATTAGTAAGAATGTAATCTATCTTTTGTCTTACAGTTTTCTTAAATAACTTCCACTGATATCTCTTTTTTATTTTAGATAAAATTTCTTTACGTACCAGTTTTAATACTGGAAGGCTTTTTTTGTATGTCTCCCGAGTTAGAGGAAGTAAATTGTTTATTTTAGGGTTTAAACCATAAATCTCTGCCCCCCACAAATACCAAATATTTTTGGTCCTGTTAGGAATTAAAGGAAATAAATTCAACTTATAACCCTTATAAAGGTTGTGGAAAAAAATTATATCAGCTTTTGAGGCGTATTCTTTAAACAAATCTTTATATCTCTTACTTCCCTTAAGAGCATAAAATGAACTATCAAAGTTTATTCTTTCATGATAGACTTCACTCATTTTATCGTCGACACCTATGAGGTATACATTATCATTTGGCAGAATATCTTCAAATATTTGTATAGCTTTCTTTAAGAACTTTTCCTCATCAAGTATATGAAGTATCATTTAAAATATTTTTTGATAGTCTCCGATATGAATAATACTTCATCACATTCTAGTTCATAAAATAATGGTAATCTGATCAAGCAATCCGAAAATCTTTCAGAATTTTGAAGTCGTTGTGGTGTGTTGCTTTTGAGATAAAATTTGCTTGTATGCAAAGAAATATAGTGGAAAACTGCATGTACACCCCTGCCTTTTAAAAAAGTCAATAGTTTATCTCTCTCGGCAACATTTTGTGCTAGAACATAGAACATATGAGCATTATTAGTGGCGTAATCAGGAATACTGGGCAATGTAATCTTGCCCTCCGACTCAAGTGATTCTAATTGTTTATAGTATATGTTCCAAATTTCTTTTCGCCTTTTTTGTATTTGTTTCGAATGTTCCAACTGAGCATAAAGGAAAGCTGCAGTAAGTTCAGATGGCAAGAAGGATGATCCGGTATCCACCCAACCATATTTATCAACTTCCCCTTTAAAAAATGCGGTCCTATTTGTTCCTTTTTCCCAAATAATTTCTGAACGATCGGTAAACTTCTCATCATTTACAACAAGAAGACCTCCTTCTCCTGCAATTACATTTTTAGTCTCATGAAATGAAAATGCCGATAAATGTCCTATTCCTCCCAAAGGTTTTCCCTTGTAAAATGAATCTATAGCCTGAGCTGCATCTTCTATGACATAAATCCCATGTTTATTTGCGACACTCATTACAATATCCATATCACAAGCAACCCCTGCGTAATGCACCACAACAATAGCTTTTGTCTTAGCAGTAATCAGCTCTTCAATTTTGTTCTCGTCTATTCCAGGATGGTCTTTTCGACTATCCGCAAACACAATATTTGCTCCTTGACGGATGAATGCTAGCGCAGAAGATACGAAGGTGTAGGAAGGAACGATTACTTCATCCCCTGGACCGATGTCCAAAAGAATAGCTGCCATTTCTAATGCATCTGTACAAGATGTGGTCAATAGAGTTTTCCTAAAATGATACTCGTCCTCAAAAAAGCTCTGACACTTTTTGGTAAAAATACCGTTGCCGGAAATTTTCCCAGAAAGTACCGCCTCCTTTATATACTGGGTCTCATTGCCAACAAGAAAGGGTTTATTAAATGGAATCATCAATAAAATTTTGTTCTAAATAACTTTAAGGGCAATAATGGCTCATTATTATCATCGAAACTTGCCATCTCAATCTTAAGTAAACCTTTTCCACATACAACAACGGGATTTCCTTGTTCCATAAAGATTACTTTACCCGGACTTCTATTTTCAATAATAATATCGGAGATTTGACTTACTTCAAAAATTCTCACCTTTCTTTGACCAACAAACGCAAAAGCGCCAAGATATGGATAGCCCACCGCATCAATGAATCTTTTTATCTTCTTTGAACTTTGGTGCCAATCAATTTTATAGTCTTCTTCAGTCCTCCATAGACTGTAAGTGGCCTTGCTTTCATTTTGAGGGGTGGCATAGATGTCGGTATTTGACTTGATTTTGTGAAATATGTCTAGTACTAAATCTACATAACAATCCGCTATTAAATCTATTGCCTTTTCAATTTTTATTGGGTATTGTATGTCTGTTTGGGTTTGTCCAATAATGGGACCTCTATCATAATCGTTGCTGGCAAATAACGCAGTTACCCCTATCTTACGCTCTCCATTAATCAATGAATTAACCAAAGGTGCAAAACCTCTATACCTTGGCAACAACGAATCATGGAGGACAATAAGAGGTGGGGTATTCTCGGTTTTTATCAGCCATCTCCATGATATTGCCAACAAGTATTCTACCTTCAAATCTTTGTAGCCCGATTCATCTCTGTCATAATATGCGATGCCATATTCGGAACAAAGCTTTCGGATTTCGGTATTGTAATCCTTACGGATGTTAGTGTCTAAAGCTCCAACAACAAAAGCCAGGTTTAAGGTATAATCATGGTTCAATAAGCTTTTGAGGACCAGAAAGCCTTTCTTTGTCATTAAAAACACCCCTATTTTTTTCATTTTGAAGCTATTCTTTTCAAGTATTCGCCGTAACCACTTTTACTATGATCGTCTGCCACTTCTTGGAACTTTTCTTTTGAAATATATCTCATCAAATATGCTATTTCCTCCAAACACGCGATTTTAAGACCGGTTCGCTTTTCTACCGCTTTTACAAACTCGGTAGCTTCAGTCAACGCTTCGTGGGTTCCAGTGTCCAACCAGGCGTATCCTCTACTCATTATCTGGACCTTAAGCTTGTGCTGTTGCAGATATGCCTGGTTTACCGAGGTAATTTCCAATTCCCCTCTTTTCGAAGGTTTTACATTTTTTGCAATTTCGACTACTGAGTTAGGATAATAGTATAATCCTACTACTGCATAGTTGGATTTTGGCTGCTGTGGTTTTTCCTCAATGCCTACAACATTTCTTTCTCCATCAAATTCAACCACACCATAGCGTTCAGGGTCCTCTACATAATATCCAAATATCACTGCCTTTTGTTCACTCTTAACCGATTCGACCGTTGTCGACAACATTTTTTGTATTCCCGCACCATAAAAAATGTTGTCTCCAAGTATCAAACATACGTCGTCCCCGCCTATAAACTCTTCACCAATAATAAAGGCTTGTGCCAATCCATCAGGTGAGGGTTGCTCAGCGTATGACAGCTTTATTCCAAGTTGTTCCCCTGACCCTAACAACCTTTTAAAGTTTGGAAGGTCATGCGGTGTGGAAATAATCAAAACCTCTTTGATACCCGACAACATCAGCACCGATAGCGGGTAATAAATCATTGGCTTATCATATATAGGCAATAATTGTTTTGAAACCACTTGGGTCAAAGGGTGTAATCTGGTTCCTGAGCCGCCTGCTAGAATAATTCCTTTCATATATCGTTTGGATATTGTTTCTCATAATACTTCATGTAGGCCCCGGAGGTAACATGGGACAACCAATTCTGGTTTTCCAAATACCAGTCAATCGTCTTGGATAAACCCTCTTCAAAAGTTACCGAGGGGGACCAGCCCAATTCATTATTAATCTTTGAAGCATCAATGGCGTATCTTAAATCATGTCCTGGCCTGTCTTTGACAAAAGTTATAAGTTCTTCTGAACTTCCAGTTGACCTGTTAAGTTTATTATCCATTTGCTTACAAAGCTCCCTAACCAGATCAATGTTTTTCCATTCGTTGAATCCACCTATGTTATAGGTCTCATTAATCCTTCCTTGATGAAATACCAAGTCGATTGCCCCAGCATGATCTTCTACATACAGCCAATCCCTTGTATAATTGCCATCTCCATAAACTGGCAAGGGTTTTTTATTAAGAATATTGTTAATGAAAAGTGGTATTAGTTTCTCTGGAAAATGATTGGGTCCGTAATTATTCGAACAATTACTTATTACATACGGTAATGCATAAGTTTCCCCATATGCCCTTACAAAATGATCTGATGCTGCTTTTGAAGCAGAATATGGGGAGTTTGGTTGGTAAGGACTCGTTTCTGTAAAAAGCCCTGTTGTTCCCAAGGATCCATATACCTCATCCGTACTTACATGGTAAAATCTCTTCCCTTCCCAATTGCCCCGCCAAATTTGCTTGAACGCATTTAATAGATTCATGGTTCCCAATATATTCGTCTTGGCAAATGCCAATGGGTCACTTATGGATCGATCTACATGACTTTCTGCGGCCAGGTGGATTATCCCATCAAAGCGATACTTATCAAAAAGATCGGCAATGAATTCTGCATTATTAATGTCTCCCTTAATAAAAAAATAATTAGGATTATTCTCGATATCCCTAAGATTCTCAAGATTGCCCGCATATGTCAGGGCGTCTATATTGTATATATTGTAGTTGGGATAGTTTAAAACGAAGCGCCTTACTACATGGGACCCAATAAATCCGGCGCCGCCGGTTATTAATATTTTCATTTTCAACTGTTATGAATTTTTTTAAACTAAGTTTTATTGTCTGACAATACCGCAAAAGTCCAGTACTACTTTTCCCTTATCCAATTCCAATTCAAAAAATTGCTTGTGGCCCACTAAAAAAACAACAATATCTGCCTGCTCTGCTGCCACATTGTAATCTGTCAATTTAAAAACATTATGGGAATCTATGTTAGGTTCTACGATAAAATACTCCTCATCATTGGAGTCTTGTAAAACCTTTTGCACTATGTACTTTGCAGGTGATTCTCTCAAATCATCTATATTCGGTTTAAATGCCAATCCCATAAGTGCTATACGTGGTTTGCGGCCGTGTTTTAACTGAAACTCCAGCTTCGTGTTTTTTATTTTTTCTGCGCACCAAAACGATTTGTAGTTGTTGATTTCCCGAGCAGTCCCAATAATTTTTGATTCCATAGGGTAATCGGCAACAATAAAATACGGGTCTACTGCAATACAATGTCCTCCTACCCCACACCCTGGCTGTAAGATGTTGACTCTTGGATGCTTGTTTGCCAAATCAATAAGCTCCCATACATTGATATCGGCCTTGTCACAGATTAAGGACAGCTCATTCGCAAAAGCAATCTGCACGTCCCTTGATGAATTTTCGACCAATTTGCACATTTCTGCCGTTCTGGCGTTGGTTTTGTGCAATTCTCCTTTTACAAATTGTTGGTAAAAAGACAATGCCTTTTGTGTTGAAGCATTATCAATACCTCCTATTACTCGGTCGTTATGTACCAATTCATGCATTACATTCCCCGGCAAAACCCGTTCAGGGCAATAAGCTACATATAGCTTGTTCTTTAGTTCGGGTCGTTTGGAGTAGATAAGTCCCGTCATTTTTTCGGTAGTCCCAACGGGTGATGTTGATTCTATAATATAGAGGTCACCTTCTTCAAGTAATGGCAGTATGGCCACTGTGGCGGCTTCAACAAAGGAGGTGTCGGGCTCATTCTTGTCCTTAAAAGGTGTTGGAACAACTATAATGTATGTTCTTGCATTCACTGGTTTAGTGTCTGCGACAAGGTTACCCTCATTAACTGCAAAAGCAACCGCAGCATCCAATTCAGGTTCAACAATATGAACCTTACCTGAATTTATGGTGTCCACTACATTTTGGTTTATATCAACACCGTGAACATATTTACCGCTTTTGGCAATCAAGGCAGCTGTTGGGAGTCCGATATATCCAAGTCCCATCATTACTACATCTGGAGAGCTTTTTTTGATTTTCATTTCTCTTCTTTAATAGTTTTACCTAAATTTTGATATGAAATAACCTACGTTTTAATGGCCTCTTCCGTTTTCATAAAAGGTTTCTTCGGGTCCTGTATTAAATAGCTTTGGCGAAAACCTGCTTGATAACACTTTGCTTGCCATTTATTTTAAATAACGGTCGGAATGCTCTGCATTCATATCTTTGTCAGACAGCAATAACTGATTGCTTTCCAAGTTCCATTTTATGCCCAAATTTTTATTGTCGTATCTGATTATGCCTTCAGAGGCCTTATTGTAATAATTATCGCATTTATAAATTACAACGGCCGAATCGCTCAACGTTAAAAAGCCATGGGCAAAACCTCTTGGCACAAATATTCGCTTTTTATTTTCAGCACTTAATTCAATCGACAAGTATTCGCCAAAGGTAGGAGAATCTTTACGTAAATCAACAACTACATCTTGTATAATTCCTTGGATTACCGAAACTAGTTTGGCTTGCGCATAATTATCCTTCTGAAAATGCAAGCCCCTCAACACTCCTTTTTTGGAATAAGACTGGTTATCCTGGACAAAGTCGACATTACTGCCTATTGCCTCACAAAAAGCTCTATGATTGTAACTTTCAAAAAAATATCCGCGATCATCCTTAAAAATGGTAGGCTCTAAAATATAGCAGCCCTTTAATTTAGTTTCCTTAGCTTGCATACATTTTGAATTTAGGGGACCATTGTTTTAAAGGTTAAGATAAAACACTGTTTTTTGGTCTTTTGGCAAGTGTTTGATATTCATTGTCAACGGTCAATGCCACTCTTTCGAAAAGTTTGTTTTCCTTCAATATTTGCTCTGCAAATTCATACCAAGTCATCGGATCACCATCTGCGAAGTGATAGGTTCCAAAAGGTTTACTGCCCAATACCATTTCGTTCAAAATAAAATGGGCCAATGCCTCCGAGTTCGTGGGGCGTCCTTTTTGGACATTGGTAACCCGAAGCTCTTCTCCCGCGAGTGCTTTTTTAAGAATAGTTTTATAAAAGTTATTTCCATGTCTTTTGCTGTACAACCAAGACGTGCGGACAATGTAATGTTCGGGGTGCCATTCCTGAATCAATTTTTCTCCCGCCAGTTTGGATTTCCCATACTCATTTATAGGATTGGGGTTGTCTTCCACCGTGTAAGCATCCTTCTTTTCCCCGTCAAAAACATAGTCGGTTGATACATGGATCAAAACCACGCCATGCTGCTTACAAATCTGAGCCAAATCTTTCACAGCTTCCGAGTTGACCTTAAAAGCTTCTTCAGCGTTACTTTCTGCGGCCTCTACGTTGGTAAAGGCAGCGCAGTTGATACAAAAATCGTACTTCCCTTTTTCAAAAACTTCGGCGATTTGCTCTCTTTGCGTTATATCGAGGGCATCCGCAGGTTTAAAATCAAAAGAGAGTTGTGGAAAATCCAAGGTTAGGTCTTGAAAAGTGAGTCCGAGTTGCCCATTGGAACCGGTTACTAAAACGCTAACCATTATCTCTCATTTTATTGGTGACCAAAAAAACACTTTTGCTCCTTACTTTTGATTATACGTTTTAAGGTATCTGTTTAGTTCAAGCAAAGCTAAAACCCCAAGGACCAAAATTAGCAATAATGCTGGGAGTTTAAATTTATAGCTGTTCCAAATTCCCTTTAATTCCACGCCCCTTGTTGGGAAATCGCTAATTACATTGATAATGGTCGATTTATTGGCACGTTCCTCGTTCAGTGCTACCAGCTTCTCCTTCAGCACATCCTTTTCCTGCACTAGGGCAAGTTCTCGGCCCCTTGATTCTCCTGTTTCTGCTAAATTGATGTTGGTGCCTTGCATTGGCTTATCAGCCTCCTTCACCATAACTGTTCTGTACAAACTCTGTAGTGAATCTATTTCGGCCAACTGATTTCTATATATTTCTTCCTGAAGGTCTAGGTTTTCATCATTAATACGTTTTTGTAACTTAAAATACTGGTTTACAGAAATCGAATTGATAATGGCCGGTTGCGCTTTTTTGGCCACTCTATTATCAGTGCTAATCAATGATATCTGGTGGAACCTGGCATCCATAGAATTGAAATTCTCCAAATAATTCGCATAATCGATAGCCTTCACCGTCGTCGTATCCAAACCTCTTATAAATTGATCAAAGAGCTTTATTTTTTGGTTTTCATCCGAATAGGAATCCGTGAAAATCTCTTTGATGCTGGCTGCCTCATGTTCAGTAATATTTAAAGCGGTGGCGAGTGCCACAGAGTCCCTTGCCTTTGCCAAATCGTTGTAAAAGGCAATATTGTTGTACAATTGTTGGACACTGTTGAAGTTGGGTTCCACTACCATTCGGGAAATATATTTTTCTGGTGTGATTTTATCCAGAATAAAGCCTCCAACACCACCTATAATTATTGCTGCTCCGATTACAATGATGTTCTTTTGAACAAATAATAGAAACAACATAATCAAGTGGAAAATACCCTTGAAAATGCTTGCGATGAAATTGAAGAACTTTTGAAAGCCCCTTCCAATCATTTGAAACAATTGTCCCAAATCTATTTCATCAGAATTGTTCTGTTGTACCGGTTGGTCTGCCATACCTTATGAATTGAATATTTGTTGTAAAATTTTGTCCGTAATCAAATACGTGGGTTTCACCCCTGTTGTTCCCAAACCTCCTGAAGCCAATGTGCTTCCGGTCTCCAATGGATTGTCCGAGGCATAGTACGCATATCTCACCTTCACCTCCTTTTTAATGCTCTTTCGAATCTGGGAGGCCGATTGTATTGCCTTTTGGTAATGCACGCCTTCCATCTCCAAGCCGATAACGTTCCATGTGGACTCATGAAAAAACTGGAGAATATCCCTGTTTTGCAAGGATGTTCCCAAAACGGTCACCATGGTTCCTTCGGTTACCTTTAGTCCATGCCCTTCAAAATCCTGCCCTTTCAATTCGTTTTCAAAGGGATAATTATCGGCCGTGCCCTCAAAAATATGCGCCGAGGGAATCATAATATCTCCCTTGCCCCCTTCCAAAATACCGGCTTTTCCCATGATGGAAACTGAATCCACATTTAAAAATGTTTTTTGTTGGCCTTCTTCCATTGGCTTTAAAAGTTCGTCTATGGTCTCATAAGCCTGCTCGCCAAAGGCATAGTCCATCACAAAGATAACGGGTCTTTCATCCTTTGCGATATCGTTTGGGAGTGTGTAACAACAGCTGCCGTTTCCGAACTTGGCCGTATCAAAAATCTGCACATCGATATTCGCTCCGGATTCATCCTCCAACATAATCATGCCATTGCTCAGCGCATGGTTTTTGACCTTTTTATTGAGGGACTTGTTTTTATCCGAGCTTAGTGCCTTATAAATTTCCAAGGAGTCGTTATCGGGGAATTCATCTGCCAATGCTTTTTTGGCAAACAAGGAATTCATCACACTGTGCATATTGGCACTGATGATATGAAGTGGCCTGTGCAGCAGATTATGGTTTTTCAGCGTGGCCTTGATTCTATCTGCCCATTTTTCACCATGGATATGGTGCCCCAATCGCTCCCGCAACAAGGGGCTGAAGGTAATGGTCCTTTTATTGCCCGTGGTCTCTTCCTCGATGGCCAATTTGCCCAACCAATGGATAACGTTCAAAAAGCGGTCGGGGTCTTCCGGGGTCTTTAGTTTGTTTTGTATTTCCACTACCTCATCAAAGGTCCTGCTCAAGATGTTGGCGCAGTGAATCAATGCCACCTCACGTTGTTCGGAGGTCTTTTCTTCCGATAGCACAAATTCCGTAAGCTTGTCCCAGTCCCTTATGGTCGAGGTCCCATCGTCTACCAACACCCTTCTGCATATTTTTCCGGATTCAATGAACAAGAAGGTCAAGTGGGTCAAAATATCATAAATATCACTTCTCCCACGGGTAATCTCCACGTTCATCTGCTCGTCATCAATGCGATAACAATTCCTTCTCCGTTTGGGAGGAACAATTGGTTTTAGGTGTGATTTGGCAAAACCTTCATCGGAGGTGAGGTTGATAAACCGACATTCCTCGATGCCTTCGGGAAGTCGTTCCAACACGTAAATCAAACCGTTCAACTCTGCCTTATCGTCGGCAATGGTGCCATAAATTTCCGGCCTAAGCAACAATAAAGCGGTCCGCAAAGCATTACCGGAAACGCCGGAGGGTTTGTAGAATCCCCTGTTGAGCAAATGGCGCATGGTGATGTACAACCGTTCGATTGCGTTGGTGGACTCCTGCGCCCTAGTGGTCTGTTTTACTTCTGTTGCCATCATAACTTCTGGCAAAAATAAGTGAATTCCTATGAAAGATAAGCCCTTATAACTCAACTAATTTTAAATGGCTGAAGTCCATCGGCAACTTTTCGGTCGTTCGCAAGGCGCTGTACCTTATTCTGACCTCCAAGCTTTCCAATGGATTTCATATAATCTTGAAAGCCGTTGGTGCTGATGCTTCTTATTTTCAAAGGTTGAAGAATATGGCCGTCAATCAAATCAAAATAATAACTGTTCTGCTGTTTCATGCTTTCTTCGATAATGGAAGCAAACTTTTCTTGGTCAGATGGCTCCCTCTCAAATTCGATAAACCATTCGTGATAGGGCAGCTCTCCTTCCTCGGGGTCGGTTTGTGGGGCAACGGTAAATTCATTTACAAGGGCATCGGTCTGCTCCACGGCCAATCGTAAGGCTTCTTCCACTTCCTTGGCGATTACGTGCTCCCCGAAGGCAGAGATAAAGTGTTTGATACGTCCAGAAACCACAATTTTATAGGGGTCTTTTGAAATAAACCGAACGGTATCCCCCAGATTGTAGGCCCATAGCCCTGCATTGGTAGAAATCACCATGGCATAATCCACATCCAATTCCACATCCGCAATGGTCAGTCTCTTGGGCTGTTCATCAAAAAATTCGTCGGCTCTTACAAACTCATAAAAAATACCCGCATCGAGCAACAAGAGCATCCCTTTTTCCTTTTGGGAATTTTGATAGGCAAAAAATCCTTCGCTTGCGGGAAAGAGTTCGATACTGTCTACTTTTCTTCCAATCAAGTTTTCAAACTTGGCCCGGTAAGGCTCGTAATTCACTCCACCATAAATGAAAAGTTGGAATTCCTTAAACAGCTCCCCTACTTTTTTTCCCGTCTTGGAGTTCAGCTTTTCAAAATACATCTGTACCCAAGACGGAATGCCTGCGATTACAGTCATATTCTCGTTTTGGGTCTCCTCCACAATTTTTTCCACTTTGGTCTCCCAATCTTCGATACAATTGGTTTCCCAGCTGGGCAATCGGTTTTTTTGAAGGTAGTTGGGCACATAATGGGCCGAGATGCCCGAAAGACGTCCCAATTTGATGCCGTTTTTTTCCTCCAACTCCGGACTTCCCTGCAAAAAAATCATCCTCCCATCCACAAAATCGGCGTTCCCTGTTTCATGGATATAATTCAAGATCGCATTCCTTGAGGCTTCTACTTGATTTTTAATGGACGGCTTGGTGATAGGAATGTATTTGGCACCAGAGGTGGTGCCAGATGTTTTGGCAAAATAAATGGGCTTGCCCGGCCAAAGCACATCTGTCTTGCCATCTATGATCTGTTGAACATAACCTTTCAGGTCTTCGTAATCCCTGATTGGGACGCGTTCCACAAAGTCCTGATGTGAAGTGATGGTCTCAAAGTGATGGTCCTTGCCAAAAAGGGTCTGTTTTCCCTTGGCTACCAATTCGTTAAAGACTTTCTGCTGGGTGTGCACCGGACGGTTTACCCACTTGTTCGTCTTTTTCGCTATCCGATTGGCAAATATTTTGGCTGCAAATGCTTTTAGGGACATTAGTTAAAATCAATATAGTTCTGTGGATCTACCGGTTTCCCTTTTCTCCAGAGTTCAAAGTGAAGATGTGGGCCTGTGGTGAGTTCCCCCGTATTTCCGATGGATGCGATCACTTCTCCAGCTCTTACTAAATCTCCTTGGGACTTGCTCAAAGAGCCATTGTGTTTGTAAACGGAGGTAATACCTTCTTGGTGCTCAATGATAATGACATATCCTGTTTCGGTGGTCCACTCTGCAAACAATACGGTGCCATCGGCGATTGCCTTGACAGGAGTGTCCCTGGGTGCCACTAAATCCACTGCATAATGCTTTGTCTTTTGGTCAAACCCTTGTGACAGGGTGCCGTTGACCGGCGAAAAGAAAAGCGTACCCAAGTTCTCGATGTCACGCTCAAAAAGATTGTATTTGTCTTCCAGTTCCACCTCTTCCCTTAAAAGCAGATCTTCCCGTATTGGGGTGAGATCTACCGATGCTGGATCTAACTTATATTGTTCAAAAAGGGAGTCTCGGTTGGTCTGATTGTTCTCGATATCGCCGCGCAAGACCTTTCGCACATTGTCCAAATACCTGTTGGTATAATTGAGTACAGTGACCAAAGAGTCCGTTTTATAGGTAAGTTCCGTGGCCTGTCGCTTCAATTTGGTGGATGAGTAACCTGGAATGTATTCTCGTAGTGGGGTAAAGGCAATGATCAATGTGGTGACTCCAATCAGTACAATAATGAAAAGGGTGCCGGTCACAAAAACGTTCAACCGGTTCAGCTTAAAGGATATCTTTTCCTCAAAGGTGCTTTCATTCAGGATCACCAAGCGGTACTTGTGCAGCAGCTTACGCCTGATCTCTTTTCTTTTCTTTTTGTCCTTTGCCATAATCAACAAAGATAGTCTTACAATTTAATATGGATGTTAAGCTTTTTAAAAAGCTAGGTTGCTTAAGTTCCTAAAAATCATTCCCAAATGCTAATTTTAGTTAATCGATCACACTCTTCCGCATCTTTTTAGTACTTTTACATTTCTAAATTAAAGCTTTTGTAGATATGATTGCTCAAACAATATTTCTTGGTATGTTAGGCCCTTGGCAGATTGTATTGATCGTTGCCGTGGTGGTTTTGCTTTTTGGAGGCAGAAAGATTCCAGAGTTGATGAGAGGCTTGGGAAGTGGAATTAAAGAATTCAAGGACGCTACCAAGGAAGACGATAAGTTGGAAGGCGAAAGCAAAGAATCCAAGTCCTAAAACAGTTTAGTATTTAAACCTTGAACCCCATTGTTTTTTAATGGTTCATCGACCAACAACAACATTTTTTAGGCATTCAACGACGCAAATTCAACCTTTCACAACAAAAACTTAATACCCCACTTACCATATCCTATTTTAGCGGTTCAACTAAACTGTTAAGCCCTCACGATGCTTAACCTCCAAATGGACCCAACCGTTCATTTGTGCAGATGGAGTGGTAATGAAAAAACTGACCTTGCTATTTTTCTTTCTCGGTTGTTTGGGAATATATGCCCAAGATCTTGTTGTGTCTTCAAATGATGCAGCTATTCCTTTGTATACCAACAGCATTAGTGAATCTAACGCCAGTAATGCAGATGTTGTAAAACACGTTGATGGCTTAAGCGACAGAAAGCTGGCCAAATACCTTCGCAAGGGTGGTGTTGCGGATAAACTTATCGAAAAAGCCAACGAGTACTACGACAAAATGTGGTATGCCGAGTCGGCGCGCATTTATGATATGGTACTTGAAAAAACGGATGCAAAACACACCTCATCCCTACTATCAAAAGCCGGTGACTCCCATTATTTTATCGGGAACCTTGAGAAGGCCTACAAATGGTACAATGAACTTTATCAATTATTTTCCGATGATGTGTCCGACGAAACTGTTTTCAAATACACCCAAACCTTAAAGGGAACTGGCAAATACCGAAGAGCGGCGGCAATCACCAAGATTTTACGCCAAAAGAGGGAAGAGCCCTTAAAGGAACTCCAAAAACAAAACGACTCCAATTGGGAGGATGCCTACACGGTCAAAATCAAGAATTTGGGAATCAACTCTCCCTATTCGGATTTTTCTCCCATGTTCCACGGCAACGGTATTGTTTACTCCTCTGCCAAAGATTCATCCATTTTTATCACACGACGGTACAAATGGACCAACCAACCTTTTTTGGATATTTACGAGGCCAAGCGAAAGAATGATGAAGGAGACCTGACACAACCCAAGAAGTTCTCCAAAAGCATCAACAGTAAATACCATGAGGCTTCAATGGCCTTTTCTCCCGATAACGAAACCATTTATTTCACACGAAACAACTACGGAAAAAGATTGAAGCGAGGGAAAAATGGTATCAATCACTTAAAGATTTATCGCTCCCGATTGGTGAACGGGGAGTGGTCCAAGGCCGAAGAGCTACCGTTTAACAGCGAAGACTATTCCACCGGGCACCCCACCGTTAGTCTAGATGGTACTAAAATGTATTTCGTTTCCGATAGACCTGGCGGTTTTGGCGAAACGGATATTTATGTGGTGGACATCTATCCCGATGGCGGCTTTTCAGAGCCCAAAAACTTGGGTAGGACCATCAATACTGCGGCAAAGGAAATGTTCCCGTACATCACCGAAAACACCCTTTATTTTTCCTCCAATAGGCCCATGGGCTTTGGAGGGCTGGACATATATAAGTCCGAGGGAGTGGACGATATGTTTAGCATTGGGGTCAATTTGGGCAAACCCATTAACAGTAGTAGGGATGATTTCTCCTATATTATTGATGCTGCGGGCGAGAAAGGATATTTTGCTTCCAACAGAAAAGGAGGGAAGGGCGACGACGACATTTATTCCTTCGTTCTTGAAGCCAACCTCAACGCCATCACGGGCTTTGTTGCAGAAGCGGAGACCGAGGAGGCTCTTGAGCGGGCACATATTGCATTGTTTAGTGCTACTGGCGCCCTGCTTTTTGAAACCATGGCCGATACCACGGGCGGTTATAGCTTTAAAAACTTAAGTTCCAATACAGATTATACCGTCGTGGCCCAAAAAGAGGGCTATATCAACGATAGTTTACAAGTACGCACCAAGGAAAACGAAGGTGTTTCCGTTTCGCAATACTTGCGCCAATTGAAACGAACAGAGCCTAGTACCGTTGTGGAGATGTTTGAGCCAAGCAATGTTTATTTTGAGTTTGACAGTTCGGAAATTACTACGCGTTCAGCGGAAGAGCTGGATAAACTGGTTGCAGTGCTCAAAGAAAACGAAGGTCTCTCCCTAAAGATAGCTTCCCATACCGACGCAAGAGGCCCTGCGGCCTACAACAGGCTTTTGTCTGACCGAAGGGCAAAATCTACCAAACAATATATTGTATCCCAAGGCGTGGACCCGTCCAGAATTATAAGTGCCGTAGGATATGGTGAAGAAAGGTTGCTCAACCCCTGTTCCGATGGGGTTCCCTGCTCTCCCACACAACACCGTTTGAACAGAAGGTCGGAATTCATACTGATTTCCGAATAATCGCTCCTGCGACTCCTTTTACGTCTATTTTCCAGTTGACTTTCGCACCCTAGGTGCCGTTTATCGACCATCCATGCCTTCCATCGATCGGCAGTAATATGTAGTTTGTCGATCAAACCAATTCCTTTAAGGATTAGCGACTTATGAGTATGATTTTCGTCGTTCAAAAACGGCTTTTTGCCCTTTAGTTTTTTCATCCACCCTTTAAAAACAAAACTTTGTCTCAGCTTAAATCTTTAAAGACATGCTTATGAAAAAATTACTACTCGTTAAGGAAATATATATTGAAGGCTTCCGAAACTTGGGCCACTTTTTGGTGGAGAAATATTTCAAGATATTCGCCTGGTTTAGCTTCGTGATGTTCTTTGTGGTACTTTATGCCTTCGTATATCGAATTGCCACTGGCTTTGCATTTGACTAAATCATATCCATCATACAAAAAAGCCCCGAACCAATGGTTCGGGGCTTTTTATTTTTTTCTATTGCTGGTTATCTAATCGGACGTGTCTTTTGATGGTAAAAACTCAATGGTCTTTAAAATGGCCTCCAGTTCGAACATGTAGTCCCTTTTGGCTTCGGATGGTGCAAAGGTAAATCCTTCGATAACCATTTTTCTGTCATTTTCCTTGTCATTGATGATATAGGTCAAAAACGGTCCCGCCATCGGATAACCGCTTATTTCCCAAACCCCTTTCACCTCAGCCGCTTTTTTGCCGCCAATCTCCGCAGGAAACACATAGGGCGAAAAGGCCTTTTCGGTAATCATAAAGGTATTTTCATACGGGCCTGGAATATATTTTTCGCCAATGGAATCCCTCATACGAACGATATCGTCCACAAAAGTGGAATCGTTGCTGAAGTAATCCCAAGGCATTTCATAAGCAATTACATTCATGGTTCCCTTAGGAATCTGAATGTCCATCCACACAAAATTATCTTCTCTTTTGCCCACCTTATACAACGATGGCACGTTTAGTTTTATGCCAAACTCCTCTTCCAATGCCTCATCTTTACTCAAGGAACGCTCAAACCTTCGCTGGGCCTCGGCAATTTCGTTGTTTTTGAACTCCTTTATCGCCCTGTCGGCCAGGGAATCCAAATTCCTGATCATGACCTCTTCGGTAGGGCCGGTGACCACCGCTACCTTTTGGGGCTTTGCATAGGCGTCGTCCTTAATATGGGCCAAAGAAGTGGAATCCTGCTCCACATAGAGAATGGATCTCGCATGTGTGGTAGTTCCCTTAAAAACCTTTGGAGGCACTTGGGTGAGGGTAAACAATGGCTCTATTTGGGGCAACCCGATAATCTGTGCCGCAAATTCGTCCCGTATCTTTTCCCCGACCGGCCCTCTCCAGAGCTCGGTGTCCATGATGACCATCAGCGAGTTGATTCCCCCGGTAGAGGGTGGTAAAAATTTTTCTTTGGAGCCTGAGTTCTTACAGGCTGATAACGCCAACAATAAGATGGCAAGCAGTAGTGTTCCTAATTTTTTCATCTTGTGTTAAATTTACGAAGAACAATCACACAATTTAAGTTTTGTGCCCGGTTTTAGGTTATTACCGCTAATACCGTTCCATTCCCGTAAATTTTCTATGGTAACTCCAGGATATTTTTTGGAAATCGTCCAAAGTGAATCTCCAGACTGCACTGTATGGACCTTGGCCCCGTTGGCAACGGTGTTTGAAGACTTGGACGCACTGCTCTTGGAGCTTGATTCGGCAACATAAGGTTTTCTCGGGAAAATGGTCAAGCGTTGCCCTACTCTCAAATTGTTGCTTCTAAGACCGTTCCACCGTTTGATCTGGCTGACTCCAACCCCGTAGCGTTCTGCAATTTTGCCCAAATAATCACCACTTTTTACGCGATATCTGATCTGGTCCTGTGCGGTAATCATGCTCGGTAACGGCTTCTCCAAAGAGTCCAGTTCCTTTTTGACGAAGGCATAAATTTCCTCCTCGTTGGCCACAAACTTTCCAATTTTGGATGTGGGCAGTCGCAAGGCGTAATTCTTCCCTTCCACTTTGGGTATAATGTTGAGCTTGTAGGCCGGATTCAACATTTCCAATTCCTCTGTGCTGATGTCGACCAATTTGGAGATTTGGTCAAAAGTGATCAAGTTTTTGACATGGATGGTATCCGTTTCAAAATAGGGACGCTCTGCCCTTTTATATTGGAGTCCGTGCTCTTCGGCATACTCAAAAATGTACATAGTCGCCAAAAACGCTGGAAGATACCCTGCTGTTTCACGTGGAAGAAATGGTCTAATGTTCCAATAATTCTCGTAACCGCCCGAACGTCGGATGGCTTTGTTCACGTTCCCGGGTCCGGAATTATAGGCTGCCAATGCCAAATCCCAATCACCGAAAATATCATACAATCGGCTTAGGTATTTGCTGGCCGCTTTGGTGGCCATAATCGGGTCGTGCCTCTCATCCACATAACTGCTTACATCCAAACCGTACATTTTTCCGGTGCTGTACATAAACTGCCACAATCCCTTTGCTCCCACTCTGGACATGGCTTTTGGATTTAGGGCAGATTCAACAATTGCCAAATATTTAATTTCCAATGGGATGTTTTGATTGTCCAGTTCCTGCTCGAACAAGGGAAAATAAAATTGGCTGGCTGTCATCATCCGTTGCATCAAATCCCTTCTGCGGGTCAAAAACGATTTGATAACGCTTTCCAAAGAAGAATTATACGTAATGTTGAACGGTGTTTTCTCGTTCATTCTGGCCAATCTGGCCTTGAGGGTGTCTGTTGGTAGGTCCACCACAAAAATGGAATCTTGCCCCGGCCCGTTTTGAACCTCCAAAAGCATATCGCTGAACAGCTCGGCATTGCTATGGAGTTCGTTCAGCCAAAGGCTGTCGTATCGCCAAGCCTCTTCAAGGTCCCGTAGCTTAAACTTACCATCTTCGTGGGTTTCCAAGGCCATGAGCTGCCCATCAATCTTAATGTTGGATACAGCAATGACCCCTTCTTCCTCTTCTTGGAGCATTATGGAATCCTTCTCCTCCTCTTGCTTACCATCCTGTTGCGCACTCAAATAAGGCGCTACGGACAACATGGCCGCAAATACAGCTATTTTCAATCTTTGGTTCATTTGGAAACGGTTTGATTTTTTGGGGCTAACTAAATTGGCTTTTTTTTCTGACATACTAAAGCGCACAACCAAAATTTGCCGTCTTTTAACGTTTTCCCCTAATAACTCACAACGTGGAACTTAGCTCAATATTGCAGCGATGCCCGGAAGGGTTTTTCCTTCCAAACTCTCCAACATGGCTCCTCCTCCTGTAGATACGTAGCTTACTTTATCCTCGAAACCAAACTGCTTCACGGCAGCAACGGAATCTCCGCCGCCAACAAGGGAAAATGCCCCGCCCTGTGTGGCTTCATCAATATAGTTGCCCAAAGCAATGGTTCCTTTGGCGAAGTTTTCCATTTCAAAAACGCCTACGGGTCCATTCCATAATATGGTCTTGGAGGCCAGAATCACTTGTTTAAAGATTTCCAAGGTTTTTGGTCCTGCATCCAGTCCTTGCCAGCCATCGGGAATTTTATCCACGTCGACAAACTGGGTCTCGGCATTGTTGTCAAAAGCGTTGGCGGCGAGCACGTCAACCGGCAAGTAAACGCTAACGTTTTTTGCTTCGGCCTGTTTCAGGATATCCAATGCCAGTTCCATTTTATCGTCCTCGCAGATGGAATCACCCACTTTTCCCCCTTTGGCTTTTACAAAGGTGTAGGTCATCCCCCCACCGATGATCAGGTTATCAACCTTATCCAATATATTCTCGATGATGGTGATCTTGGAAGACACTTTTGCCCCGCCCAAAATAGCGGTCACAGGTTTTTCGCCCGTTTCCATAACCTTGTCAATAGCCTTGATTTCCTTGGCCAATAAGTAGCCAAAGCATTTGTTTTCCGGGAAAAACTGGGCAACGATGGTCGTAGAGGCGTGCGCCCTGTGCGCTGTTCCAAAGGCATCGTTCACATAAATGTCCCCGTGTTTGGACAATGCTTCTGCAAACGACTCATCGCCTGCTTCCTCCTCAGCATGAAAACGAAGATTTTCCAACAATAGCACCTCTCCGTTCTTTAAACTGGCCACGGCATCATCTGCTTTTGCCCCGACGGAATCTTCGGCAAATTTCACCTGCACCCCGATAATGTCCGATACTTTATCGACGATATGGGAAAGGGACATATCTGGATTGGCCTTGCCCTTTGGCCTGCCCAAATGGCTCATCAGTACAGCAGAACCGCCATCCTCCAAAACCTTTAGGATGGTTGGCTTGGCTGCTTCGATTCGGCTGGTGTCGGTTACTTTAAAGTCACCATCCAACGGTACATTAAAATCAACCCTGATCAGTGCTTTTTTGCCTTCGAAATTAAAATCGTCTATCGTTTTCATCTTTGTGTTCTTTTTTGAGAATTTCAAATGTAAAGATTTCCTGCTTTTTCCGCTGTCGCAGCGACCCGATATTTAAAAGTTAAGGTGATTTTAACCTTTTTGTTATCATATGTTACATCCAGAAGTGTCCCAATGGAGCGCATAGGAAACTTCAGCGGTTAAAAAATGTATCTTTGAGACATGCTTTTTAAACACATTTTAGGGCTCGAACACATCAAAAGTCATTTGGTGACCACGGCGGAAACCGGAAGGGTGGCCCACGCCCAGTTATTTGTGGGCCCGGAAGGCTCTGGGGTGTTGCCCATGGCCATTGCCTATGCGCAGTACCTTCTCTGTGGAAACACTGGAGGAGAAAACGAAGGTGAAAACACGGTGTGCAATACCAAATGCAACTCACTGACCCATCCTGACCTTCATTTTGCTTTTCCCGTTTCCAATTCGGACAAAGTTAAGTCGCATGCGGTAAGTGACCATTATTTGGAAGAATGGCGGATGTTTGTTTCGGAGCAACCTTATGGCAATTTGTTTGATTGGTACCGCCTTATCGGTATTGAAAAAAAGCAGGGCCAGATTGGGGTGGACGAAGCACAGGATATGGTCAAAAAATTGTCCTTGAAGTCGTATGAAGGCGGTTATAAGGTGCTTATTGTTTGGATGGCCGAAAAGATGAACGTTTCAGCAGCCAACAAGCTCTTGAAATTGATCGAAGAACCTCCCAATAAAACGGTGTTGCTGCTGTTGGCCGAAGATGAGGAACAGATCATCAACACCATACGTTCCCGTTGCCAGATCCTGAACTTTCCACCTTTGGCGGAACAGGTGATTACCGACGAACTTTTGGCCAGGGGCGTTGCGCAAACGGAGGCGCTTACCATTGCCTTGGAAGCCAATGGCAATTTTAACAAGGCGTTGGATTTGCTCAACAAGGATTCGGAGGACCTGGTCTTTGAACGATGGTTTGTACAATGGGTGCGGAGCGCCTTTAAAGCCAAAGGAAATAAAGGTGCCATTCAGGAGCTGATTTTATGGAGCGATGAGGTCTCCAAGACTGGGCGTGAAGTGCAGAAAAAGTTTCTGAACTATTGCCTCACCATGATGCGGCAGGCACTACTACTCAACTACAAGGCCAAGGAATTGGTCTACACCAAAGTGCATATGGAAGGTTTTGATTTGAACAAGTTTGCTCCCTTTGTACATGAAAACAATATTTTGGATATTGTAAAAGAGTTGGAGGAAGCCATTTTCCACGTGGAACGCAATGGTAATTCCAAATTGATTTTCACCGACTTGTCCATTAAACTGACACGGCTATTGCACGCCAAGGCCGCTTAAACCAAACAGCGTATGAACCATATAGTTTCAAACATCACGGAAATACTATTGCTGATTTTTTTGACCATTGTTTTCTTACAGAGCGGCATTGATAAGCTGCTCCATTGGAAAGGTAACCTAAGCTGGCTTACAGGGCATTTTTCCAAATCCCTTTTTAAGGGCTCGGTGCCTCTGCTGCTTGCCATTATCTTGGTGATGGAGATGTTATCCGGGATTCTTTGCGGGGTCGGAATTTTTCAATTTGCCATTGATGGCGAAAGTGCCATCGGCTTTTACGGTGCGGTATCCTCCGCAGTTACGTTGTTGATGTTGTTGCTGGGGCAGCGAGTTGCTACGGATTATGAGGGGGCAAAAACCATAGTGGTTTACCTTATCCCCACCGTTTTCTTGGTGTATTTGATGCAATGACAAACGCTTTTTAATCATGATTGCAGCACCTAAACAAAGAACACAGCTTCCCGAAAAAACACAAAGATATTACGACCAATTCCAGCATCTCATCTTGGAGATACAGAAAAGGAAATTGCCAAGTGATTTGCTAACGGTCATCAATAATCGCATTGAGACATTGAACCAACTCTCGGATACCGACAAAGCATTAAAGTCTGAAATCCAAAAGACTCAGTCGAAAATTGTTGGTCTTTTAGCGGAAAAACTGAAAATAGTGCCCATTAATTATTACCGAAAAACATGGTTTGTTTTGGGCATGACCGTTTTTGGGCTCCCAATGGGAACGGCGCTCGGTCTTAGCTTGGGCAATATGGGATTATTAGGTCTCGGACTGCCGGTGGGCATGTTCATTGGGCTGGCAATGGGTGCCCGAATGGACAAAAAAGCGGAAGAGGAAGGTAGACAATTGAATATCGAAATTAAATCATAGCTACTTCCAGAAATTGATTTTCAATAACATGAAATAAGGCCTGTCTTATCCTGACAATTCCTTAAACAAGAAAGAGGCCCTCTAAAAAGCAATTTGTACGTCATTTCGAGCGCCTGCCTGCGGCAGACAGGCAGTCGAGAACTTAAGCCACGTTGGACGTCATTAGGTTTCGACTGCGCTCAACCTGACCAAGTTCCAATAGTAAAGCTTTTTAGAGGGCCTCTTTTATTTGTATGGATACAGTACTAGTTTTCGTACTTATCGTTCAATATCTTCAATATTTCGTTCGTCACATCATTGGCATCTTCGCCATAGATTACAGAACCTCCTTCACCCCCACCAAGGATGTAGGTATATCCGTTTGCTTTTCCATAAGCACGGATTTCCTTTTTCACCTTTTTCACCAAACTATCCATTTGAGTCTGGCTATTCTGCTGTAACTGTTGCTCTTCTTGCTGAAGACGCTGACCAATTTGTTGTCCACGTTGTTGTAATTGGGCATATTCTTCCTGTGCGCTTTGCTGTGACATGCTCTGAGCTTTGCTCTGGAACTGCTGCAGTTCCATTTGAAAGGCTTGGGAAATACTGTCCCTTTTTCTGCCCATGGCATCAGCTTTGGTCTTAAACCTCGCTTCTACATCTATTTTCTCTTGATAATCGTCCATGATCTTTACACTGTCCACATAGCCGATTTTGTTTTGCTGACATGCCATGGCCGTCAAGGCAATCGCAAGCACTACTAATTTTTTCATTATTTACTTTTTATCGATGCGCAAAAATAGGAAAGCTTTCGGAAAGGCGATCATTAACTTTATGTGATGTTAATTGACCTCAAAAAAGATAAATAAACAAAATCTATCCTTAAAAGTTAAAACAATTGATTCTGATTATTTTTAAGACGGCATAAAATCCGCTTTTCTCGCGGCATCTTTTAGCTCCAATACGATTCCCTTTAAAAGGCGGAGTTCGCAACCCAGAGAGCCTTAAAACAACTTATTTCCCCTTTTTGAGAATATAAATCAAGGACGAGGGCTCCTTGGTAAAAACAGCTTTAAGGTTGGACCATAATCCGATGAAAAAAGCTGTGATGAGGTAGAATCTGTTTCCTTTATATTTTTCGGAAAGCAGAGAGACATAAAATGCATCGAACCACATCGGTTTGGTCTTGACTACTTGCAGCCCATGGGGGGCAAAAAGTTTAGAAATCGCTGTTTTTGAAAAATGCCAAAGGTGTCTGGGAACATCGTACGCAGCCCAAAAGGATTTATAGTGTTGGGCATCCCAAGATTTAAAATTGGGAACGGCAATAACCAAAACTCCATCATCTTCTAAAAGTTCAACCAAGTTGGAAACCTGCTCCTGTAAATTCGGCAAGTGCTCCAAAACGTGCCATAAGGTAATGGCCTGAAACTTCTCGCCGGCAAGTTTATCCAAGGTAGGCCATAGTTCCATGCCCTTTTCCTTTGCCAAGCCCCTTGGTTTTTCATTGGGCTCAACCCCGGTGACCTCAAAGCCAGCACTTTGAGCGGTGATGAGAAAATCTCCCGTTCCAGCACCTACATCTAATAAACTTTCAGGTTTATCTATCTGATTTTCAACTATTTGAATCTTATTTTTAAGGTTCACAGCTTTAATCCAGTGATATAACCGTTCTGTGAACGATGTTTTGGCATCCGTATGGGAAATATAATCCTCACTATCGTAATACTTTGATAGTTCTTCTGGTTGGGGCTGGGTTATGAGCATATCCAAACTTTCATCCCGGTGCAATTCAAATTGCTCTCCAGAAACAGTATAATCCTTAGTTCTTAAAAACAAGTTCATTGTAGTTATTGGTGGCCAAATATTCTTTTTTCAGGTTCCGAAGATAGGACAAAACCTTTTGCCGCGAAACCGACCCTTCAGACAAACAGTCTTTTTCTGTATCAGTAAAGACTTCTATTGCAATGTACCAATTGCCGGTTCTAGAGGTATGGATATCATCAAAAACGGGTTCCATGTCGGTAGCCTTGTTCAGGGCAACATCCAAAGCCAAGGGAATAAGGTTGATAGTCTTTGTTGGAATCTCTACTTCGTAAAAGGAAAAATAATAGGTTGTATCCTCAATCAAAAAAGGAACCTGAACTTCTACGTAGTAATCATTCAATTGAAACTTTGTGTTGACGTAGTGGTAAAACTCGTCAGCCTCTTTAGGGTCTTCAAAAACGAAAACATTCTTTTTGGGAAGGCCCTTTTTGAAGCGTTTCCCTTTTGCAATTTTATAATCTTTAATGTTTGGAGCAATGCGCAAAGGGATACAAGACTGGCACAACAACGCACACAAAAGGATTAAGCGTATTCGTTTCATCTGGCTTAGTGTTTGATATAGCAAATCAAAAATCGAGCCGTTCTAGATGAATCAGAACCCAAAATTTCATGTTCCACGTGGAACAGTTCAGGCGACTACCTGCCCAAATACACCAACAACACACTAATATCTGCGGGAGAAACACCGCTTATCCTCGAGGCTTGTGAGATGGTAACGGGCTGAATGAACTGCAACTTCTCCCTCGCTTCATAGGATAGTGATTTCAACTTAGAGTAATCAAAATTGTCCGGGATACGGACATTCTCCAACCGCTGTAACTTATCGGCATTTGTTTTTTCCTTCTCGATATACCCCGAATATTTCACTTGTATTTCGGCTTGCTCCAATACCTCTGCATCCAATTGGTGCTCCTTCACAAATTCTGAAACCGACTCCAATTCGAGCATATGCTTCATGGTAACCTTTGGTCTGGAAAACACTTTGAACAACTTATCGGATTGCTTTACTTGTGCCGAATTTAAGGACTCCAAAATGGGGTTTATTTCCTCCGTGGTGAAGCTTGTCTTTTTAAAGAAGTCAATAAAATTCTCAGACTTGCTCATCTTCTCCTCCATCCTTCGCAAACGTTCCTCTTTCGCCAAACCAATTTCATAACCTTTGGGGGTAAGCCTCAAATCGGCATTATCCTGTCGAAGTAAGGTCCGATATTCTGCCCTTGATGTAAACATACGATATGGCTCTTCAGTGCCCTTGGTAATCAAATCATCAACCAATACACCGATATAAGCCTCATCTCGTTTAAGGATGAAAGGTTCCTTTCCGTTGATTTTTAAATGGGCGTTTATTCCGGCCATCAAACCTTGGGAAGCTGCTTCCTCATATCCCGTGGTCCCATTAATCTGTCCTGCAAAATATAGGTTCTGTACCAATTTTGTTTCCAGCGTATGCTTTAACTGCGTCGGTGGAAAATAATCGTATTCAATTGCATATCCTGGCCTAAAAAACTTAACGTGCTCAAATCCTTTTACCGACTTCAAAGCTCGATATTGAACATCTTCAGGAAGGGATGTGGAGAATCCATTGACGTAAACTTCCACCGTATTCCAACCCTCTGGTTCGACAAAAATTTGATGCGAATCCTTATCTGCAAAACGGTTAATCTTGTCCTCAATGGACGGACAATATCGCGGCCCTATACTCTTAATTCTGCCATTGAACATCGGTGATCTTTCGAAACCCTCCTTAAGCAAATCGTGAACCAATTTACTCGTATGCGTCATATGGCAATCACGCTGCGTTTGCAAAATGGGGGTGTCCAAATAAGAAAATTTCTCAGGTTGGTCATCACCTGGTTGTGGAATCATCTTGGAATAATCCAAAGACCTTCCATCAACTCTTGGCGGTGTTCCGGTTTTCATGCGCCCACTATCGAAACCCAGCTCAACCAATTGTTCAGTAATTCCTGTGGCCGCTTTTTCACCAGCCCTTCCACCACCTAGCTGCTTTTCTCCAATATGGATCAAGCCATTTAGGAATGTCCCATTAGTAAGTACAACGGCTTTGGCTCTAATTTCCAAACCAAGGCTTGTTCTAACCCCTACGACCTTATCCCCCTCAATCAATAATCCATTCACCATCTCCTGATAAAAATCGGCATTTGGGGTATTCTCCAAAGCCATGCGCCACTCCTCGGCAAAACGCATTCTATCGTTCTGCGCTCGCGGGCTCCACATGGCAGGTCCTTTGGATTTATTCAGCATTTTAAATTGTATGGCAGACTTGTCGGTAATAATGCCGCTATACCCGCCAAGAGCATCTATCTCTCGGACAATTTGTCCTTTTGCAATGCCTCCCATAGCAGGGTTGCACGACATCTGCCCAATGGTTTGCAGGTTCATTGTCACCAATAAGGTGCGAGAGCCCATGTTTGCGGCTGCGGCTGTTGCCTCTGCCCCTGCATGACCCCCACCTACAACAATAACATCATATTCCTTTTCAAACATATCTATGGTTCCACGTGGAACATTTTAATCTTTTCTTCTTCTTTGTTTCGCATCACTTCCTTATCAGCGTCGTTTTTGTCGCCGTATCCAGTAAGGTGTAAAATCCCGTGACTCATCACGCGTTTTAGTTCCGTTTCGAAATCCACCCCGAATAGCTCAGCGTTCTCTTTGACCCGCTCTGTAGAAATAAAGATGTCGGCAGCTATACGGTTTCCATCCGTATAATCGAAAGTGATAATATCGGTAAGCGTATCGTGATTTAAATATTGCATGTTAAGTTCCAACAAGTATTCATCCGTGCAGAAAATATAGTCCACCTGGTCTAAAATGTAACCTTCGGAATGCACTATCCTATTTACCCACTCGGAGTAGTCGGATGTGTTGCTTATCAAAAAATCACTTTTGAAATGGAACTCTATCATTGTCGAAATACACCTTTACTTTACGTTCGTAATTTTTGCGCAAAGGTAAGGCTTGTCTATTTAATATTTCAACATCGTTCTGATACCTTTCAAGCAACTCCGGTTTCGTGGTAATCGGATTGGAGTATTGTTTTAAATTACTCTTGCTTTCCCGTTCCTCTTTTTGACCCTGTTCTAGTGACGCATTTTCCAATTTCATCAACTGGTGCTGAATGTTGTTTGCCTTACTCCGCGTCCTATTTGTAATCCCATTTTCCAAAAGGTCATTTTCAAAGTCTTCCATCTGTTGCATCAATTTTTTAGCCAAATTCCGGTCAGATTCGTTAATCATGTTCTCCAGCTGCCTTTCTAAATTCTGTCTTAAAAACTGTTGCTCTTTGTAGATTTCATATACTTCATTTAGGTCCATTTCTCCCAAGCCATTTCCGTTTGATTCAGATGTTCCTTTTTGTTCTCCCGTATTTCCAGTTTGTCCTTTTTGGCCATTCTTACCTTCACCAGTATTTCCTTCTTCGCCCTGCTTGTTGCCACCTTCATTCTTTCCGTCTTGCTCTCCCTCACCATCTGATTGCTGACCCTGCTTTCCTGATCCATTCATCTTCTCTTGTATCCCTTGTTGCCCTTTGATGATATCCGGTAACTGAAAATCTTGTCCTTCTCCGCTGCCTTGGCCAGGGCTCATGTTCTGCTGCATATTATCCAAAACATTAGCCAAGAAATCTGCCAAAGCGTTTGTAGCATTGATCACATATTGTTGATACGAGGCACCTTGATAAATCTGATTATCGGCAATACTTTCCAAAGACTTATCTATGTTATAATACACCTCGGTGATTTGCTCGTTCACAAACTCAGACAATTCGGCCCTACGCAGTGAGAGGGCAAACAAACTGTCATCTACATGCTCAAACAATCTACGAAGATCCTGCTGGCCCTTGACGGTTTTTGAAAACTGGGAAATATCGACATCCGCACTTTGGATATTATCAAAAAGGTTTTCCTGCTTGAAAGAAAATGTGACCAAATTGTCCAATATCTGCCGGAGCATTTCAGCATCTTCAGCATCGGACTGACCTCCTCCTGAAGCACCTGACTTTAATGATTCGCTCATTTCACGCATCCTCTGCGCCGCAGACTTTTGCTTTTTGTTGGCATTATTGCCTGCATCCTCCTTTTCCTTGGCTTGTGAAGACCTTTCCATTCCCTGATGCTTATTTATTTCCTCAAGGGCATCTTGCTGGTCCTGTTTTATGGCTCCGGTCTTCGTTTCATCCGCATCAAGTTCGATGGGTTTCTTTAACTCTTGGTTATCTTTCTCTAAATCCCGTATCTCCTTTTCCAAACCTTCAAATTCCTCATTAAGCTTCTTTTGCTCTTTGTCACTAAAATCCTCTCCCAATTTTAACTCTGATAAAGTCTCTTGCTTCCGTGCCAATTCTTCCAGCTCCTTCGCTATTTGTGATGCCTTTTCAGTGACATAGTAACGCTTCGTCAACTCTAAGATCTGCTCTAGGTTGCGTGTATTTTTACCTTGATTCTTACCCAACTCCTCAAGGCGTTGTTGTAGCTCCTCCTTATCAATCTTCTCCGCTATCTTTTCCAACTCTTCCAACAGTTTGGCATTTTTGCGAGCCTCTGCTTCTTGTCGCTCCAAACGCTCTTGTATCATCCGCTTCATTTCGGAATATTCCTCATTCTTGTCAATGCTCTTATTTAAATCCTGGCTAAACTTTTCCATTAACTGCTCTTGCATTTGCTGTTGTTGCAGGAAATTTTTAATCTGACTTTTCTCCTCAAAATTCAAGGCCTTCTCTTCCTTCTGCAGCTGATTGATTTCGGAAAGCTTCTCTTCCTGTTCTTGCATGTTCTTCAAGGATTCCCCAAGCTTGTTCAATGTCGTATTCTGAAACTCCAACTCCTTGTTATTCAGTTTATTATCATCATAAAGAACAGCGTCAAACACCTCGCTTTGGGTTACCTTTCCGCCTCTAATACCATCATTATCAACCACTTCAAAGTAAATCTTATAGCTTTTACCCGCTTCAATCGCTAAACCGGACGGGAACGTATAATAGAACTGAGTGACATTGCCTTTTGGCGAATCCAAAACAAGACGTTGCACACTTTGTTTATCGTCGGATTGATAAACCACGGCCCTAATCTCACTTAAACCATAATCGTCGGCCGCTTGTCCAGCAAAATAAGCCTCATTCAGATTAAGTGAGTCCATGACTTGGTTTACCTGCACAGTCGCCTTTTGATCAGGAATCACACCCAGGCGATACGCAAGCCTTTCAAAGTCACGTACCTTTTTATTGGATGTGGTTAACTCATACTCTACTTCATCAAATAGTCGCATTTGATAACTAAACACAGAACCCTCCCGTTGAAAGGATTGTAAGGTGTCCTTGGTAATCATATCAATCTCCTCAACATTGCTCCCGGAAATTTTCCACGTAATTCGCGTACCCTCCGGCACCTCGGCATTACCTGTCCCCGATAGTACCTCAGAACTTCTTTTCAAATAAGAAGGATAATCCAATTGCAAGGAAAAATCAACTAAAGTAGGTGTTTCAAATGTGCTTACTTGATACCTTCTGGAATCCCATCCATTACCCGTTAAATAAAAACTAAAGTTGCCAACAGGTGGTTGAAACGTATACACATAAACCCCATTACGCTCTTGCATCACCAAACGTTCGTTGCCTACCACCATCTGAACAACGCTCGGGCGAACCTCTCCAATAGTTCTCACTTCAATGGTCAAAGCTTCGTTGTCCAATACCTCCAAATCGGTGTTCAGCACCTCGAACACAAAAGGAGCAGGACGTTCATAAGCCACATCGTAATTTAGAACCCTTTTGTGGGAATTGAAGAACGAGACCACATCCCCGGTTACCCAAATCACAGCCAAAATACCCAATGGAATAAGGATGTACCTCGCATATTTTAGACTCTCCCGAACATTCACCGCATCCACAAAGGACACGTTTTTTAAATCTGTTGCCCTCTGCTCTATGCTAGCCATGAGCAAATCAGACTTTTTTGGATTTTCCGAAAGCTCCAACAAATTAAGAAGTCTATCATCAACGTTGGGGAAATGCTTCCCAATCATTCGAGAAGCAAACTTGTAGTCAATCCCCTTACGAACCTTGAAAAGAAAAAGCAACGGAATAAGGATATACCTGTACAGCAGAAACAATTCTACAACCACAAACAAGATAAACATGGTCAATCGCCACGACTCGTTCATCCAAAGTACATACTCAAAATAGGTAATGACAATCCAAAAAATAGTGCCTAAAGTCAAAAACAAGAATGCTCCCTTTACCAATTGCTTCACATAAAAGCGGTTGATAAAGCGTTCCAGTTTCTCAAGAATGGTGTCGTAGGTGCTCAAAATCAATAGTAAATATTACCAAATTACCCGATCCTTACCAATTGAAAAGAAAAAATTTGTTAAACCTTGGTTTAAACCGATGCACGCACCCCTTTTCTGTTCAACTGCATCCATGTATCTTTGCAGCCTAATCAAGGTCGATTATGAGTCAAAAAGTACGAGTCCGATTTGCACCCAGTCCTACCGGTCCATTGCACATTGGCGGATTGCGCACGGCGCTTTTCAACTATTTGTTTGCCAAAAAACATAATGGTGACTTCGTTTTGCGAATAGAGGATACCGATCAAAACCGATTTGTGGAAGGAGCCGAGGCATATATCATTGAGGCCCTTAACTGGAGCGGGATTCCTTTTGACGAAGGACCGGGAAAAGAAGGAGACTTTGGACCATACCGTCAGAGTGAGCGTAAACAATTGTATCAAGCTTATGCACAAGAATTGGTAGAAAAAGGAAAGGCTTACTATGCCTTTGATACGGCGGAGGCACTTGACCAACATCGAAAAGACCATGAGGCCAAGGGTAAAACATTTATATACAATTGGCACAACAGATTAAAACTGACCAATTCCCTCTCTCTTTCCAATGAAGAGGTGCGGGCCAAAATAGATTCAGGCGAAGACTATGTCATCCGTTTTAAGTCCCCTGAAAATGAAAATCTTGTTCTAAAAGACATCATCCGTGGAGAAATTCACATCGATACCAATGTGTTGGATGATAAAGTATTGTTTAAAAGCGATGGGATGCCCACCTATCACTTGGCAAACATCGTGGACGACCATCTGATGCAAATTACCCATGTGATTCGTGGTGAAGAGTGGTTGCCTTCCTTGGCTTTGCATCAACTTCTATATGACGCATTTCGTTGGGATGCCCCACAATTTGCACACCTTCCATTGATCATGAAGCCCGTAGGGAAAGGAAAATTGAGCAAAAGAGATGGTGAAAAAGGGGGATTCCCCATATTTCCGCTCACGTGGAACCAATCCGAAGGCTACCGGGAAGCCGGCTTTTTCCCCGAGGCGGTTGTTAATTTCTTGGCGCTATTGGGTTGGAACCCCGGCACAGATCAAGAAATTTTTACTTTGGATGAGCTGGTAGACAGCTTTACCCTGGAGCGTGTCAATAAATCCGGAGCCCGTTTTGACCCAGAAAAAAACAATTGGTATAATCAACAATGGCTACAGAAAAAAAGTGATGCTGAGTTGGCAGAACTATACACAAAGGAACTTGCCCAAAAAGGTATCACTGCAGAAATGGATTATGTTGTGGAGGTGGTATCATCCATTAAGGAGAGAGCTTCCTTCGTTACCGATTTTTGGGACCTATCCGATTATTTCTTTCAAGCTCCTGGCTCCTACAACGAAAAAGTGGTAAAAAAACAATGGAAGGAAGATACCCCTGAAATCATGCAACAGATAGCTTCCCTATTAGAAAAATTGAACGATTTTTCATCAACAAATATCGAACAACAGGTGAAAGCATGGATTACCGAACAGGAACTTTCCTTCGGAAAAGTGATGCCTCCCTTGCGTTTGGTAATCGTTGGTGACATGAAAGGACCGCATTTGTTCGATATCATGGCGCTTATTGGCAAAGCAGAAAGTATCTCCCGCATACAGACCGCCATCGCCCACTTATAGGATTATTGGAAATGTAACATTATTTGAAAATTGACTACTAATAATGTAGTCAAGTTTCGTAATTTCCATTTCTAACATAAATTCTAAACACTATGGGCAACTATTATCTAATACCGATTGCGTTTATAGCGCTGATTATCCTTTTTAAGTTCTTTTTTATTGTGAAGCAACAAACCGCTGTAGCAGTGGAACGCTTTGGAAAATTCCATAGCATCAGAAACTCCGGGCTTCAAATGAAAATCCCGATTGTGGACCGTATTGCAGGCCGATTGAGCCTTAAAATTCAACAATTGGATGTTATCGTTGAGACCAAAACCAAAGACGATGTATTCGTAAAGCTAAAAGTTTCTGTGCAGTACGTTGTCATAAAAGACAAGGTCTATGATGCCTTTTACAAACTCGAATATCCACACGATCAAATCACTTCGTACGTATTTGATGTGGTCCGCGCCGAGGTTCCTAAAATGAAACTGGACGATGTCTTCGTTAAAAAAGATGACATCGCCATCGCAGTAAAGGCAGAGCTGCAAGATGCGATGCTGGACTATGGCTTTGACATCATCAAGACTTTGGTGACGGATATCGACCCCGACGCGCAGGTAAAAGCCGCCATGAACCGCATCAACGCCTCAGAACGTGAAAAGATCGCGGCCCAATTTGAAGGTGACGCGCAGCGCATCCTGATTGTGGAGAAAGCAAAGGCCGAGGCGGAAAGCAAGCGTTTGCAAGGTCAAGGTATTGCAGACCAGCGAAGGGAAATTGCCCGCGGTCTCGAAGAATCCGTAGAAGTGTTAAACAAGGTGGGCATCAATTCCCAAGAAGCCTCTGCCCTCATTGTGGTTACCCAGCATTACGACACCTTGCAAGCCATTGGTGAAGAAACCGATACTAACTTGATTTTGTTGCCAAACTCTCCGCAGGCCGGAAGCGACATGCTAAACAATATGGTGGCCTCCTTTACTGCCAGTAACCAAATTGGAGAAGCTATGAAGCGCAAGAAAAACGAAAAAGGTACGGATAACGATTCGTAAACCTGTTCCCAATACAAAAAGGCTCCGAAGATGGAGCCTTTTTCTTTTAATCAATGCCTTGCAACCTTAATCTAATTTCTTCAATATCTTTTTGGCGACCAAGGATATGGCAACTTTTTGAAGCAAAGGGGCCAATCCTCCCAAAATATTGGTCGGATAGAGCTCATTTTTGGTATTCTGAACGGCAAGCTTCACTTTCTCTTCTTCAATTTGTCGCTGTAATTTGAGAATTTTTAAGTCCCGATCGATTTCTTCAAATGATGTATACGTTCCTTGTATCATATCTCGTCAAAATAAAATTTAGAAAAACTCTTTAATAATGGCTTTTCAAACCTTTTGCGAACAGACCATAATATTAGACCAATCAGTACATAAATGCCACCAACCAATAAAAAACCTTGGGCCGTGTTGTTTAACAACATCGCAAACCAGAAGGCCAAACTTATGGAAAGGAACAAAAGAGCCATGGAAACCACGCCACCAATAACCAAAACTTTGGTGGCCATGGTGATTCCCTTCATCATGGACTTAAAGCTTTGGAGGCGGTAAAAGTCTAAACTATTCTTCACATAGGACTTTACCCCATCCTCCACATCGCCAATCTGTTCTTTAATTTCTTCAAATGCCATGGATTACTTCTGCAATTGGGCGTTCTTACTTCTCAAATCTTCGAGCTTCTTTTCCAAGGCAACCAAAATATCATCTGCCTTATAGCTCATGGTAGATAATGTATCCTCCAACTTTTCTTCGAATTCCATTTTTTTGGCATCCGCTGTTCTGGTGAATTCTTCTTTGGCATTGCTTAGACTTTGGGTGATATCATCTTTGGCCTTTACAGCACTCTTTTTGATTTTCTTTCTGGTTTTCTTTCCTTTATCCGGAGCATACAAAATTCCAATTCCAGCTCCAACAACAGCTCCAGTTAATAATGCGGTTAATACGTTTCCTGTGTTATTTGACATAATTTTTTTGATTTTTGATTAAACTTCAGTGATACCGAATCGTAACCTATTTAAATGATTACTGAATCGGATTTATCCAAAAGTAATGGTGCACGAGTGCACGGATCAATTCAAACGGTGGAAACGTTAACGCTTTAGCTAAATTTTGATGAAATATTGCAAATAAGACGCTACAAGCCATCTTTTGCTCACTTCCATGCCTGTAGTCGGCCTTTAAAAATTAGTCAAAAGAAACCCGCCAAAAAAAGCCGTTTTCAATAAGGCAATTCAATGGCGGGGCAAAGTTTAATAAGAAAATATTATGTTACTCCTTTTGCTCCAATTTGGCCCAGGTGTCGCGTAAGGTCGTAGTTCTATTGAACACCAATTGGTCGGAGGTAGTATCTTTGTCGACATTAAAATAACCGAGACGTTGGAACTGCATTTGATCTCCAATCTTGGCGTCTTTTAAACTCGGTTCCAAATAACCGGTTACCTTTTGCAACGAATCCGGATTTATGAAATCCAAAAAATCTTTGTCTTTATGACTATCAGGTGTGGCATCCGTGAACAATCTATCGTACAATCGTACCTCGGCGGTAATGGCATGCGCAATGGAAACCCAATGTAAAGTTCCTTTCACCTTTCGTAAACTCTCCTCGGTACCTGAACCACTTTTGCTTTTGGGGTCATACGTACATTGTACTTCGGTAATGTTTCCTTCCGAATCTTTGGTGCAGCTTTCAGCCTTTATAATGTATCCATTTTTTAAACGGACCTCTCCTCCAAGTTTCAGCCTAAAGAATTTACGATTGGCTTCTTCCCTGAAATCTTCTTGTTCAATGTACAACTCCCTTGAAAAAGGAACCTTGCGGCTGCCCGCGGAATCATCCTCCGGATTGTTCTCGGCCTCCAACCACTCTTCCTTGCCTTCCTCATAATTGGTGATCACCAATTTTAATGGATTGAGAACTGCCATTACCCGTGGTGCAATTTTGTTCAAATGCTCTCTTACATGAAAATCGAGCAAGGATACATCGACCACATTGTCGCGCTTGGCAATCCCGATAGTGTCGGCAAAGTTTCGAATAGATTCTGGAGTGAACCCCCTTCTTCGCAACCCTGAAATGGTGGGCATGCGGGGATCATCCCACCCTGTCACAATTCCATTTTGAACCAACTGTAGCAGCTTTCGCTTGCTAACCACGGTGTGGCTTAGGTTTCTTCGAGCGAATTCTCGCTGTTTCGGGCGTAATTTATCCGAAGATACCACTTGGTCCAAAAACCAATCGTACAGCTCCCGGTGCGGTAAAAACTCCAATGTACAAAGGGAATGGGACACCTGTTCAATATAATCGCTTTCCCCATGTGTCCAATCGTACATCGGGTAAATACACCAATCGGTATTTGTGCGGTGGTGCGCTTTATGCAGGATGCGGTACATTACCGGATCACGCATGAGCATATTTGAAGATGCCATATTGATTTTTGCCCTGAGCACATGTGCCCCATCCTTAAACTCACCATTTTTCATACCCTCAAAAAGGCGTAAGTTTTCCTCCAAGGAACGATTACGGTACGGACTTTCTTTCCCTGGTTCCGTTGGAGTCCCTTTTTGGCTCGCTATTTCTTCTGAAGATTGGCTGTCCACATAGGCTTTTCCATTTTTGATGAGCTCAACCGCCCAATCGTACAGTTGTTGGAAATAATCCGATGCATAGCATTCCGAAGCCCACTCAAAGCCGAGCCAGCGCACATCTTCCTTAATGGCCTCCACATACTCCTTTTCCTCTTTGGCCGGGTTGGTATCGTCGAAACGAAGGTTCACCGGGGCATTATACCGCAGTCCAAGTCCAAAATTGAGACAAATGGAGCTGGCGTGACCAATGTGCAAATAGCCGTTTGGTTCAGGTGGAAAACGAAACCTAAGGTCATTTTTGGAATAATCCTTCTTAAGGTCTTCCTCAATAATGTGTTCTATAAAGTTGAGCGATCTAGCTTCTTCTGACATACCAGTAATTTGATGCGCAAATGTAGTAAAATCCCATGTTGATAGCTATTTTTCCTGCTTCCGTGTATACAAAGTAGGCCATTTCACAACAGTTTTCCCAACACCTACAACAATATCTTTCCGTTCGTCGAAAATAGCGACATATTTGTTATTGGAATACTATATGAAAGAGAGGCGCCCGAACACCGTCTCTCCGAAGGAATTACGATTATTACAATTAAGGGGCACAAACTAACAGGGCTATATGGCCCATAACCTCTTAAATACTAACGGTGATGAGAAAAAGTAATTCAACCTATAGCGTTCTTGTTCTGGCCTTGGCTTTTGTGCTACTTGGTACCCTTACTTCGCAAGCCCAGATTCTACACAAGCCCGTACCGGCCGACAACCCCAACCTTGCTGGAAATTCCGCATGGACCGCTGTCTGCGCTTCCGCAGGCTTTAACGAATATTTCGTGAACTTTACCTGGGATCCACCTTTGGTTAACAGCAACAATGAATTTGTTCTGGAGCTATCGGATGCCAACGGTTTTTTCTCCGATCCAACAGAACTGGCCCGCGTAAGTGACAAAAACACAACTTTTGACTTTGAGTTTCAATTTGCACTTCCTTCGGAAATGCGTGGTAGCAGTTATAAAATGAGGGTTCGAAGCACGAGTCCGGCCAAGACCAGTCCTGCTTCTGATGCCTTTTCCATGTATTTTATCGATTACAATGCGCCCTTGCTGATTAGTGAAAACGGAAGCGGATCCATTCCTTCTGGGGGGTTGATTCAAATTTGTGGTGGTGGAGCGGTCACACTAAAGCCGCACAACATTCCAAATGCCTCTACCTATATCTATAACTGGTACCGCAGTGGTACATTATTGCCCACAAAATCAGAAAGCATCACCGTTTCTGAACCGGGCATGTACTACGTGGAACTCGATTATGGGGATTGTTCCGGGTCTGCCAACACCCTATCCAACACCATTGAAATATCCACTGGCACCAGTGCAGGCTTGGCCATCAACGGCCCAAGCAGCATTGCCATTTGCCCTGGAGAATCCCAGGTGTTGGAGGCCAGTATTTCCGGTATGGGACTAAAATATACTTGGTACAAAGATGGAGTCGTCGTAAACGGTCCTACTGTTGATGCCAGCACATTTAACGTAAACTCAAGCATAACAGGCTTTGAGGGTTCCTATGAGGTTGAAATCTCTGGAACAGGAGTCTGTACCGAAAGATCGGCCCCTGTCACTATCTCCAGAACCGGTTCGTTCGACATTACATTGAACAACAACGAAAATATAGTCTTGCTTCCTTCACAGACGAAAAACTTATCCGTCTCAACCTCGGCCACAAGTGCCAGCTATCAATGGTATAGAAATGGTGCTGCCATTCCAGACGCCACCAGCAATAGCCTTGTAATAAGCGAAGTTGGCGAATATTACGTAGCAGTCACGGAAAATGGCGGTCCTTGTACGCCCGAGCCCATTGCCTCTGCAACCACCACGGTAGTATCTCCAGACTCTTTTGAGTTTGTGGTCGATTATGTGGGCAATTACACTTCTTGTGAAAGTGTTGACGCTACGTTGACCTTGACCGCTATCAATGCAGTAAGCGATAGTGGTGCCAAAACGGATGTGACCGCAGACCTACAAAATTCATTTGATTATCAATGGAAACTGAATGGAGCCAACATTTCAGGGGAAACATCAAAGACCATTACCATATCAAATCAGGAAGACAACGGCGAATATACCCTAATGGGTTCCGTTGATGCTTTTGAGGCCCTGTCCAACAGCTTGGCCGTAACTTTGGCTTCCAATGAAACCTTACAGATTACAGCCAACGGCAATGTTCTTTGTGAAGGAGGGGAGGCCATCGTTCTGGAAACTTCCAAAGATTTGACCGATGTAACATTCCAATGGAAAAAGGACGGAGCTGTTGTTGATTCCTCATCCGACACTTTCACGGTGAACGAAACAGGTGTCTATCAACTTGTTATCACTTCCAACGAATGTCCATTAGTATCCAACGAAATCACCATTAGCGCTTTTGACGATTCACTTTTGGTACTTGATAAACCCAAAGACCTCATCATTATTGAGGGAGAAACCCAAACCCTTACCGCTAGCGGTGCAGATTCCTATGAATGGTACGATGCAGGGAACAACCTAATTTCCTCAGGAAGTTTTTACGACTTTACCGAGGAAGGGGAATACCTACTCGTGGCCTATTTCAGAACCTGTACAGTGAGCAAAGTCATTACTGTTACCTACAGGGATATGTTCAATATACCAAATGTTATTACCACCAATGGCGATGGTATTAACGATTTATGGGTATTGCCCAACACCTATTCCAGAGATCCGAACGTACTTGTGACCATCTTCAACGAAAGAGGGGAGCAAGTATTTAGCCAAGCCGGCTACGAAAACAATTGGCCGCAGTCCACCACAACTTTCAACAAACAAAACATGATTTTCTATTACAAGATTACCCGTGGTGGCAGAAGCCTGAAACAAGGAACCATCACTGTTATTAAATAAGCAGCAATGCAGACCAAAAAACCTCTACTCTTACTTGCCTTCTTGCTACTTGCCCTTTCCGCAATCCGCGGACAAGAGGAAGAAGCCTATGTACCCTATAACGTACCATCACAGAACCTTTTGAAGTTCAATAGGTTCTTGCTCAACCCTACCTTTTCTACGGTAAGGGAAGACAAATCGTACATTAACCTATTTCACAGAAACCAGTCGGTATCTTTTGATGACAATAACCAAGTGTACTTCTTGAGCTATAGTGGTAGGGTGAGCGATAGAAGTGGTGTTGGTCTTAGTTTGTTCACTAACCGCGAAGGCCTTTTCAATAACTTCGGTGTTCACGCCAACTACGCCTATGGCGTTCGCTTGAGCCCAAAAAGCACCTTCACCTTTGGTGCCAACGTAAGTTATTACCAAAGTGCTTTTAATCAAGATAGGGTAAATTCTGTTGAGGTTGACCCGCTATTGAACACCTTGGAAAGCAGTTCTTTGGTGAGCTTTCAACCTGGATTCAACTTCTCCATTGGTAAGTTTGATATTGGAGGTTTTGCAGAAAACTTGTTCGACTACAACCTAAAAACCAGTGAGTCTGTCACTGATTTCAATGAAAAGACCTATTCTGGTCACTTGCAATATACCCATCAGTTTGAAAATGGAACGGGGATCATGGAAAAGGCCCGTTTGATGCCCTTGGCAAGGGTCCGTAAAGTTGGCGAAGAAAACCTTACCCTAGGAGGAAACCTTATCCTAGACCTTCCCAAACTGGGCTGGGTACAGGCTGGTTACGATGACTTTTATGGTGCTTCCGCCGGACTTGGGTTTAACCTAACAAAAAATATTTCCTTGGGATATACCGTGGAAAAAGGCTTGTCCAACCAATTTGAAAACTTTGGGGTAACCCATGAAATCTCCTTGGCATACTCCTTTACGCCCAACCTCACCGAGGATCGGGTTATGTTGGAAAAAGAAGGCGAAGAACTGGTTTCCAATGAGGAAGATGTACCACAAGATAGCTTGAGCATTACCGATAAAGATTTGGAAATCGCCCGCCTGCAGGACAAATTGGCTGAAAACGATGCCATTTTAGACGAATTGCTGATGCGCCAGGATTCCATTGAAACCACTCGAAAAAAAGACCTTGAAAGACGCTTCGAAACCGTTATGAAAATGGTTCAGCGGGAAACACGTGGTCAGAATCCAGCGTTGGAACAAAGGGCTAAAGAGGTCTACTTTGCCGATATGGACAGCGCGGACATTGTTACCCGCAAAACACAGCCTTTGGCCAACCATGGTCTATCCAACAGCACGGCCACCAAAAAGGTGATCAAAATCAACGAAACCAAAGCGAATACCGGCGATGCCTATGCTTCCAATACCTCCTCAAAAAAGGACAACACCTATAGGTCGGTAAAAAGCAAGAAGACAACTGGGTTCAAATCCCATGCTGTTCCCAATGTGGAAAGCGGCCACTATTTGATTGCCAATGTGTTCAGGGATACCAACAACCTCAACGCATTTATTGAAAAACTTCGTGCCCAAGGTTTTGAAGCCGATTACTTCCAAAACCCAAAGAATGGTCTCAACTACGTGTACATCGGAGACTTTAACAACAAGACTGAAGCTCTGGAAGCCTATCGAACCAAGATGAACGGTACCTACCAAGGTGACGCTTGGGTGATGAACGTGAACAATGGCGGTTCGCCCATTGCGGGCTACGATGGAACTTTGGCAGCAAAATCCAAGTACAACAACAATGTATTATCTAAAAATGTCTCGAAAAATACCATTGCAAAAGGCAACAAGCATGTAGTGCTTAGAACACAATCCGGCGAAGGATTGCCAGAGGGCTATTATATCATTGCCAATGTTTTTGACAACTCGGCCAGTGCCAAAGCCTTTGTTAAAGAATTAAATTCCAAAGGATTGCACGCGAGCTACTTCGTAAGCCCCGCCGACAAAAACAGGTATGTGTACCTAAAACGACACGAGACCTGGAACAACGCCTTGACCTCATATTACACCAAACTAAACGCTTCGTATGATGACGAAATGTGGATCATGCGAATAAAACCAAACACAACCATTTAACCCCAAACATATGAATTTACGACTACTCAAATGGGGCACAACTATTTGTATACTATTCTTTGCGTATACAGGTATGGCACAAATAAAAAATGACTTCGACGTTCGTTATGAAAACGAACTTCGAGGAGACCTTACTTTTATAGCCAACAACATTGTAAACAGGGACGAAGGCGGCAATGATCCAGAAGACCCATATAATTCTACAGGTTGGCGTTCAGAATATAACGATAGGCTCAACATGCAATATATTGATATTGATGGGGACCCTTCCACTTTTAGCTCCAGTAGTGCAACGCTTGCAGTACCGGATTCCGACTGTTCCTTAATCCGATATGCTGGGCTGTACTGGTCCGCGGTTTATCGTGACAATAATAGGAGCAGTGATTTTAATCAAGTAAAGTTTAGGGTTCCGGGAGGCTCCTATGTGGACCTCACGGCCGACGAAATTCTATTTGATGGTGAAGGTGATGCCGATTTTGGAAGTTATGCTCCCTATGCATGTTATAAAGATGTATCCTCCATATTAACAGGCCTTGCCAATCCGGATGGGGAATATTTTGTGGCTAATGTTAGGGCCAGTTCCGGAGATAACGTACAAGGTGGTGTATCCGGTGGTTGGTCTTTGGTTGTCGTTTATGAAAACCCGACCCTTCCAGGTAAATACATTACCACTTTTGACGGATATGCTGGAATTAAGTCAGGGGAAACCGTAGATATTCCTTTTAGTGGGTTTACCACATTGCCCGCACCTTTTCCTGTAAATGCAAAACTTGGTGTTGCGGCATTGGAAGGGGACAACAGAATTAGTGGAGACCAATTGGCCATTAGAGCGGACAGTAACGGTTCGTTTACGACTTTATCAAACACAGCCAATCCTTCCAATAACTTTTTTAACAGTAACATTACGGATGAGGGAGTAATACAAACAAACCGCAATCCAAACAGTGTCAATACATTAGGTTGGGACGTGGATCTTTTCACTATTCCTAACCCAAGTCAATCCGTAATCCCGAACAGTGAAACGGGTGCTACTTTAAGGGCATCATCATCACAAGACAAATATGATATTTTCTTCACCTCTTTGGATGTGGAAATCATTGAACCTTTAATAAACCTGGCCAAAACAGTTGAAGATATTGGAGGAAACGATATTACTGGGCAAGGCGTTAATCTAGGTCAATATTTGGATTATGTGCTTACATTTCAAAACGTTGGTAACGACGATGCAGTAAACTATACTATACGAGACATACTCCCACTAAATGTAACCCTGGATGAGTCAAGTATAACAATGCCAGCAGGTGTGACCTACACTTATGATCCTTCAACAAGAACTGTATTGTTTACCGTACCAGACAACATTATAGAAGAAGGAGATCCAGCTGGTACCATCCGAATGCGTGTACAGGTTGCTGAAAACTGTTTCGATTTTGTTGATGCCTGTACCGATATCATACAAAATTTAGCCTATTCAACCTACCAAGGGGCTATCAACCCGGCCCAAATAACTGATGACCCATCAGTTTCTGAATTTAATGGTTGTGGATTTGGTACACCTGGGGCCACAAACTTTCTTTTAGATGATCTTAGTGCATGTAATTTTAGCAGAACCGTTCAGCTGTGTGGGGACGATGTGCTGCTGGATGCCGGGGACAATTTTGACAACTATGTTTGGTACCGCGATGAAAATGGGAACAACACCATTGATGTTGGTACAGATACCGTAATTACAGACGGTGATTCCGACAATGACCCAAGTACCATGTTGGTTAGTGAGATAGGAACCTACATTGTGGACAAACAAGTTGCAGATCCCTGTAAGGATTTCCAAGAAATCATTACAGTGGAACTTTTTGGTTCGGTACAGTCCAACCCAATATCGGCATTGATCAACGATACTACCAATACCATTGACGGGGATATTGAAATATGTCCCAACGATGGTAGCGAACTGCCAGAAATTTTCCTGTGTGGTCTTAACGATACCGAGCTTATCCAAATCAACATTCCAGATGCCACAAGCATTGTTTGGGAGCAATTGGACGAAGCCAGCTGTAGTGCTTCCGTAGATGGCTGTGCCAACACCAATACGGGATGTGCCTGGAACACCGTGGACACTGGAAACGACTTTTTGGCCGAAAACACAGGCCAATATCGACTGGTCATCAACTATCAAAATGGCTGTTTTAGTCGATTCTATTTCAATATTTATAAAAACCCGTTAGACCCACAGTATACCAGCAGTGATATTATTTGCGATACGGATGGAAACATTACGGTGACCAACATGCCATTAACTTATGAGTTCCAACTTGTAGATCAGTCCACAGGAACAATTGTTGAGCCTTACCAATCCAGCCCAAGTTTTGACATTGACACCAATGGTGCTTATATGGTAGAAATGAGACAGGCCGGTGTTACCGATGGCTGTGTTTTTGTTTTGGACAACATCGGGATTTTGCGCAGGGATTTTCAAGTAGATGTGGTTCCACAGGATACAGACTGTAATGGTTTGGGCGAAATTGCGATATCTGTACTTAATGTAGAGGCCCAATATTATTATGAAATCTCCCAAGGAGGTACTGTGGTTGATACGCATGGTCCAACTAGTGATAACAATTATACTTTTGTAAACCTCAACGATGGTGTTTACGATGTTTCGGTTACCACGGACGATGGATGTGACTACACCGAGCAAGTTACCATTAACGATGTAACCGATTTGGCGGTTAGTGCTTTGATCACAAAAAATATTGACTGTACCGACGGTATAATCTCTGTTAATGGATCAGGAGGATTCCCGAACCCCGATTACTACTATGCAATTTGGAGCTACAACGGCGCAAATCTCTATACTGATATTAGTGATATTCCAGCGACGGCTTACCAAACAACCAGCGATTTTACTTTTGCTAATGGAGAAGAAGGAACGTATCAGTTTGTAGTTGTTGATGGAAACAATTGTTTTGCCATTTCAAATAGTGCAGTAATTTCCGTTTCTCCTGCCGTGGAATACACAACTACTGCGGTAGATGAAACATGTTTTGGGGCTAACAATGGATCGTTTGTAGTCAACGTAACGAATTCCAATGGTTATAGTCTGTCCTATGCGTTAACTTATCCAGATTCTTCAACAACTTCCAATACATCCGGCACTTTTACCAATTTGCCCCAAGGAGATTTTTCTTTGACCATAACACAGACCCAAGGATCTGTATCCTGTGATTTTGTTGAAACTTTTACTATAGGCGGACCTGCTGCTGGAATATCAGCAGATGCCGTATTGACCCAGGATTATACGTGTTTACAAAACGGTATTATTGAAGCACAGAATGTTACTGGCGGAACCGCTCCATATGAATACAGTATTGACGGTGTTACCTTTGGGGCATCGCCAACCTTTAACAATCTTACTGATGGAACCTATACCATTACGGTAAGGGATGCCAATGGATGTATTTTTGTCACCAACTCCATCACCATTGATCCCTTGGACCCTCCAACGGATATCGATTTTTCAGCGACCAATCCACAGTGTCCTACATTTGTTTCCGATGTTACTTTATCTGTAACAGGGGGCGCGCCAAATTTGGTATATGAAATCATTTCACCAGCAGGAAGCGCTGTAAACAATGGAAACAATGCTACGTTCACTGGTTTGACACCAGGAACCTATATGTTCAGGGTTACCGATAACGATGGTTGTTTTTATGATGAAAGTTTCACTATTGCCCCAGTTACGGAAATTTCGGTTACTGGACAGCTCATTAGCAACATTACTTGTTTTGGTGATAGCGATGGTGAAATCCAGTATACTGTTAACAACTTCAATACGGATTATGATTACACGGTAACAGGTCCTGCCAACTTCTCTGGAGCAGGGGAGACCAGCGGAACCATTTCATTGAACGGATTGGCCGAAGGAACCTATACCATTACCGTAACCGATAACTTTACCAACTGTACCGATACTGCGGATGTTACCATTGCTGCGCCTCCCGCCGCAATTACAGCGCCTTTTACCCTAGTGCAACCAACTTGTGTGGCAGACGGTTCTATAGACATTGCCGCCGCGGGTGGATGGGGAAGTTATACATATGAAATAACTGCAGGACCAGCAACTTTTGGAACGCAATCCAATGGTTTGTTCAGTGGATTGTCCACTGGTGGCACCTATACCTATACCGTAACCGACTCCAATGGTTGCATATTTACCGATACCTTCACTATTATTGAAGCCGTAGCTCCTGTGTTGGATATTGTTCCCAACGACATTTGCTACGACGATGCCACAGGATTGACATTGACCGCCAATGTTACTTCTGGAGGAGATGGAAATTATGAATACAGCCTAAACGGAGGTCCATTTGTAACCAGCAATGTATTTACCGGCTTGGGCCCTGGAACCCATACCATAGATGTGAGGGACGGTAATGACTGTACCGACTCGGAAACCATTACCATAGACCCCGAGCTGAGCGTGGTGGCTTCCGCTCCAAATATTACTGCATGTGCTACAGATACAGATATAACCATCACCGCTGCCGGTGGTGACGGCAACTACGTGTATGCCGTGGTGGCCAATGGGGCCACTCCAACAACTGGAGATTTTTCAACTACAAATCCTGTTACCGTTACAAGTGCTGGAGACTACGATGTATATGTACGCGACAATGGTGGAGCTTCAGGCTATTGTGAGGCAAATTATGATATCACCATTGCCCAAGATCCCCCATTGACCATTAATGTCACCAATACAGATATTCTTTGTAGTGGGGAAGCACAAGCTCAAATTACTATTGCGGCGTCTGGTGGAGAGGGACCGTATACGTACAGTATCAACAATGGATCTACCTATCAAACCTCGAACACCTTTGTAAACCTTCCTGCGGGAAGCTACAATATCCGTGTAAGGGATGCCAACAACTGTGAAGTAACCGAAATCTATACGATAAACGAGCCTCTAACGCTATCTGCATCCGCCGCAGTTACAGCTTTGGCCGAATGTTATCCCGGTATGGGTGCAGAGGTAAGGATTACCAACGCAATTGGGGGCACAGCTCCCTACGAATATAGCTTTGATGGTGGTTCCAATTATGGCGCAAGTGCTATCGGCTACCTATTGCCCGGAACCCATACCCTTTACATTAGAGATGCCAATTTGTGTACCTATCCAATGACGGTTACCATTGACCCGGAACCAACCCCTCCTACGGCAACACCGGCCATAGATTATGAGTGTGATGGAGAAGGAACGATTACCGTAACAACAAGCAGTACGGATTTTGATTATACCTATGAAATCAACGGAACCCCAAATACACCGAACACTTCCAACGTGTTCAGCAATGTGCCCGTTGGAAACCACACCATAACGGTTAACTATACCAGCAATATAGCCCCTTCCCCAAGTATTCTACTTACCGAAAACTTTGGAACGGGACCCAACACCAGTATTCCCGAAGTGGACCCGGCATACTGCTACGAGCCACAAAATGGAACCGTAAATTCTTGTGGATGGGCAATTAATAACAGAATCCAAGACGGAGAATACTCTGTGACGCAAAACATCGTGAACCCTTACGGTTCGTGGTTGAGTCCAAATGACCACTCAGGTTTGCCCAATGGTCGCTTCTTGGCCATGAACGTTGGTGGTGCAGTAGGGCCCAATGGCATTATCTATGCCAAAAGAGGCATTGAGGTAGTTCCCAATAGGGATATTACCATTTCACTTTGGGCATTTAACCTATTGAGAAACGGAACTGGTGGTGCCGACCCGGATATTGATATTCAATTGGTAGATGGCGGCGGAACCGTAATTGCCAGTACAACCACAGGAAACGTTCCCAAAAACAATGGGGCAAACGATTGGCAGAATTACTCCGTGACCTTAAACCCGGGAGGAAACACTAATTTGGATATCGTAATTCGTACCAATTCTGCAGTAACCGGAGGAAACGATATCGCTATCGACGACATTGAAGCCTTCCAAACCCCAGAAGTGTGTACGGAATCGTTGACCATTAATGTAACTGTGGAAGACGGACGTGCCTTTGACGGTGCGATTACGGCATTTACCGACCTGACTTGTAACGGAGCTGCCGATGGCACCATCACTTTTGAGGCTGAAAACTTTGATCCAGCCATCGGATTTACCTATCAAGTGGATGGTGGTGCTGTTTCAGCGGCGCATTTTGCCAGTCCGATAACCGTAAACGGTTTATCCGCAGGGGCACATACCATCGAAATTGTTGACTTGAGAGACCCTGCATGTTCAGTGGTGCTTAATCAAACCTTATCACAACCGGATGTGGTTGACGTAACCGCTTCGGTTACCACACAACTCACTTGTACCAATGGCGGTGCAACCATAACGGCAACGGCGATCGGTGGAACACCAGTATATCAATATCAATTGGAAGATAACTTAGGTGCTATACTTACTCCTTATCAATCATCCAATGTATTTACCGGTTTAACCGATGGTGACTATGTAATTAGAGTAAGAGACACCAATGCTTGTGAGGATGCAACACCTATTACGGTAGATCCTTTTGAAATTCTTGCTTTTGATGCAACCCCAACAGCATGTTATAGCGGAAATAACGACGGTAGTATTCAGGTGGATGTTACCGCTGGAAATGGCAATTATCAGTTTAGCTTGAACGGCGGAGCGTGGATCACACCTTCCCCTTCAACAGCCACCACCTACACATTCAATAATCTGGTGGCCGGAACCTATACCGTAGATGTACGCGACCAATACGGTTGTTCGTTGCAACAACCAGTGACCATAGTGGACGCCTTGGTAGCATCAGTAGATGTGGTCGATGTATCAACTTGTGCAGACGGCAGTATTACTGTTACAGCTTCTGGTGGAAGCCCAACATTGGAATACGCTTTTGTCCCAACAACTACGGATCCAACAGGTTCTTTCTCCACATCGAACGTATTTACTGTCACTGCTGGAAACGAAGGGACATTTGATGTGTACGTCAGAGATAATTCCGCTACGGCACCCTACTGTGAATTTATGGAAACCGTAACGGTTGATCCTGCGGTTCCATTGACCATGACAAATACTCCGAACGATCCCGATTGTTATAATGGGACTGGAAATATTCTGGTAGATATCACTTCTGGAATTGCTCCATATACCATCGAAATTATTGATTTGGACAATGGCGGGGCTTCCAGCCAAACCAACACCAATGTTTTGGCCTCTAGCAGAACCTACTATAACCTAATGCCCGGCAACTATACTATCAATGTAACCGATGCATTAGGATGTATTATTACCGATACCCAAACCATTAACAACCCAGACGAACTAACAGCTGTGGTAAGTGGAATTACGCCTGCCACCTGTACCGGATTGGCAAGTGATTTTGGTTTTGGTTTCTCCGGTTACCCTACAACTTTGGGAACCATTGAATTTAGTGATGATGGGGGGGCTACTTGGATTGGTGACAATTCCGTACCCGGTGTAACCGATCAATTGACTGGTTATAACTCCGGTGATACCGTTTACCCATCCATGAGGACTGTGGACGGTTCCGGTAATACTATCTGTCAAACAGACCTGCCGCCTTTCATTATTCCTTATCCTTTGGATGATTTGGATATAACCATTTCGGCATTGGTTGTAAACTGTAACGAGCTTCAAGTTACCGTACAGGGATCAGAGGGTGCTCCAGGATATGAGTATGCTTATTCTGATGACCCAGCCAATTTTGATCCAGCTACTGCTTCCTGGAATCCCGGTGGAAGTGTGGACAATCTGGGTAATCCAGTTACCGCTGGTCATGGTATGTACCAATGGACCGGATTGGTTCCTGGTAGAACCTATGTGTTCTATGTAAGAGACAGTGGAGGATGTGTTAGACAAAGTAACGTGAACGTTAATGATCTGATTACTGTTCCCTTGGAAATCACATCTACATCCACACCAAGTTGTGCTGGATTAAATAATGGAACCATTACTTACACGGTAACAGATAACCAAGCGCCTTTTGAGTCTCAGTTTAGATGGAACTTCTATGATATGAGCTCTGGTTCGCCTGTACTGGTTACCAATAGTGGTGGAATAGTTCCTTATTCTTCTCCCCAAGATATTACCTTAACAGGCCTTCCTGCCGGAAACTATTACATCGAAGTCATTGAAGTTGATGGCGGAGGTGTTGATAGTTGTGTGGGAGCAACAGAAAACCTATTGCTGGAAGAACTTGATCCATTGTCTGGAACACCTGTTGTGCTACAAGACATTAGTTGTAATGCTCCAGGCCTTATCCAAATCCAAAACCCATTGGGCGGTGGTGGAATATACACCTACACCGTAACGGGCCCTGCCGGCTTTACAACCATAACCTCAACATCCGATAATCCAATCGAGATTCCAGCTAACTCACCTGCTGGAAACTACGATATTACAATGGAAGATCAGTTCGGCTGTGGAGTGAACCTAGGATCTGTTCCTTTAACATTGACTCCGAACCCAACTATTGACAGTGTACTTATTGATAGTTGTTCCATTCCTATTACAGTAACTATCAATGCAACTACCACAGCAGCTCAAGTATTCTATTCATTGGATGGAGGAGCAACCTATTTGGACAATGGTGGGATATTTACCAATGTGTCGCCCGGAACCTATAACGTAGCCATCATGGATAGCAATGGATGTACGGATACTGATGTGATCGATGTATTTCCTCCATTGGAGTTCACGGCTATCCAGACTGTTGCTTTGGATTGTGAGCCAGGTACTGCGGCTAATGCGGAGATTGAAATCGAGGTAATCTCAGGTTCTGGTAACTATGAATATGTAATTGATGGACCTGGTGCCAACGATCAAGTTAGAGCGGTGCTACCGTCCAATCCATTTACATGGACAGGCGCTGCCGCTGCCGGAAACTATGAAGTTATTGTATTTGATATTGGAACAGCACCGCCAAACTGTTCTCAGACCATTACCATTGATGTTCCAGACGCCCCAATTCCTGATTTTACAGAGACCCATGTTGATGTGTCCTGTTTTGGAGGAAATGATGGAAGCATAACCTTGACAGCAGTTGATAACGGTATACTACCATTGACCTATACCCTTATACCAATGCCTGCCGGCGCTGTCCTGAACGGAAATACGTTTGAAAACCTACCTGCAGGAACCTATGATGTGCGAGCAGTGGGAACGAATAGCTGTCCTTTTGAGATTAATGGTATAGTAATCAACGAACCTGCTCCTATCTCTGTTCCTGCTCCTACAGTAGTTGAATTTGCATGTACCGCAGGTAACAATAGGAACAACGCTACTATCACTGTGGATGCATCATCCATAACCGGTGGAAGTGGAAACTATGTGCGCTATGAATTTATCAACAACGCAGGTTCCGTAGTAGTGCAATCCGGAAGCAATCCTGTGTATACCTCAACCGACATCAACGGAGGAAACTATACCATCAATGTATACGATTCCAATGGTTGTTTGGGGACCACAACAGCTGTAATCGCTCCATTCGATCGTTTGGACTCAGCAACAGTAACCGTAGATGCAGTGGCCACTTGTGTCACCGGAGAGGATATCACCATTACAGCAATTGGTTCCATCACAGATTCCAATACACATCCTGCAAACTACGAGTTTAGGGAATTGCCTTCTGGTGCTTTCCAGGCTTCGGGAAGTTTCACTGGATTGAGTGTTGGCACCCACAATTTTGAAGTTAGAAATACGGTAACAGGATGTATCATTACCGTATCCCAAGAAGTGGCCGATCCAGAGGTGTTGGATTTAAACATTGTAAACACCACGGGTATCACCTGTTTTGGTGATACCAATGGTACAGTTGAATTGAATTTGGTAGACAGCTCCTCTGTTACCTATGCCAGTGCAACTAGCTATACGCTTTATTACGATACCAATAACACGCCTACAGATACTTCTGATGATACTTTGACAACAGGTTCCGATGCCGATGGCAACTTTACCATCACAGGATTGGCAGCTGGTACGTATTACATTGAAGTAACCGACACCAATCCTCCAGGATCAGCATGTTTGTATGGTGAATCGTTCACGATTGCAGGCCCCGCTGCCGCCATTACCGGAGCTACTGTGGTAACCGATATCACCTGTTTAGGTAATGATGGTGCCATTCAAATTACCAACGTTGCCGGTGGATGGGGTGGATACTCCTACTATGTAGGAATTACTTCACCAACTGGCCCGGGAGATTATGTGGCCAGCCCAAATTTCACTGGATTGAGTGCAGGTACCTACGAAGCTTGGGTCATCGATTCCAGTGGCTGCGAGCAATTGGTGGACACCGCTGTGCTGGTAGATCCAACTCCAATTACAGCAACTTTACAGATCAATGTGGAAAACTGTACCAACCTGCAAGGAGAAATCCAAGTGGTTGGAGCCACTGGTGGCCAAGGAAGCAACTACACCTATCAACTGATTAGAAACGGCGCTACTGTAGGTTCTCCACAAACCAGTACTATTTTCTCAGGTCTTGGTGCTGGTTCTTACGAAGTACTTGTAGCCGATCAGTGGTCTTGTACCACAACGGTTGGGCCAGTAGTACTTACAGATGCCATGACAGCAACCACCACTGTGGATAAACCCATCGACTGTACCTTGAACCCAGGAGGTGAAATCACTGTGAATGTATCTGGTGGTTCTTCCAACTTAACATTTGATGTGGTCTACCCAGATGGAATAACAACCGATTCCAATATCACAGGGGTATTCACTGGACTAACCCAGCCAGGGGTATACACCTTTACGGTAACCGACAACAATACAGCAACACCTTGTACGTACGTCGTTACACAAGAGCTTGATGATAAAGTTGACCCGGTCATTGACAATGTTTTGGTAGATGATGTCAACTGTTTTGGAGGTTCCGATGGAAGTTTGACCGTGGTACTAGATCCGGCAACAGTTGTAGATCCTGTATACACATATGAGCTTTACGAAATGTTCGATTTGGTAAATCCATACCGATTTGCACAATCAAGTCCAGTTTTTGATAACCTTCCAGCCGGTGATTACCGAGTAAGGGTAATATCATCTAGGGAATGTGATGACACTTTCGATGCTACCGTAGGCGAACCATCTGTTCTAAACGCAAACGCAACGGCAACACCATTTGTTTGTTCACCAAGCAACTCGGTTAATGAATCGACCATCACCGTTGTGGCCGCAGGTGGAACCGCTCCGTACGCGTACAGTTTCAATGGAAACAGTTTTACATCCAATGATACGTTTGACATTGTGGATAATGGAACTGCCCAAACCATCAACTATGTGGTGCGAGATGCCAATGGTTGTGAATATCCTGATAGTATTATCGTTCAGCCATTGAATACATTTACCTTGGGTATCAATCAAGATGTGGCTATCACTTGTGCAAATCCAGAAACGGTAACATTGACCGTTACGGAAAGTATTGGTGGAGATACCTATACATTTGAACTGTTGCCTGTTGGAAATCCTTTTGGATCAATGACAGCTTCAACAACTACAACAGCTACCTTTGATTTGACCCAACCCGGTAGTTATACCTTTAGGGCCACCAATGACACCACTGGATGCTATGTAGAAACTACGCATACAATTGCACCTTACGATACCATTGATGTAGTGGCTACGGCAACATCACCTGCTATCTGTTTTGGTGATGCAGGAACTATCGAAATCAACGTTTCAGGCTACGTTGGAGCTTACGACTATGAAGTATTCCAAGCAAATGGAACAACAACAGGGGTTACCGGAAGTGGCAATACAAGTACCAATCCGTTCCAAATTCCAGATCCAACCTCTGCTTTGGTCGGTGGAAACTATTATGTGGAAATCGCGGGAACCAATGCACCTTTCTGTCCGGCAGTAACAGGCACAATAAGCATTGTTTCCCCAAGTTCTGCACTGGATTACACCCCGCAAGAAGTGGCCAATGTAACCTGTACCAATGATCAAGGTGAAATTTTAATAGCCCCAACAGGAGGTTACGCACCTTATGATATTGTATTGACCAATACTACCACATCCCAAGTATATACCATGAACGATGTAGCCAGCTATGTGTTCACAGGTTTATCTGCAGGAGATTATACGGTAAGCGTTACGGATAACGGAGGTTGTACTGAAGATAGGACGATTACATTAATAGAACCAACTCCTATTACTGCGGACATTGATGCTGCTCCAATAGATTTATTGTGCTATGGTTCAGAAAGTGCATCCGTATGGGCACATAATGTTGCCGGTGGAAGCAGTTCTTACGTATATCAGTTAAACTATTACGACGCAACAGGCGCCAATATCGTTTTCACAACAGGTGAACAGAGTAGCAATACCTTTAACGGATTGGGTGCAGGTATCTACAGTATCACAGTATCCGATGGATGGAATTGTGGTATAGAAACTCCTCTAGTTACCATTACGGAACCTACCGAGGTAATGGCCAGTCTTATTGAAGTGAGTGCCATGACCTGTAACAATAATGCAGAGATTATGTTGAGTGCCGTAGGAGGAACTGCTCCTTATTTCTACAGTACTGATGGTATCAACTTTACAGCAATGAGCGGTGGTGATACCCATACGTTCAATGTAGGGCCAGGAGCTTATCAATATTACGTAAGGGATGCCAATGGTTGTGATGCTTTGATTTCCAACCAAGTTACTGTTGATGCGGTTCCACCACTTACTTTGAACATTGACGATTCTGCTGCGATGATCAATTGTATGGGAGAGGCATCTGCGACCATCACGGCCCAAGCCACAGGTGGACTCGGTAACTACAGCTACGAATTGTTCGGAGATGCAGCTTTGACCAACTTGATAAATGGTCCACAACCCAGCGGAACCTTTGGTGGTTTGATGGCAGGTGATTACTATGTAAGGGTTACCAGTGACGATTGTGTTGAGGTATCTCCAGTGATTACCATTGTAGACCCCGAACCATTAGTAGTGGAGAGAGAAGAATTTACAAATATTACTTGCTCAGGAGAGAACGACGGTACCATTACTGTTGAAGTGTCGGGGGGAACAGGTGAAATCCTATACGCTATTTCACCTAATCTAGATCAGTTTGATACGATGAACACCTTTACTGATCTAGAACCCGGCATCTATGATGTTATCGCACAGGATGTGAACGGATGTTTCATCACGTTCCAGTTTGAAATTACACAACCCGATCCTGTGGTGGCCGAAGCTATCAACATTATGGATGAGGTCTGTTTTGAAAGTGGTGATGGCTCCTTTGAACTCCAAGTTTCTGGAGGTACAGCACCCTACGAAACAAGTTTAAATTCCACTGCGGATTCCAACTTTGTACAAGATCAGTTCTTGTTCCAAAACGTACCAGCCGGAACACATGTGGTGTTTGTAAGGGATGCCCAAGGTTGTGAAACAAACGTAATTGTGGAAATAAACCCCGGAGTTAACCTTGCCGCTACAGTTACGCCAATGTATGAATGTACCGGTAATGTCCCAGATAATTATTTGGACATTGTAATGGAAGATGAATCCATTGCCAACGATTTGATGTACGCCTTGGATTCCACCGATCCTGCAGATATGCAGTTGGAGGCCAACTTTACCAACATGGCACCTGGAGACCATTACATTACCATTGCACATTCGAATGGATGTATGACAACCTACGACTTTACCATCGATTCCTTTGAACCTTTGACATTGACGTTGGAAAACAACACCATCAACCAGATTACGGCCGTGGCCGAAGGTGGTGTGGAAGATTATACCTTCTATTTCAATGGAGTGGACAATGGAAGTGACAACACCTATTTTATCAATAGGACAGATACTTATACGGTAACCGTTGTAGATGAAAATGGTTGTGAGGCCACGGCAGAAATCTTTATGGAGTTCATAGATGTTGAATTCCCGAATTTCTTCACCCCAGATGGTGACGGTCGCAACGATTTATGGCTGCCAGACAACATTGAGGGCTTCCCCGACGTACTAATCAAGATTTACGATCGTTATGGTAGAGTAGTAGAAGTAATGGCCCGAAATGTTAAGGGCTGGGATGGAAATTATGATGGCAAACCATTGCCAACTGGTGACTACTGGTACGTTGTTCAATTACAAGGTGAACAGGATAACAGAGAATTTGTAGGGCATTTTACCCTATACCGATAATAACGCTTAACCTACTTTAACCCCATGTTCAAAAAAGTATACGCAACCATCTTATTTGTTCTGTTGGCATGCTTTGCCAAAGCACAAGAGTTGACTGTACCCCAACTATCCCAGTATATTGCGGACAATCCCTTTTTGATGTCCCCAACCTATGCGGGAATAGGTGACCATATCAAGGTAAGGCTCAATGGCCTAACCCAATGGGTGGGTATCGAAGATGCACCGGATACTCAAACCTTGGCCGCAGATGCACGGATTGGAAACAGGTCGGGAGTAGGCATGTTATTGTACAATGATAGTAATGGTTTCACCCGGCAACGGGGAGCCAGAGTGTCCTTTGCCCACCATTTGACCTTGGATAGGTATGACGATATCTTCCTTTCCTTTGGAATCTCTTATAACTTCAACCAATTTCGAATCGACGTTGAGCAGTTTGAGGAGCGTAATGGACAGCTTCCCGCTGATGATAAAGCCACTACCAACCATAATTTTGATTTGGGTGTACTCTATCGTTACGATAAATTCTTTTTCAGTCTAAATGCAGGCAACGTTTTAAATAAAGACCTGACCAATTTTAATACGGATGTTATTACCATTGAGCCCAATAAGCTGAGAAACTATTATGTGTACTCGGGTTATAGCTTTTCCAAAAGCAAGAACAGCAAACTGGAAATAGAGCCTTCCGTATTCTTTCAATGGTTTGAAAGTGATGGGCGTTCCGTAACCGATTTGAACACCAAATTCCGGTTCCGTGATTTTGAGGACTATTATTATTTAGGGGTAACCTATCGTTTTTTGAACGATCAGTTAGGTAAGCCGCTTTACATTGCACCCATTGCAGGATTTAAAAAGAGTAACTTCTATTTTGGCTATTCCTATCAGGTCATCACCAACGAAATTTTGGGCTACAGCACGGGAACGCATGTATTGACCGTTGGTATGGATCTGTTCCAAGGAATAAGTAACTGTAGATGTATGTACTAAATTCTACTCATTTCCCGTACTTTTGCCCTTTCTTAATCAAAGGCTTTGGGAAAAATTAGGTTAAAAAACGTTCGAATACATTCCAACCACGGATGCTTGAAGGAAGAAATGCTCATTGGGAGCGATTATAGGGTAGATTTGGAAATTTCTGCCGATCTATCCCAACCAGCCAATTCCGACCAGCTCAGTGAAACCGTGGATTATGTACACTTGAACAACATCATAAAAGAAGAGATGACGGTGCGTTCCAACCTTTTGGAACATGTGGCCAAACGCATCATTGATCGCATATTTAAAGAAATCAAGGAAGTAACGGAGGTCGAGGTCGAAGTAGCCAAGATCAATCCACCCATTGGTGGCGATGTGGAAAGTGTTTCGGTGAAATTAAAATATACTCGATGAATCCCCTGTTGTAATCCATTGACAACCTGATTCTTTTTATATTTTTGTCTTTATCAAATCAACCGGCATTGTGGTCGAATTGGATAGACAAAATCCCGCAAGGATTTTTATGGTGGTTCGAGTCCACCCGATGCCTCAAGAATATGTAAGGACTATTTAGGTATTTTCAATCTGAATATTCGCAAAATATTTTTAGCTTTGCGATCCAATTGGCATCGTGGCCGAGTGGCTAGGCAGAGCTCTGCAAAAGCTTGTACAGCGGTTCGAATCCGCTCGATGCCTCAAAACCCAGTACAATGTGCTGGGTTTTTTGTTTATAGATTCTCTATTTTTTCGATTTCTTCCTGTATATCAAACCTGTCTTTGGGCAAAAATCCTTTGGTAATCAATACGATTCCGCAAATGATGAGCACTATGCCCAATCCCTTTTTTATCAGTACGATCCGTTCTTGGGTCAAATAGCGTTTCAACTGTTTGGCCAACACTATTTTAAGTACATCAATTCCGAAATAGACCATTAATACCGTTCCAAAAAAGATCACCATTCTGTTGGGGTTGTTTTCCAAACTGGGCCCCACCACTATAATCAGGCCCAACCAAAAGGCCAATACACCAATATTGATAAAGTTCAACAGAAAACCTTTTACGAAGAGTCCCAAATAGGTTCCTTTAGTGGCTTTGACATTCGTCTTTTTTTTTGCCTTCTTCACAAATAGAAAAATTCCGTAGACCAACAAAATCATCCCACCGAACACAAATAGCCCAGGCTCGTTGCTCAAATTCTCCAACAATTGAAAACTACTGAAATAGGCTATCAATAAAAAAACAATGTCCGCCAAGATTACTCCTAGATCCAAACTTACCCCTGCCCTAAAGCCCTTTGTGGCACTGGTTTCCAATAAAACAAAGAAAACAGGACCGATCATAAAGCTCAACAGAAGCCCTAAAGGGATTGCAGCTTGGATGTCGTCAATCATTTTTTAATCTACTCTTTTTATTTTTCCGCCAAAGAGGGTTCGTTCATCCATGGTCTTTGGGTCTCCGTACACCAGCACTTCGCCACCAGCTTTTACATTAGCCTTTACATAATCGGTTGCATGGATTTCAGCATGTCCCCCTGCGTTCACACTTATCGTGGTAAATTTGGTTTTAAAGGTTCGACCGTTGTATGTACCTCCCGTATTGATGATCACATCTTGGGTGTTGGAAAATCCTGCAGCGAATATTTTACCTCCAGATATGGACTTGATCAATAATTGGTCCACCTCACAGTTGATTTCCAATTCGCCACCTTCTTGTGCCTTCAGTTCCAAAACATCTTGCACATAGGTATGATCGGATGATATCCTGGCATCTTCATTCACATCTATCACCACCAGTTCTTCCGAATGGTACAGATCAACATAGGTTCTATATCCGCTGAATATTTTAACGATTTCCATTCGAATTTTCAACACACCGTCATTGTTGACTATGGCCACATTACTGGTGTTGACTCCCGTAATCACCGCTTTATTTTCGTTGGACTTGATTAAATTAATGGAAATTCCATCAAATCCCTTGACTTCGGTAAACTTTTGTAGGTTTTGGGTAATGGTAGCATCCTGGGCTCCACTGTATTGAAATGAAAGGAACAACATAACAATCGTACATATTCTCATGTTATAAAAATTTGGTTCTCAATAGGATAACAAACTTTGTTCCAAAATAGTATTATTTCTTTTTACCGATCAAGGAAAAGTCCAAATGTCTTTTGATCAGATCGGTACTCTTCACCATCACGTACACTTCATCTCCCAATTGGTACATTCGTTTGGTCCGTTCCCCAATAATGGCATATTGGCGTTCATCAAAAACATAATAATCATCTTTGATATCCCTGATCCGTACCATGCCCTCACATTTGTTCTCCACAATTTCCACATAGATGCCCCACTCGGTCACCCCGGAAATCACCCCTAAGAACTCTTGGTCCTTATGGTCTTCCATAAACTTGATCTGCATGTACTTGATGGAATCCCTTTCCGCATTCGCGGCCAAGAGCTCCATATCGGAAGAATGCTTGCATTTTTCCTCGTAAAACGTAGCTTTTGGTGTCTTTTCCTTATCTAGATAATGCTGAAGCAATCGGTGCACCATCACATCCGGATATCGTCGAATGGGAGACGTAAAATGGGTGTAGTAGTCAAACCCAAGACCATAATGGCCAATATTTTCAGTGGTATAAATAGCCTTGCTCATACTTCGTATGGCCAAGGTATCCACCAAATTCTGTTCTTTTTTGCCCTTAACGTCCTCCAACAACTTATTTAGGGACTGATTGATGGTCTTTCGGTCCTTTAGGTTGATACTATGTCCAAACCTGGAAATAACGCCATTCAGGGCCATTAATTTATCATCATCGGGTTTATCATGCACTCGGTATACAAAGGTTTTCTTCTGCTTCCCGATAAACTCGGCCACTTTTCTGTTGGCCAGCAGCATAAATTCCTCGATCAATTTGTTGGCATCTTTAGACTCCTTGAAAAACACACCTACGGGTTCATTGTCCTCCGAAAGGTTGAACTTCACCTCAATCTTATCAAAAGAAATGGCACCAGCATCCATACGTGCCTTTCGCATGATCTTTGCCAACCGATCAAAAGTGAGAACGGCCTCAACTATGTCATCCGAAACAGAATATGCCTTTCCTCGAATGGAAATTTCTTTTGGAATTTGATGCTGTTTTGTCTCAATAATGTGCTGCGCTTCCTCATAGGCAAAACGCTCGTTGGAATTGATAGCCGTTCTACCAAACCATTGTTTGACCAACTGAGCCTTATCGTTCATCTCAAAAACGGCCGAAAAGGTGTATTTTTCCTCGTTGGGACGCAAAGAACAGGCTTGGTTGGACAACACTTCCGGGAGCATGGGAACCACACGGTCCACCAAATATACCGATGTAGCCCTATCGTAAGCCTCTTCTTCCAAAATGGTATCGGGCTGCACATAATGGGAAACATCCGCGATATGGATGCCTATTTCATAATTGCCGTTTTCCAATTTTTGAAAAGAAAGTGCATCATCAAAATCCTTGGCATCCTTGGGATCAATGGTAAAGGTCAATACATCACGCATATCCCTTCGCTTAGCGATCTCGGATTCCTTTATACTGGTATCCAAGGTTTTGGCGTACTGTTCCACCTCATAAGGAAATTCATGGGGAAGTCCATATTCCGCCAAAATGGAATGGATTTCCGTATTATGCTCGCCGGGTCTCCCCAACACCTCCACAATTTCACCATACGGGGAATCGGCATCATCGGGCCAATCGCCCAAATTGACCAAAACCTTGTCTCCGTCGTTGGCCTTTTTCAGCTTTTCCGGCGGAATGAAAATATCCGTGTACATTCTAGAATCGGTGGGGCGAACAAAAGCAAAACGTTTTTGCTTATCCACAATACCCACGTAAGAGGTTTTCTTTCTTTCCAGTACCCTGGAGATTTCACCCTCCATTTTCTTGCTCTTGCGCCTCGGTTTTATGAATACTTCTACCGTATCGCCATGGAATGCTTTGTTGAGGTTGTTATTGGACACAAAAATATCGTCCTCCAGCTCATCGACCACGATATAGGCATTGCCACTGCTGGTAAGATCCACCCTTCCGGTAAAGTAGGTATGGAGCGATGGTTTCTTTTGATACTTGCCCCTTTCAGGTTCCACAATACGGTCACTGGCCTTTAACTGTCCCAACCGTTTGATCAATAGGTTTCTATCCTGCGTATCTGTAATCCCTAATTTAGAAGCTATCTGCTTGTAATTGAAGGTCTTGGAAGGTTCTTTTTCCAATACGGTGAAAATGCCCTTGGTTATCTCGTTCTTTCGCTGACTGCTTGCCCTCTTCTTTTTCTTTGACATTAACGTCCTTATTTTTTTGAAAAATACGAATTATAATTCTTGAGCAACAAAGAAAGGAAGAGTAATCCAAAACAAAGTGAACTTTATCAACAATAATCAATACTATCTCTTTTCTTCTTTTTTTAAATTTATAAAAATGATGATGATGATGGATCGTTGAAATGTGGAATAAAATTTTTACCAAAAAGTTGCTTTGAACCGATTAAAAATTTTGTTCACAATTTGTCAGAACAGAATAAATTTAAAAATCAATGGATTAGATTTTTTGTACACCGATTTTAATAACCGTTATCAACATCAATTTATTGAAAAGTTAATGTATTTTTAATGTTAATTACCTTCCAAAAAGCGTTGATTTAGGTTGATTAATTTTTAATGGAATATTACCCCAACATTAAATCATATTTCCTAATGGTTTATTTTTTCGTCATTACAAAATTTCATTACCATTAGTTTTCTGTAATTAATTAACAAAACCTTGTTTTCGGTAAGCAGTTGTTTTCTAGTGAAATGCAGAAATCTGGATGATTTTATAAACAGCCCAACAGGAAAAGAAATTGTACCTTTGTGACATACCCATTTTTAAATGAACACCATGAAAATAGCCATTGGAAATGACCATGCTGGTACGGATTATAAACTAGCGATTATAGGTCTTCTCAAATCTAAGGGAATTGAAGTTGTTAACTACGGCACCGACGGTACCGATAGTGTGGATTATCCTGATTTTGTGCACCCCGTTGCACAAGATGTGGAAGAAGGCAATGTCGATTTTGGCATTGTTATTTGTGGTAGTGGTAATGGCGCTACCATGACCATTAATAAACACCAAGGCGTTCGCGGAGCGCTTTGTTGGAACAAAGAAATTACAGAGTTGGCCAGGGAACATAACGACGCCAATATTTTAAGCCTGCCAGCTCGGTTTATTGCTTTACCACAAGCCCTTGATATGGTACAGACCTTTTTGAACACTGAGTTCCAAGGGGGCAGACATGAGCGTAGAATCGAAAAAATACCTTGTAGATAAACCCTATGGGTCACCATCACCATCATGGACATTCACATTCCCACGCACATCCCGATTTAAAGGGAAGGAATCTGCTTATTTCCATCTTTTTGAACATAGGTATCACCCTGGCTCAAATTGTGGGTGGATTGCTGTCGGGAAGTTTGGCACTGCTGTCCGATGCATTGCATAATTTTAGCGATGTACTTAGCTTGGTCATTAGTTATGGTGCCCGCAGATTGGGGCAGCGTCAAGCATCCAGCGTTAAAACTTTCGGGTACAAGCGAGCGGAAATCTTGGCCGCTTTCATCAATGCGGCGACTTTGGTGGTCGTTGCCATTATTTTAATGAAAGAGGCTGTGGAACGGTTGATGCAACCACAAGAAATCGAATCCAACTTGGTTATTTGGTTGGCATTGATAGCCATAGTTGGAAATGGATTCAGTGTATTGCTCCTTAAAAAGGATTCAAACCACAATATGAACATGAAATCCGCCTATTTGCATTTGCTTACCGATATGATGGCCTCCGTGGCTGTGTTGATAGGTGGTATTCTGATGAAATATTTCCAGGTGTATTGGGTAGATGCCATCCTCACCATGATTATTGGGGTCTATTTGATTTATATGGGTTATGATTTGTTGAAGGAATCCACCAAAGTCTTGATGTTATTTACACCGAAATCAGTGGTGATCCAAGATATCGTGGAATCCATTTGTACCATTGAACCTGTGAAAAATGTCCACCATGTTCATATTTGGCAGCTCAATGAGGAAGAAGTGCACATGGAAGCCCATATCGATTTTAAGGAAGACATACGACTGTCGGAATTTGATGCCATTCTCGAAAAAATAGAAGAACATGTGTATCACAAGCACGGTATCAACCATGTAAACATACAGCCAGAGTTTGATAAATGTGATTCCAAAAGCGTAATAGTCCAAGATTGATGCAAGTATCCATAAAAACATTTGATGAACTGACCATTCATGAGCTCTATCAAATTCTACGCCTCCGCAGTGAGGTCTTTGTGGTGGAGCAGGACTGTGTGTACCAAGATGTGGACAATAAGGACCAAAAAGCACACCATGTCATAGGCTTGAAAGAAGATGAAGTAGTTGCTTATACCCGGATTTTTAAACCGGGCGATTATTTTGATAATGTAAGTATCGGCAGGGTGGTCGTACGTCAAGACCAAAGAAAATATGGTTTGGGCAAACAGATTATGTTGGCAACGATGGCAGCTATTGATCAACGGTTTCCCAACAAACCCATAGAAATTTCCGCACAATCATACTTATTAAGGTTTTATACGGACCTTGGTTTTTCTGCCTTTGGCGAAGAATATTTGGAAGATGGTATTCCGCATCGACGAATGTTGAAGAAGTAAATCATACCAACCTCTTCGCCACTCCAATTCGATTCAAAAATTCTAGTCTTAGAATAAGATTCACTGGCTTTTCCACTTTGTTTGTACTGGAAAAATACAGATAGCCTTCTTTCTTGGGATCAAGACGCTCCAGCACCAACTTTCCATGAACCTCTTTTTGGTCAAGGGCCAATTCCTCTAAGAAAGATTGGTTTAGACCCAGTTCATGTAAACGCAAAATCAGTTTTTCCCGATTTACAAAAGTGATGTTACAACTGGTGAATACATCCGCTTCATCCGAATAAATGCTGGTGACCAATGCATAAAAATGGGTCTTTTTGGAAACATCGAAGAGCCAGCCCTGCTTTTGCACCCCGTTTTTTGAGTAAAAGAGCTCAAAGGCAAAAGTGGGCAAACTTTCGTTGATATAGTCCAATTGGGCTTTTTCGTCCACAAAGAAGAAATCCCCCGACTGTTTGTCCTTTAAAATCAAATCGATTCCCTGTAACTGTTTTTTGAGTTCCGAAACACGCTCAAAATCATATTTTTTGAGGTGTTTTTGGTAATAGGTGTCCAGTAAGGAGCTTAATCGTAGTTCTTTGGATAGGTCAGCTTTGAAGTTGCTTTTCAAGGTGGTCAATTTTCCGGAACAGGGAAGCACCAATCTTTTCCACAATGCCCACCACCAAGGCGTTGCCCATAAAAAAGGCGCGTTTGGCATCCGAAATGCCCTCCAATTGGGTATGATGGTCCGGAAACATGTTCAACCGTTCCAATTCAACAGGTAAGAGTCTTCGCAGTCCCTTGGAGGTTTGGACCACGTGCTTAAACCGCGAAGGGGATTTCCCGCCCTCACCGGTTATAATAGTTCTGGAAGGTTGATCAAGAGCATCAGGGAAGACCATGCTTCCCTCGCTATAATGGTATTCAAAACCAGCTTTGGTCTTGCGTATTTCTTTTTTGGAGCCTTTTAAATAATCCCATTTGGGCAAATCGGCCTCATCAATATAATATTCGGAAGGAATGTTACCCTGCTCCAAAATATCCGATAACATCGTTCTATTTCCATCGTAAGAAGCGGAGGTGGTTAAGGTAGTTACCTTGCCATCTACACAGATTCCGGTATTCAGGAAAGGAGATAGTCCCTTTTCACTATTGAAATTGGAGGATATTTCTACCAAATCTTCATCCAAATCAAATACAGTCGGTTTTTGATGGGTTTGGGTAACGGGAAAGGCCTCGGAGAAAATACCATCGCGAAGCATCCAATCTTCTGGATGCGAATTTTTCATTTTTTGATGGATTTTGGACCCCTTAAAATACGCCAGAAAAAAAACGCGCCTTCGGCGCTGAGGCATTCCATACTCGGCCGCATTGATTACGCGCCATTCCACGGCATAGCCCAAATCCGACAAACTACGCAACATCACTGCAAAATCCCGCCCACGTTGTGTGGAGGGCGATTTTAAAAGCCGATCCACATTTTCCAAAAACAGATAATTCGGCTTGTTTTTCTTTTCGGAAAGTATACGGTGAATCGACCACCAAAGGACCCCCTTTTTACCAATAAGCCCCTTGGAATTTTTCAGGGAGGTGGCCACCGAGTAATCCTGACAAGGAAAGCCTCCGACCAACATATCATGGTCTGGGATTTCTTCGGTTTTCACGGTCTCGATATTCGCATTGCAATGGTTCTCATTGCCAAACCGAGCTTCGTAGACCAAAGAAGCATGCTGCATTTTGGTGGAAGGCTCCCATTGGTTGCTCCAGACCACTTTAAAACGGTTGGTGCGCTCCAGGCCAAGGCGAAAACCGCCCACTCCCGCAAAAAGTTCACACACTTTAAGTTGTTGCATGCCCAAAAATAGAATTTATTCCCTCTTTTTTAGCCATTAATGGATGAATCAAATACGATTTGGTAAAAAGATAGCAGGAATACGACGGAAAAAACAAAGGCCACAATCATAAAGGTGGTATTCAAGAATCGCGAAAAATCCTGATTTTCCAAATTTTCAGTAATTCTGGAAGCTTCAGGATTTCCCGGGAGGTACATTACCTCTACCTGATTCATTTCTTCTGCAGATTGGGCGTTTTCCGCTATTTTTTTATCATTTCCTCTGATTTTCTCTCCATTTCGGGATGTAAACAAATACGAAAAATCAAAGACAGGCTCCGCCTTGACCAAGGCTCCCGTATTATTTCGGGCCGATACTGTTGCTGTTGTACCAACGCCATAAAACAGGAGGTTCCAATTATATTCTAAGGATTTTTTATCCACCAAAACCCCAATCTTTTGCAATAACAGATAGAGGAAGATACTGACGCCAATGAGCGTCAATCCAATTTGCCAAGTATACGAGCTTTTAAAAAGTAATTCGTACGTATTCGGTGCAGCGAAAATCCGTTCCATGGCCTCTCCCATCAAGATATAGCTCCCTATCACATAAACAATGATTTTTAGGCTGCAGATGATGACAAATACAAATGAAAACCGACAAGGTTTTTGGGAAAGGAAGATGGGATTTTTGGGTTTTCGGGCAATATTAAGGCCAATTTCGATGGTTTTATCGGTTTCAAACCGTCGCAAATGGGGTTTGGTGTCCCATACCCGAATTTTTCTGTGGATATGATGACCGGAAAAATTCTCGAACAGCAACAACAGCTCCAGTAATGGTTTTTTTCCACTCTTAATGGTAGTTACGGTTATGATGGAGGCCTCTTTGGTAACAGAGCCGCTTCTCCGATTACGCACAATGCAGAAAGCCCTTGAGAAACAATTACTCATCAAATTGTACAGCCAATAAAAAAGAACAACGCAAATCAGGGACAAGGTGAGCACAGTGTAGGTCATATGCAAAATTTTCAATTAAGATATGACGTACTGAAAAAAGCTTGGCCCACCAATTGACGGTTGATGCTTTTGAATTGACGGATGGTGGTTTTGAATTGACGGATGAAGTTTTCAGGGCATCTAAAAACTCACAAAAACTACCTCAAAATGCTGGCATATTTTTGGGAGTCGGACAAGAGCTCCTTGGCCGTCAAGATGGCATCGTCATGGTCCAGATAATATTTGTACAGGCCTTCGCGATAAAAATATCGGGTGATAATCTCGTCCTCCAGTTTTTTGGTGATTTCCTTTTGATAACTGTCTAAGGCTGAAATTTTACCACGGTTAACCGCTAAGAGTAGATCTTTGTATTTTTCCTGTACTTCGGAGCCCAATAACGTATCGTCCTCGTTGATGGATTCTTCCAAAATCTTTTCCGTTTCGGTCTGAAAGGTGAAATTTTCCGATTTCACATAGTTTGTGAATTCGGAATAATCACTGTCAGAGAAACTGAAATTGTTGACCGAATTGAAATTGTGCTGGTAGAAATAGTCCGTAGCAAAGTCAAAAATAAGCTGATTTTCCTCGAGGGCATCAATCAGGGAGTTGGTTTTAAGCGATTCGATGGTCACATCGGGCATAATTCCGCCCCCATCCCAGACTTTTCGGCCGTTTCTGGTGGTAAATTCATTAAACTCTGTGTTGCGGACCGCATTGCCCTCTTTATCTCGATTCCAATAATCCAAGGATTGTATGCACCTTCCTGATGGCGTGTAATATCTGGAGATGGTCACTTTCAGTTGTGTTCCGTAGGTCAATTTTAACGGGCGTTGCACCAGTCCCTTTCCAAAACTTTGTGCACCCACGATTACAGCGCGGTCCAAATCCTGTAATCCACCGGAAACGATTTCGCTGGCCGAGGCACTTTTGCCATCCACGAGCACCACTAGTGGAATTTCCTCATCCTCTGGCTGGTTTTTGGTTCGGTATTCCTGATTAAATTTTTTGACTTTGGATTTTGTGGTCACAATCAATTCGCCTTTGGGCACAAAAAGATTGGTCACATTAATAGCTTCCGAAAGCAGGCCTCCGGGATTGCCCCTAAGGTCCAGAATCAAACGTTCTGCCCCTTTGCCCTTGAGGTCTTGCATGGCGGATTGGGTTTGTTTGGACGCCTTGCGATTAAAACGGGAAAGCACAATGTACCCTGTTTTTTCGTCGATCATGTCGTAAAACGGCACGGCATCGACCTCAACACCTTCGCGGGTGATCGTGGCCGTTTGGGTTTTTCCCTGTCTTAGAAATGTAACATCGACCGTGGAGTTGTTGGCGCCCTTGAGCAGTTCCCCGGCGTTGTCGTCAAAATCGGCAACGTTGGTCTCCCCAATTTTAATGATTTCGTCCCCAGCTTTTAGCCCGGCCTTGTCTGCCGCATAGCCTTGATAGGTTTCAACAATGACCAATTTTCTGTCACTGGTCCGCACCAAGGCCCCAATACCGGAGTATTCACCAGCATTATTGATACGGTAGGATTCCACATCCTGTTCGTTCAAAAATTGGGTATAGGGATCTAGTTCTTCCAACATGTTCTTTATGGCAGAATCCATCAGCGCAGCTGGATTGGTCTCATCCACATAGTTCATGTTCAGCTCTTTAAAGAGCGTTGTAAAAATTTCTATTTGCTTGGCAATCTCAAAAAAGTCACTTTTAAAACTGCTGGCACCCACCAAAACGACTACGGCCAACACGGGAATCATCAACTGCTTCTTAATCAATCTTTTCATGAAATTCTTTGTTTACAAATGCCTTTAACAGCGTTTTCATAGCAATTTCGACCTGTTTAAAATCGGGGTCTTTCTTGCCAAGGTATAAAAATATGAACGCATAATTTCCCTCAATGTTGTTAAAAATGAGGGGCTTGTTGAGCCTGTACGCCTCCCGTAACAGGCGTTTGATACGGTTGCGTTCCACGGCTTTTTTGAATTTTTTCTTTGGCGCCACCACGGCTACCTTCACCGGGACAGCATCAGGAAAAGAGGTGTTGAGGTATATCAGTTTGACGGGAAACACCTTCAGTGTTTTTCCTTCGGAAAAAAGCTTTTCAAAAACGGTTTTATTGGTGAGCTTCTCCTTCTTGGGAAAGGAGAAATCAGAAAGAACCCCGAAATCCGCGTTTTCAGGGGTTTTGGACTGCTCTTCATTTCTGTTTTCTTCCGTCATGATGGGTCGCTCCAATAAAGGAGGTAAATTACTTAAATAAATTTTACATGGATGAAAAAGGGCGGCACAATGGCCGCCCTTTGCAAATCTTATCTTCGAGAGCGCCTTACTCCTCAGCTTGGTAAACGTTGTTTTCTCCATTAACATCGGCCATCAACTGGGATGGGTCTATCATAATGGCCTGCACGTTCTCTAGCGGCATATCCAAGGTAAACTCATAAGTGGGATACGCCCAAGGCCAATCCTCCAAAACAGTGCGCTTTAAATTAGGGTATGGGTTGTCTTTTTCCCCGAACATCATGCGCAAGGGAACGTAATAGGTTTGTTGGGTGCCGTCCTTGCCCACTATCAAAATATCCAAAGGCATGGGCATTTCGCCAATGCGCTCCATGGTCACTTTAGTGTTTTCTCCATCAGCCTCCACACTTTTGATTCCGTAATCGATGGTATTGGTGGTCTGGGTCCAATCTTTAAGGTACCAGTTAAGCTCCATTCCGGATACTTTTTCTGCGGTCCTTTTGATGTCGTTGGGCACAGGGTGCTTGAACTTGAAATCCTCAAAGTACTTTTGAATGGTTTCCATGAGCTTGTCCTGCCCAATAACATAGCCCAATTGCGAAAGAAAGATGGATCCTTTGCTGTAGGCTGAAACACCGTAAGCGAAGTTGGTGGTATACCTGTCCGCGTGGGTCGCTTGTGGCATTTCCAGGCCAGAATTTACCAAAGCGTAGTACCCTCTGTAAGAGCCTTCAAACGGGTTTTCCTTGTTCTGCTCCATAATCTGGTTCATACACAAACTGCTGATAAAAGAGGTGAAACCCTCATCCATCCATTCGTGCTCAGATTCATTGGTAGCCAGTACGTGCTGGAACCAAGAGTGCGCCATTTCGTGCACCATTACCCCGACCAAGCTGCCAAATTCGCGTTCACCGGTGATCAAGGTGCTCATGGCATATTCCATACCGCCATCGCCTCCTTGAACCACAGAATATTGTTCGTAGGGGTACTTCCCGACGTTATCGCTAAAAAATTTCATGGCCGCAGCTGTTTTGGGCTGAAGTTTTTTCCAGTTTTCGTTGAATTCTGGATTGTCCTTGTAAAAGAAATGTAGAGTTGGCCCATCTTCCATTTCGTACGTATCGTGAATGTACTCTGGGTCGGCCGCCCACATAAAGTCATGGACGTTGGGCGCTTTAAAGTGCCAGGTCAATGTTTTTCCTTTGGTCTTCACCTTGGTGCCGGGCGCTTCGTACCCGTGACCGATTTCTTGTGGATTCTGAAGGTATCCGGAACCTCCAACCGTGTAGTCCTTGTCCAAAGTAATTTTGACATCAAAATCGCCCCAAACCCCATGGAACTCGCGAGCAATGTATGGGTTGGGGTGCCACCCCTCAAAATCATATTCGGAAAGTTTGGGATACCATTGGCTCATGGATAGCGCTACGTTTTCCCTGCTGTTTCTTCCAGAACGTCTGATCTGCAACGGAACCTGACCTTCAAAAGTCATATCAAAAGTAGTTTTTCCTCCGGGAGGAATGGGTTGTGCCAAATTCACTACCAAAATCGTCCCTTCTTCCGTAAAAGTAACAGGCTGGCCATCTTGGGTAAGGGATGTAGCGTGCAAGTAGCCCATTTCACTTTCGGAAAGCGAAGCAATTCTACTTTTGCCATCTTCCATCATTCTTTTATCGGGATCTTTGATGTTTTGCAGCCTAATGTCCATTTCACTACCAGGCTGAAAGGCATTGTAGTACAAATGATAGAAAACACGGTCCAATTGATCAGGGGAGTTATTGGTGTAGACCAATTTTTGGTTCCCGGTGTATTGATAGGTTTCCACATCCATGTTCACATCCATGGTGTAATCTACATGTTGTTGCCAGTAGCCCGTATTTTGGGCACTCAAAAAAAGACTGCTCCCTAAAAGGGCTGAAAAAAGAAATACTCGTAAACGTTTCATAAATTATTTTGAATTACTGTCCAAGGTCATTTTGCCGTTTGAGACGTTGTTTGCTAAAATTAAGGCATTGTAGGCATTCACCATTTTGCCCGATTTGGAAATTTTATCAAAAGTGGTGGCTTTGGTTTCGTCACCGGCCACAATTACGGAGGTTTTGGCCCTTAGACCGGATTCCATGATAATGTTTTTTACTTGTGATGCCGACAGGTCGGGATAGTACGAGCGAATCAACGCCGCTACACCGGCCACGGCAGGAGCTGCCATGGAAGTCCCCCCTTGAAATTCGTATGCACTGTTGGGCATGGTAGAGTAAATCTCTGCACCCGGGGCAAAAACGTCCACCCGTTGACTGCCATAATTGGAAAAAGAGGCGACCATTTCGGAACCGTAGTTACTGGAAAGGGCCCCAACGGTAATCAAGTTATCCACAAACTCCGTTTCGGTGTCCATGTCATCATTGGGATAATTTCTGTTTTCCGGAAGCTCCAGGTCCTCTCCATCGTTACCAGCTGCATGAACAATCAATACGTCGTTGGAGGCTGCATATTTAATGGCCTCATAGACCCACTCTGCTTTTGGGGAGAAGGATTTTCCAAAACTACAGTTAATGATGGAAGCTCCATTGTCTACTGCGTATCGGATACCTAAAGCGATATCCTTATCGTATTCGTCCCCGTTTGGCACCGCACGAATACTCATGAGTTCCACATTTTTGGCGACGCCGTTTACACCGATTCCGTTGTTTCGCTGTGCGGCAATAATACCCGCTACGTGCGTACCATGGCTTTCGCTTTCTACTTGGTTGTCCGGGTTTCCGTTGCCATAGGGCACATCGGTAATGTCGTAGGGGTCATCGCCCACGGGAGCCCTACCGTTAAAGTCCTTGTTCAGATTATAGTTGACCTGCTCGGTAAAATAGGTAATTCCTTCCTCAAGTTCTTCCAATACTTCGGAAATACTATCTCCATAGGTAAACATTTGTGTCAACACGGCAACACTTTGCTCCATTTGGGCGGTCTTGGGTTCAATGGAAAGTAAATCTTCCTTGGTATAGGTTTCTTTACCAAGTTCGTCTTGGACAAGTTGGTCGGCCCCTTTGACCACTTGAAAAATTTGTTCGTACTGCTGCTTGTTTTGAAGGGCTTCAGGGTATTTCTTATCCAAAAGAAGCCTCGCTTCGGCTCTTTGTGAGGCATCACCAATGTTCAGGCGAAGCATACGCACATATTCCAATTGCTCATTATAGGAATCCCCAAGAAAATTATAGCCGTGAATATCGTCCACATAACCATTGCCGTCGTCGTCCTTCCCGTTGTTGGGAATTTCATCGGAATTGGTCCAAAGCACAGCCTTTAGATCTTCGTGGTCCAAATCCATCCCGGAATCCAGAACGGCGACCACTACGGTTTTTCCTTTTTTGTTTTTGATAATTTCATTGTAGGCCCTGTCCACACTCATTCCGGGAATGGTGTCTTGGATTAGGTCTAGGTGTCCCCAATGCTTTTTTTCTGCTTCGGTAAGTTCTGAAACCTTTAAAGGAACGGCATCGATGTTCTCCACAGGGGTGGAAACCAATGTGGTTGATCCACAACCCATCAAAACAAGGGCCGCAGAAAGCGAAAGGAACGATAGTTTGTTATATGTGCAATTCATAAATTGTTTTGGAATAAAAAAGAGTTATGGTGTATTGAATAATTCTTGATAAGTAAAGACCCGATCGAGGCGCGCCCCCTTTTCTGTTTGCTGCAAGGAGCAGATTTGATTGTGGGCATCGTGCTCAAAAAGCAACAACCAATCATTTTCAACAGCTTGATTCAAAAAGCGGCTTTTCTCCTCCAGTGTCAATAATGGCCGGGTATCGTAACCCATAACATAGGGCAGGGGAATGTGACCGACGGTTGGAATCAAATCGGCAACAAACACAAGGGTTTTACCTTGGTATTGGAGGTGGGGCAACATTTGCTTATCGGTATGCCCATCCACAAAGTGGATGCCAAAACCGAGTTCGGATTTTTCTAGGAATGAACCATCATTTCGGTCCACAAAATGGAGCTGGCCGCTCTCTTGCATGGGCAAAAGGTTTTCCTTTAAAAAAGAAGCTTTTTCGCGGGCGTTGGGTTTGGTGGCCCATTCCCAGTGGTCCTTGTTGGTCCAAAACTTGGCATTTTTAAAAGCAGGTTCATAGCCTGTTCGGTCTTTGTTCCATTGGATACTGCCCCCACAGTGGTCAAAGTGAAGGTGGGTCAAAAAAACATCGGTGACATCATCACGGTGGAAGCCCACTTTTTCCAATGATCTGTCCAATGTATGATCTCCCCAGAGATAGTAATAGCTAAAAAACTTCTCCGATTGTTTGTTCCCAAGACCGTTGTCGATCAAAATAAGTCGATCGCCATCCTCAATCAAAAGGCATCGGGCGGCCAAATCGATCATGTTATTTTGGTCGGCAGGATTGGTCCTGTTCCAAATGGATTTGGGCACCACACCGAACATGGCTCCGCCATCCAACTTAAAATTACCGGTCTCAATGGGATAAATTGTCATTCTGAAAGTAAAATGGGCTGCAAAATAAGAAAAGCACGCCCCAAATGCCGAAAAAATAAAGATATATTGGCCGTAATTTAACAAAAAAGCGACCAGTAAAGGCCAAAAATGAATGTTGTTCCCAAAACGATCAAGCGATTGGCGGCGGGAAACGGGAGAGCGTTGGGCAAAGGGTCAATATCTAAAAGAAAAACAGTAAATTTCCACAAAACTTAGACCATGCTCGAACTTGCAGGAATCATAATTCTTGGAATTATTGCACAATGGGTGGCCTGGCGATTTAAATTGCCCGCAATTTTACCCTTGATATTGATTGGTTTGTTGGTAGGGCCTATTGCCACCCTATATACGGAAGACGGATCAAAATTGATAGAACCTATCTGGAACGGCGAAAAGGGCCTGTTCCCCGGGGAAGGGCTATATTCCTTTGTTTCGTTGGCCATTAGCGTCATCCTTTTTGAAGGTGGGCTAACGCTCAAGAGAGCTGAAATATCCAATGTGGGGCCCGTGATCACCAAGCTGATCACCGTTGGTACCATAGTTACCTTTTTTGGCGCCGGTGTTGCGGCCCATTATATTTTTGGCCTCTCATGGCAGATTTCCTTTTTGTTCTCCGGTCTGATCATTGTAACCGGCCCGACGGTAATTACCCCGATTTTAAGGAACATTCCCTTAAAAAAGGATGTCTCTGCCGTTTTAAAGTGGGAAGGTATCCTAATCGACCCTATCGGAGCGTTGGTTGCGGTATTGGTTTTTGAGTTTATCAGTGTGGGAGAGGGGCAGGCCTTTACCCAGACCGCCTTGGTGGAGTTTGGAAAGATCATCCTTTTTGGGACTACCTTCGGATTCACCTTTGCGCATGCGTTGGCCTTTGCCATCAAAAGGGATTTTATTCCGCATTATTTGTTGAACGTGGTTTCCCTTTCAACAGTACTATTGGTGTATGTGGAATCGGACCTGTTTGCGCACGAATCGGGACTATTGGCCGTTGTGGTCATGGGTATGGTGATGGGCAATATGAACCTGCCGAACCTAAAAGAACTGCTCTATTTTAAGGAATCATTGAGCGTACTTTTGATTTCCATTCTCTTTATCCTGCTGGCGGCCAATATCAATATCAGTGATATGGAGTTGATTTACAATTGGAACACAGTCATCCTTTTTGCGGTCATTGTTTTTCTTATTAGGCCCATAGGGGTGTTCCTGAGTTCGCAAGGGTCCAATTTAAAGTTCAACGAAAAACTCTTTATCGGTTGGGTAGGGCCTCGAGGAATCGTTGCGGCCGGTATTGCTTCCCTTTTTGGTTCAAAACTGATGCAACGGGGCGAACCCGGAGCCGAATATATTACCCCTTTGGTATTCATGATCGTGTTGGGAACGGTACTGTTGAATGCGACCACCGCCCGTGTATTCGCAAAATTAGTGGGAGTGTTTCTGAAGAAGTCCGAAGGTATATTGATTATCGGTGCTTCCAGACTCTCGAGATTGATAGGGAACTACCTTAGAAAGAACAACAGGCACGTGGTGTTGATAGACAACAACCAAAACAATGTGGACAAGGCCAAAAAATTGGGGTTGGAAGCCATAACGGCCAATATTTTTTCCGATACGCTAACGGATAACATCGAACTGAACGATATGGGTTATTTGATGGCATTGACCGGCAATTCGGACATCAACAAATTTGCCATCAAAAAATTCCAAAGACAATTTGGTGAAAATGGAGCTTTCCGCTTGGTGAACACTGAGGAAGTAAATGACCCTGATAACAATCCGAAGGAAGGGCTATTTTCACACACGGACGATTTTATCCAGTTAATGGACACGGTTCGCAAGCATCCTACCATCCACGAAATCGAACTGGAGGACAAAGAACATTACGACAAGCTTATCGATATTACCTACGAAGACCGTGATATTGTTCCCTTATTTACCAAATCCCCTGATGGCAGTATCGAGATCATCCCTGCAAACAGCAAGGACTTTACACCCAAAGGGGAAGGCTACAAGCTGGTGTACCTAGGCAAAATATTGGAAAATTACGAAGAAGAGTCAGAAGAGCCTACAGAGGAGGATTAATCGTTCAATTTAAGAACGGCCATAAAGGCTTGCTGTGGTATTTCCACATTACCTACTTGGCGCATCCTCTTTTTACCCTTTTTCTGCTTCTCCAAAAGCTTGCGTTTACGCGATATATCTCCACCGTAACACTTGGCGGTCACGTCCTTTCTCAAGGCTTTGATGGTTTCCCTTGAAATGATTTTGGAACCGATGGCAGCCTGGATCGGAATATCGAACTGTTGTCTTGGGATGAGTTCCTTTAGTTTTTCGCACATCTTTTTACCAATGTGGTAGGCATTGTCAAAGTGAACCAATGCAGAAAGCGCGTCGACGGGTTGCGCATTCAGCAGGATGTCCACCCGCACCAATTTGGAGGTGCGCATGCCAATGGGCGAATAGTCAAAAGAAGCATATCCTTTGGAAACGGTCTTCAAGCGGTCATAAAAATCAAAAACGATTTCAGCCAAGGGCATATCAAAGATCAACTCGACACGCTCTGTGGTCAAATAGGTCTGGTTAACGATTTGTCCACGTTTTTCAATACAAAGTGACATCACATTGCCCACAAAGTCGGCCTTGGTGATAATGGTCGCCTTAATATAGGGCTCCTCTACCCGGTCAATGGTCGATGGGTCCGGCAGATCGGAGGGATTGTTAACGATAATGGGTTTTTCATCACCTTTGGTGGTGTAGGCGTGGTAGCTTACGTTGGGCACCGTAGTGATCACGGTCATATCGAACTCACGTTCCAAACGCTCTTGAATGATTTCCATATGCAACATGCCCAAGAAACCACAACGAAAACCGAAGCCCAGAGCAGCACTGCTTTCTGGGGTAAAGACCAGCGAAGCATCATTCAATTGCAATTTTTCCATGGAAGACCGCAAATCCTCAAAATCTTCAGTGTCTACTGGATAGATTCCAGCAAAAACCATGGGCTTTACATCCTCAAAACCACTGATGGGGTTTTTGGTGGGGTTGGCCGAATCGGTGATGGTATCACCCACTTTTACCTCGCGTGCATCTTTTATACCGGTGATCAAATAGCCCACATCCCCTGTCGAAATCTTGTTTTTGGGATGTTGGGTCAGCTTTAGGGTGCCAATTTCGTCTGCTTCGTAGGATCTTCCCGTAGCGACGAATTTAATTTTTTGGCCTTTGGTGATTTCTCCGTTTACAACCCTAAAATAGGTTTCCACTCCCCTAAAAGGATTATACACGGAATCAAAAACAAGGGCCTGCAACGGCTCGTCACGGTTCCCTTTTGGAGGGGGAATACGGTCGATGATCGCCGTTAATATTTCTTCAATACCCAACCCGGTTTTGGCACTGGCTGGAATCACCTCTTCCGGCTTGCAGCCCAAAAGGTCTACAATATCGTCGGTTACTTCTTCGGGATTGGCACTGGGAAGGTCCACTTTATTGAGTACGGGGATAATCTCCAAGTCGTTTTCCAACGCCAAATAAAGGTTGGAAATAGTCTGAGCCTGAATACTCTGGGCGGCATCTACCACCAAAAGCGCTCCTTCGCAGGCCGCAATGGAACGTGACACTTCGTATGAGAAATCGACGTGTCCGGGAGTGTCGATCAGGTTGAGCACATACTTTTCACCGTTGTGCTCGTAATCCATTTGAATGGCGTGGCTCTTAATGGTTATTCCACGTTCGCGCTCCAGGTCCATGCTGTCGAGCAATTGGTCCTGTTTCTCGCGTTCGGTCACCGAGCCGGTAAAATCCAACAAACGGTCGGCCAAGGTACTTTTACCGTGGTCAATATGTGCAATGATGCAAAAATTCCTGATCTTCTCCATAACAATAATAAGATACCCTAAAAAAGGGATTTTATCAACTGCAAATATAATTGTTTTACATACCCATAAAGGGTTTTTTATCAATAAGAAAATAAGGGGCTATTTCGCTCAAAAATAATTTCTTAGATTTGAGGTTCAACCCAAACCTCTAATGAAGAACCTCACCACCGTACTTATATGGGTGCTCCTATCCTTAGGTGGCGCTTATGGCCAAACCTTTAAGATTACCGGAAAGGTGGTGGACGAGCAGAACCAGGTAATACCTTACGCCAATATTTTGCTGTTAAAGGCTACGGATTCCACCTTTGTTCAAGGAAGTTCGGCCAATGAGGAAGGCTTTTTTGAGCTTTTGCAAGTCGAGCCCAACCTGTATCTGCTGCAAGCGAGTTATGTGGGCAGGGGCTCCGAACCCAGAGCATTGGACATTAAAAAGGACGTGGCTCTTGGCGCTTTGATCATTCCAATGGAGAGCAATGAATTGGATGAGGTAGTGGTGACGGCTCAGCGCCCCAAACTCCAACGATTGCCGGACAGACTGGTCTTTACGGTGGAAAATACAGTGGTTTCGCAGGGAACCTCATGGGACATCCTTAAAAATACGCCTGGCGTTATCGTCAATCAGGATAATTTGATGATACGCGGCCAAAATGCCACGGTGTACCTCAACGATAGAAAGGTACAGCTTTCAGGGCAGGAGGTACAGGATCTGCTGCAAGGGCTTTCGGGAACCAATATCAAGTCGGTGGAAGTGATAGCCAATCCACCCGCCCGCTATGATGCCGAGGGTGGACCGATTTTGAACATTGTCACTAGCAAAAACATTGTTCCCGGCTATAAGGGCAGTGTAAATGGAACCTTCACCCAGGCGGTATTCCCAAAGTACAGTATAGGAACGAGTCATTATTACAAAACAGATAAACTCAATCTGTTTGCCAATTATACCATCAACCCCCAAAAAGAGGTCAATAAAACCAAAAAGGGCATCAATTTTATCGATGATACCAATTCGATTTTCTCCGTTTGGGACACAGATTACAATCAAACGGACCGCTCGCAGTCGCAAAATGCCAGTTTTATCCTCGATTATGATTTTGATGACCGCAATAGTCTCAATCTGACCTCCAACCTGTTGTTCAATCTGGACCAAGAGCAACAGACCCTGCTCAGGAACGAAATCAGCAATGCGCAGGCTGAGTTGGATTCGACCTTCACCACCCAGAACAATGCCAACATGGACAATACCAACTTGGCCTTCGACCTTACTTACGTGCACAAACTCAAAAAACCCGGTGCGCAAATTCGAGCCAACGGTCATTACACCTATTTTAACGGGGAGACGTTCCAACGATTGGCCTCCGATTATTTTGATGCGGACGGCACTTTTTTAAGGGATTTTGGTTTTGATTCGGAAACCGACCAAAACATTCAAATTTTTACAGGTCAAATCGACTACGCTACGCCCATCGGAAATGCCTCTTTTGAATCGGGAGTGAAATATTCATCGATATATTCCGAAAACAAGCTCGATTTTTTCAATTTCAACGGTTCGAGCAATACGGTGGATGCCTCCCTATCGGACGAGTACACCTATGACGAGAAAGTCTACGCCGCATATTTGAGCTTTGTGAAGAACTGGGAAAAATGGTCCATGAAATTGGGTGTGCGTGGTGAGTTGACACAGGCCGAAGGTATTTCGGAGACCTTAGATCAGGTAAATACGCAGGACTTTTTTGAGCCCTTCCCTTCTTTGTACGTGCTCTACTCCCCATCGGACAAGCATAGCTTTTCCTTTGATTATGGACGAAACATTAACCGACCCAAGTACAACGACCTGAATCCTTTTCGATTTTTTTACAACGAGAACGACTTTGAGGAAGGAAATCCGGGTTTGAGGCCAAGTTTTAGCAATAACTTCAACTTCAACTACACGCTCAACAGTGAGTACTTCTTTGATGTCTACTATCGCGATAATGGCCGGAACATAGCCTATCTGGTATTTCAGGACAATGACAACCAAACCTTGGTAGAGTTGAAACAGAACGTACTGGAAAGTAAATCCTATGGATTGGATTTTACCTTGAGCAAGTCCATTTTGAATCCGTGGTTCCTGTACGCCTATACTTCGTTGTTTCACGAAGAGGAAACGTTTTTGGCCGAGGAAAGCGGCAATGTACCCTTCACCAACGAGGTGAATGGGGTCTACGCTTATTTGGGCAATTACTTGACCCTTTCCAAAGATGGAACTTTTACCGGGGAAGTCGCCGCCACCTATGTATCGCAATTTCTCTTTGGCTCTTACGTGTCCGATGAGCAGTTTAATTTGACGCTTGGCCTTCGCAAGACCTTGTTTGACAATAAGATAGTGCTTTCACTTGCTGCGGAGGATATCTTGGAGCAGTATGTGCCCACCTATCGTTCGCAATACCTGAATCAGGACAATTTTTATCGTAGACGCCCCGAAACACAGTTCATCCGTTTTGGATTCACCTATAATTTTGGGAACTTTAGGTTGGAGGATAACCAAAGAGGTATCGATAAAAACGAACGCGACCGACTGCAATCGCAGAACTAAGTTTGGATTTGCTGCCTATTTTGTACTTTTGCAGTCCAAAAAACAAAGGATTTGCCAAAAATTGGAAACATAGAACTACCTGATTTTCCGCTTCTTCTAGCTCCCATGGAAGATGTGAGCGACCCTCCTTTCCGAAAACTGTGCAAGGAGCAGGGTGCCGATGTGGTGTATACGGAGTTTATCTCTTCGGAAGGATTGATCAGGGACGCCGCCAAAAGTGTCATTAAGCTCGACATTTACGAAAAAGAGCGGCCCGTGGGCATCCAAATTTTTGGCGCCGAACTGGATTCGATGCTCCAAGCCGTGGATATTGTGGAAAAATCGAACCCAGACATCATCGACATCAATTTTGGCTGTCCCGTAAAAAAGGTGGTCTGTAAAAATGCAGGGGCCGGTATTTTGCGCGACATTCCTTTGATGGTCAAACTCACCGAAGAAATTGTAAAGCGAACCAAATTGCCCGTTACTGTAAAAACGCGATTGGGATGGGACAACAGTTCCATTAAAATTGTTGAGGTCGCAGAGCGCTTACAGGACGTTGGGATACAGGCCATTTCCATTCACGGACGTACCCGTGTGCAGATGTACAAGGGCGAAGCAGACTGGAAACCCATTGCCGAGGTGAAGAACAACCAACGCATGCACATTCCGGTATTTGGCAACGGGGATGTGGATACGCCAGAAGCCGCAGTGAAAATGCGCGACGAATTTGGACTGGACGGAGCCATGATCGGCAGGGCAAGCATCGGTTACCCATGGTTCTTTAATGAGGTGAAACACTACTTTAAAACAGGGGAGCATTTGGCACCTCCCTCCATGCAAGAACGGGTGGATGCCGCCCGTAGGCACTTACAGATGGCCATTGACTGGAAAGGAGAAAAACTAGGTGTTTTTGAAACCCGTAGGCACTACACCAATTATTTTAAGGGCATACCGCACTTTAAGGAATACCGCATGAAAATGGTGACCAGTGACGATGCTGCCGACGTTTTCGCCGCTTTTGATGAGGTAGAGGAGAAGTTCGGCGATTTCCAGTTCGCTTAAGTGGAAATCAATTTTTCGTTGATTCGGCTGCTCGCGATTTTTGAGGAGATAAAGCCCAATACCACAATCGTTCCGATAACAATCAAGATGTTGATGATATTGAACTCTACGGGATAAGCCAGGGTAGGTGTAATCTTCAACCAACCGAATGCCAATTGTGATCCAATCAGAAGTGTACCTATCAACACACCGATCAATCCACCAAAGGAAGTGACCAAGATGCCTTGGATAAAATAAATACGCCTCAGTTCTTTAATGGTGGTTCCCAAGCTGTACAGTGTTTTGGAATTTTGTTGTTTGTCCAAAATCATCATAATTATGGCACCGACCACATTGAAAAGGGCAATGATCAACACCAAGGTAAAAATCAAATAGGTGGCCAAATTTTCGGTGTTCAGCATCCGATATAGTGAGGTATTTTGCTCCCTACGCGTTAAAACGGAGACTTTATCGCCCAAGACTTCCTTTATGGCACTTCGGACATCGTCTGCAGAGGCCTTTTCCATCAATTTAAAATTGATACCGGAAACCTCGGTAGAGTCCTTTTGCAGCAGCTCTTGCACAATTGGGAGTTGGGCAAACACGTACTTTTTATCCAAGCTTTCTTCCACGGCATACACCCCGCTTACCACTAGGGCCAAATCATCATACGGTTTGGCATTGAGACCTTGTTGGGAAAAGGACCCTTCGCCAGGTTTGGGCACCAGGACCTCCATCGCGGTTCGGTTGTTCATCGGAACGCCCAGCAAATTATAGATACCGATACCGATGACGCCATTATAAACGTCCGAACCCCAATTCCCAAAAATCAGGGTACTGTCGACCCCTGTAACAGCTCGGTAGTTTTCATCCACCCCTTTTATGTAGGCAATGGTACTTTTCTCTTTATAGGTAAGGTAGGCCCGCTCCTCCAATTCTTTGGAATAATTGGCCAGTCCCTCGATATTGGCAAGGGCCGATTCTTCATCCGCGGAAATGGTAAAGTGTTTTCCTATGCTGGGCGAAGCCTTTAAATCGGGATCAAAGGTGTTGGAAAAGGAAAGGCTGAAGGTCCGTAGCCCTGCAAAAGCGGAAAGCACGATAAAAAGCGCCGCAGAACCGATCACAATCACCAAAAAAGTGATGAAATTGATGATGTTCACCGCATTCTGGCTGCTTTTGGAACGCAAGTAGCGCTTTGCGATATACAGGGGAAAGTTCAAAATTAGGATTTCTTGCGTTTGTCGAGCAGGTCCCTATTCTCGATAGGGTTTTCCTCTCGCTTCAGCGATTTCTCGATTCCTTCGATGTACTCCAACGAATCGTCCAGATAAAAGTTGAGCTCCGGTACACGACGTAGTTGGTGCTTGGTGCGTTGGGCCAGTTCGTATCGGATGGCTACTTGGGTTTCTTTGATGCCTTCCAACAATTCCTTGGCGCCTTTTTTCGGAAAAATGCTGACATATACCTTGGCCAAGGACAGGTCTACGGTTACGGAAACCTTGGACACCGAGATCAAAGTTCCCTTCAGGCCACCGTCGGTCGCGGCACGTTGTAGGATATCGGCCAAATCCTTTTGAATGATTCCCGCTATTTTTTTCTGTCTTTGTGTTTCCTCCATACTGCAAAAATAAGCGAATTAATGACTAACGTCACAGGATTAACCATTTACAGTGCGTAATTTTGAAAAAAGCTGCGTATTTTAAAGCTATGGATACTTCTATGGACAAAATTGAACACATCGGCATTGCCGTAAAGGATTTAGAGGCTTCCAACGCCCTGTTTGCCAAACTTTTTGGTGTACCGCACTATAAAGTGGAAGAAGTGGCCTCGGAAGGGGTAAAGACCTCCTTTTTTAAATCGGGGCCCAATAAGATTGAACTGTTGGAGGCCACAAAACCGGATAGCCCCATTGCCAAGTTTATAGAGAAAAAAGGGGAGGGCATTCACCATATCGCATTTGCGGTGGAGGACATTGTTTCGGAACTGGAGCGATTGAAAGGTGAGGGCTTTGTGGTGTTGAACGAAACCCCCAAAAAAGGGGCGGACAACAAGCTGGTGGCTTTTTTGCACCCAAAGGGCACGAATGGCGTTTTGGTGGAGCTGTGCCAAGAAATAAAAGAGGGCTAGCGGGAAAACCTTGCGCTGTAGAAAAATAAACACTAATATTGCATCCGCAAAATGCGGTCCTATAGCTCAGTTGGTTAGAGCACCTGACTCATAATCAGGGGGTCCCTGGTTCGAGCCCAGGTGGGACCACCTCAACAAAGATAAGCCTTTCAAGCAATTGGGAGGTTTTTCTTTTTTATGTGGGTACAACATAGGTACAACATTCCGAAAATACCAACATACTATTCATTTGCCGTTATTATTTGTCATTTGATTGATATCCTTAAAAGGAAGCATCGTTGCTTATATTTTATTCTTTATTTTGGTCTCTTAATCCCGTAATCATATGATTTATCTACAATCCGTTTTATGGTTGCTATCTGCCCACAATGCCACATCGTATGCTTAATGTTCCAGTCAATAGCATCAAATTTATTTTTGGCTACTGGATGTGGAACTTTGGTTGGTTCAACTGGTTTCTGCAAATCATTTTCTGATAAGGAACCGATAACCGTCAAAGATTGTTCCTGCATTACTTTCAAATGCTCCATCAACTGCTCGGGTTCCGTCTTTCCGACCATATCATTGGCAAAAGTATTGTAGTTACAAATTTCTGTATATAGTCGCAAATTCAGGTTTTCAATCAATTTAGGAATGTGGCCAACTGTCGTCATTATCGTATGGTAATAAATACTGATTATTTGATGTCCGACCTGCCAGCTTATATTTGATTCAACTCCATTAGCCATAGTGTCCCATTTCTCAGTTGGTATGGAACCAATTAGTTTGTTTGTCCACTCAAACGCATTTTCGGTTTGTTTAATAAGAGTTTGAAGTTCAGTCATTTTACGTGTTTTTATAGTATATGTGATATTATGCAAGTATCTCACCATATAAGAGTATCATCGTTGGAATGGATATAGTTAATCAGACTTTGGAATTGTTTTATTGGCCAAAACATGCTTAATGTAATTCGAAATTTTGTTCATTCCTTTTCCTTCGTCAGTGTCGACGTTTGAAAGTATTATTTGGCAAGTATCTCCCTACTGGAACATCTAAGTTCAAAAGGCCTTTATCAACCAATTGAAGGACTGCCGCTGCGGTCATTGTCTTTGTTATGGATGCTACATTGAAAAGTGTATTAACGTTGTTCTCCACATCATATTCCAAACTCTTAAAACCATATGCTTTTTCATAAAAAATACTGTCCTTTTCCGCCATTAGGACCACCCCAGAAAACTCTGGATAGGTTATGTTTTCCAAGTAATCAATAATCCTATTTTCCCCACCCGTTTGCGAACACACAAATTCGCTTAACATTAAAAAGCAGGTAAGGTAGAAGGATTTCTTATGCATATTGTTTATATGAACTTTAATTTAAGCTCAGTAATTTGTTGTGTAGCTCTATTATATTCTTTTTTTCAATTCCATTTTTTCTACCCAGAAAAGTTTCGATTCTGTGAAACGAATGATAGAGTCATTTATAACCCGGACTTTGGTATTATCAAAGTCTAATCGATAATCCTGTGTTATGTCTTTCTCCTTATTACAACTAAGTATAATCGACTTATTTTTATAAGTCCAGGCACCTTGACCTTTTTCCATTCCAGCAGCTTGAATTTCACCATTCATACCAGTTTGTTCCCAATGTTGTTCAAATTCAAAGGTTCCGGTTGAATTAAGAGTCAATTTATAACGTTGCTTTATTCCAGAGCTATTATTGAAAATATACTCTCCAACGTATTTATCAGTTTGCGAACAGGAGGTAAGACTTGTAAGGAGAAAGAATATTAATAACCTTAATTTCATTTTTTGATTTTTTCTAATGCAATATGACGAATGTATGTGATCAGTAATCATATTTTCCAATTGTACACAGTTGACAAGTTAGTGAGATAACTAGAGTCTTAGAATCATTTATTTGAACTTTTTTAGAGTTCGGTTCTTTGTTAACAGCTGGCTTATTTATTCGTTTGTTTTCGTAATTCGTTTATCCCATTCTCCAAATCCGATTTCGATTGAAGTACCCCCCAAATTACAGCTTTTAGTTGACTTTTCTTACTCAATCATTTTATCCCTATCTTGGGATATGGAAAAGTTGGGCAACATTTTGGCCATGTGGATTTATAGGCAAAGAACGCTGTCTAAAAAAATGGAATCCAAAGCTAGGCATCTTTCCCTAAATGGACTTTCCGCTTTAATTATCATTATAAGTTTTATACCCTTAACTCTTCTTTTTTTCATCAGCGGAAAAAATTATACTTGGTTACAGATATCAGCTTACTATATTTTTCAGCTACTACTATTATTAATAGTTCTTGTATTTGTAATTGGCTGGTTTAAGGCCAAAGAAATGGCCAATTCTGATGTAGAAGGTTTCTCATTTGTAAGACTATCGTTTAAGAAGATAGACAAGGAATATTTTGGATTTGATGACTCAGATATGGAAAACTTGGAGCTTTTGACAAACCTTTTGCCTTCCAAAGAAAAGATAGTCATTAGGGAATTGCCAAAGAACAAGCAACCGGGTAATCTTAGGTTTCTTTTCTCGTTTTTGGACCACATTTTTGAAGATGGCATTCAAGGACTTGGAAAGGAATCGAGAGACTCACTTTCCAGATTGGTTCAAAAACGATTTTCCTTCGTTGGTTCCGAAATCAACCCAAACACTTTTGCATCCAGCTACTCCAAATGGTCGCAGAAGACCAAAGAAGGGGACTATGACGATACACGAAAAGCAATAGCCAAAGCACTTGGAATTTCTTAATTATTGATGATTTTTTGCCTAACCCCGAAAACAAAAGACAATTATAGCGCAATCTTCATTTCCCTATTTTTCACTTGCATCAGGTGATATATGTTTGTCGTGTACAAAAAAAGTGAGCGGCCGTTTACATATTCTTTAATTCCAAAAATAAAAAGCTATGGAAGAGCAACAGAATGTGTTGACAATACTCAAAGAAATCAAAACCATCCTTGGTCATCAGAAGAAGGTTATGAATGTGGAAGACCTTGCAGCTTATACGGGACTTTCCAAAAGCAAGATTTACAAGCTTACCTCGTTAAAGCTTATTCCTATGAGCAACAATAAGCATATCCGGCAAATATTTTTTGACAAGGATACTATTGACAAATGGCTTATGGGCGATCCAAACCTATCCGATGAATTTCTGGAAGAGAAGTTCAGTCAACAGCTTCAAAGGAACAAAAACCGCTGAATTTATTGAAGCCCTTTACTCCAAAGAAAAGTATTACGGTTTTCACGCTTGCGTGAAAAAAGGATTTCCATGTTAAAAACAAGGCAAAAATGAATAAAGTGATTAAAATGATGATTTCGGCATCAAGCCACGTTTTTTTGATAGGGCCTCTGCCGTTTGACCACGGCACAGACCCTAAGGACGAGTTTGTTTCGGACATTGTTGAGGACAAGCATTTTGTTCTTTCCCTCCTCGGCCTTTCTTTCATAATAGGCCTTCAGTTCCGGATCGTGCCTTACAGCCGCAAGAGCGCACATGTGCAATTGCTTTTTCATCATCTTGTTGGCCATATGGTGCACCCTGGAGCGTTTCTGGATACTGGAACCGGAGGTGTGCTCGAAGGGCACAACGCCGCAGTAGCAGGCAAGTTGTTTAGGATTTTCGTACCTGGTGAAAAAATTGGTGAAGATGGTGAAGTATAGAGCCGTGAACAGACCTATTCCCGTAACGGACGTTGCAAGTCGCACCGTGGTGTTCAGCCTTTCATCGGAGAGCACAAGGGCCTCTATCTCGCCCTCCATGCGGTGGATCTCATCATTGAGGCACTTGGTGGTCTTCCTGATGTGCCTTTGGACGAGCTTCCCAAGTTCCGGGTCGAAGGTCTTCAGTTCATTGGGGTGTTTGCCCAGATCTGCCCTGAACCTGACCAGTTGGTCCCTTACCTTGAGCAGGGCATTGACCTTTTCCAGAATCTCCGGTAACGGCCTGTACAGTTCGATCTCGTTGTGGTTCTTGGCGGCGTACCGTGCGATCCGGATGGCGTCCAGCCTATCGTTCTTGCCGCGTTGTATCCCTAGGCTCCGGATGATCCTCAACGACATCTCGACGCAGAAATTGGCCTGTTTTTCCAACAGCCTTGCGATCAACAGCCTGCCATATATGCCCGTATGTTCCAGACAGATCAGGGTGCTTTCCAAGGGTATGCCCCTGTTCTTGAGCAGCCTTATGAACGCCCTGGTGCCCTTTTGTGAATTGTCGAACACGAACGAGGTCGTGTCGTCCCCTTCGATAATGGCGATGTCAAAGGACTTTTTGGATATGTCCACGCCAACAAAATACTTGAAGTCAGATTTTTCCATGATAAAAAAGTTTAAAAAATGAGAGATCCATGAATT